>Ga0335078_10008511_pt1 | contig 15264 bp, 9 predicted proteins | sample Lox_Sample_32_FD_206711 | JGI IMG/M metagenome (GOLD analysis project Ga0335078, IMG submission 206711) | Soil microbial communities from Loxahatchee National Wildlife Refuge, Florida, United States - Lox_Sample_3.2 | ecosystem: Environmental > Terrestrial > Soil > Wetlands | place: USA: Florida... | reverse complement strand
TTCACGAAATCGTAATCTGCGGCCGCTTCCGGGTCCTTACAGTACTCTCTCAGATGGGCTGGCGACAGGCGCGCGTCCGCCCTATGCCCCTATTGCGCATTGACTTGCAGCGATGCGCAGCCTAGCATGGCGCGCACGGGAGACCAGCGTGGACTCACCCAGGGGTCCGGGAGTGCGCCGAGTCTTTTCGGCCGCTATCGTCTTGGCCGCGATCTTCGTTCTTTCGCTCGCCGGACTCATACCCCCAGCCCCAAAACCAGCGAATGTGCCCGCGACCGATTTCTCGGCGATTCGGGCTTGGGACGCGCTCCGCCGCATCCTCGGTCCCGACGTGCCACATCCAGTCGGCAGCCCTGCGGACGATGACGTCCGCGCGCGCATCGTCGATGAATTGACGCGGCTCGGCTACCGGCCGCAGGTTCAGACCGGATTCGCCTGCGGCACACTCGGAAGCTGTGCCACGGTGAACAACGTTGTCGCACGCCTCGACGGGTACGAGCCGGGCCCAGCCGTGCTTCTCGCCGCGCACTACGATTCCGTTCCTGCGGGTCCCGGCGACTCCGACGACGGCACCGGCGTCGCCTCCATTCTTGAAATCGCGCGAGCGCTCAAATCGCTCCCGGCGCCACGCCACTCGGTAATTTTTCTTCTCGATGAAGGTGAGGAAGCGGGTCTGCTAGGGGCACAGGCTTTTGTGGATTCAAATCCGTGGGCCAAGGACGTGCGTGCGGTGGTCAATTTGGATGCGCGCGGAACATCGGGGCCGAGCCTGATGTTCGAAACAGGGTCTGCAAATCGGTGGGCCGTGGGGCTGTTCGCCCGTCACACTGCGCGCCCGGCGACGAGTTCGATTTTTTACACCGTGTACCAGTACATTCCCAATGACACCGATTTCACGGTGTTCAAAACCGCGGATTATCAGGGACTCAACTTCGCCTTTATCGGCAGCGAGAAGCTCTACCACACCCCGCTCGACAATTCCGCGAACGTGAACCTCGCAAGCTTGCAACACCAAGGCCAGAACGGCTTGCAGGGAGTCGTCGCGGTCGCAAACGCCGATCTTGCAAATCTGCCAAACCAAGATGCCGTATTTTTCGACGTCTTCGGCCGGTGGGTCATTCGATGGCCGGCGCGCCGGACGTGGGTATGGGCGCTGGGCGCGATGGTTCTTCTCGCGGCTCAGATAGGTTGGATGTTCCACCGCAAGCGCCTGGCGCCAGAACAGCTTCTGTGGGGTGCGATCGGGTGGCTCGTCACAATGGCGGTGACGCTCGCGTTGGCGTTGGTTCTGCTGCGCTTGAGCGACGTCGCAGGCGCGACCCAGGTCAAGTGGGTTGCCCATCCGCTGCCGCTGGAGATTGCCTTCTGGTCTTTGGCGGTCGCGGTCGTGGTCATGAACGCAATTGTCTTCGCGCGCAGGACAGGTGTCTGGGGATTGTGGGCCGGGGTGTGGGCGTGGTGGACGCTGCTTGCGGTCGTGGTCGCCGCGTTGGCGCCGGGGCTCAGCTACGTTTTACTGGTGCCCGCGGGCGTGGCGGCTTTGGCCAGCTTGCCGGCGACATTGCGCCACATCACAACCGATCGTGGTCTTGAGCTCTCAGCGATTTTGCCGCTCGCCGCCGCGGCGATCGTTGGCTTCCCACCCGCAATTCTGCTGTACGACGGCCTCGGCAATCCCGCATTGATTTTGATCGCCTTGGTTGTCGCGATCCTTTTGACGCCTCTCGCGCCTTTGTGCGCCGATCTGCGCGGCGCTCCCGGCTTGCGCGGACTTGCGTTGCCGTGGATTCCAGTTCTGGCGACAGTTCTCGCTACATTCGCAGCCATCGTTGTTCCGGTGTTTTCGGCGAAATCGCCCGAGCGCGTGAACGTCGATTACTGGCTCGACGCCGATTCGGGCGCAGCGCAGTGGATCGTTCAGCCTGAATCGGGCCGCCTGCCGGAGCCGATCCGCCTGGCGGATACTTTTCGGCGCGCGGACCACGGGGCATTTCCCTGGGACGCACGCCCAGCTTTTGTCGCGGATGCCCCGCATATCGACCTCGCGGCCCCCACATTCACGATCCTCGAGTCATCGCAGGACGGCGGAAAGCGCAACTACCGGACGCTCTTGCGGTCGGAACGCGGAGCGCCGTTCGCCGCAGTATTTTTCCCGCCCGACGCCGACATCGCAACCGTGCGGGTCGGAAGTCTGCCGCTGGCGGCGGAGAGCGCCGGAATCCGGCGCTATTTCAACGGCTGGAGTTCCTACTCTTGCCCGACGATGCCGATGGGCGGAATCGAAATCAGTTTTTCGGTGCCCGTCGGGAAACCGATCGAGGTGATCGCGGCGGATCAGAGTTACACATTGCCGGACGAGGGCGCGTTCTTGCTGCACGCGCGTCCGCTCACCGCCACGCCTTCACAAAACGGCGACGTCACCATCATCAGCCGGCGCGTTCAGCTCATCCCCTAGTTGAATCGGCAGTGCCCGTACGGACCACGTAAAATCGCGCCATGCCATCGCTGCGAAATCCCGCTATGATGTTCCACGCGAGGCACTCTCTGAATGGTCGATGGCGAGAACCCGGCGGTCACGGCATCGTGGAGGAAGCCAGCGCGCTGGTGGGCCGCGATTGCGGCGCAGCGCGAAGAGCGCATTCTGCTGATTCTCAGCATCCTGATTGGCGCGCTCACGGGGATGGCGGTCGTCGCGTTCATACTCCTCACCGAGCGGCTCGGGATGAAGCTGTACCCAGTTGGCAGCGCCGCATGGCGCCGCTTTTTCATCCCCGTGCTGGGCTCGATCGGCATGGGTTACCTGCTCTTCCGCTATTTTCCCGATGCGCGCGGAAGCGGAGTGCCGCAGACCAAAGCCGCGCTGTACGCGCGCGAAGGCGTCATCACCGGCGGCACAATCTTTGGAAAATTCTTTTGCACGGCGGCCACACTGGCGAGCGGGATTCCTCTGGGCCGCGAGGGCCCTTCGGTGCAGGTTGGCGCCGGCATCGCTTCCGTGTTGGGTCGACGGCTCGGGTTGCAGCCACGGCACGTACGGGCGCTCATTCCGGCCGGAGCCGCGGCGGCGATTGCAGCAGCTTTCAACACTCCGCTCGCGGGCGTGATCTTTTCGCTCGAGGAAATCATCGGCGATCTCCACGCACCCGTTTTGGGCTCGGTCGTACTGGCGTCGGCAACCTCGTGGCTCGTGCTCCGCATGTTGCTGGGCAACAGTCCGCTTTTCCAGGTGCCGCAGTACCAGTTGGTCCATCCTGCGGAATTTGCCATCTATGCCGTGCTCGGAGTCGTGGGAGGCTTGGTGTCCGTTGCGTTTACTAAGCTCCTCCTCGGGTTGCGCGCACGGTTTTTAGGTCTTCCGAAGTGGACCCGCTGGTTTCAGCCGGCAGCCGGAGGGTTGTTGGTGGGGCTGATGGGCTGGTGGGTGCCGCAGGTTCTGGGCGTCGGATACGGCTACGTTGGCGACGCGCTCAACGGCCGAATGGCTTTGCGCCTAATGGCGTTGCTGGTGGTGCTCAAACTTCTGGCAGTGACCGTCAGCTACGCCTCGGGGAATGCCGGCGGCATTTTTGGTCCGAGCCTGTTCATCGGCGCGATGGTGGGCGGGGCGCTCGGTAGCGTGGCGCACCACTTATGGCCCGCTTATACGGCGTTGCCCGGAGCATATGCGCTGGTCGGGATGGGCACTCTTTTTGCCGGAATCCTGCGCGCACCGATGACGTCCGTCCTGATGATTTTCGAAACGACTCATGACTACGCCGTGATTGTTCCTCTGATGATTTCGAATCTCGTCAGCTTCTTCATTTCGTCGCGCATGCAGCGTCAACCCATCTACGAGGTGCTGTCGGAACAAGACGGCGTCCATCTGCCTCGAGAGGCGACTCGCCAGCGCCGCGGCCAGCGGCCTGTGAGTGAAATCATGCGCGAGCCTGCCGAAACGGTACGCGCCGACTCGACCGTGCGCGAAGTCTTCGAAGCAAGAAAGGGTAGCGAGCTTCATGCCTGGCCAGTTCAGGACGGCGACCGCTTGATCGGCATGACCAGCCTTGCCGCGCTCCAGCGGGCCATCGCCGGCGGCGACGAAAGCAAGTGTCTCAGAGATTTGGTTGGGGGATTCGATCTTGCCCACGTTCACGCCGATCATCCGCTCGATCTGGCGCTCGAACGCATGGGGGCAGCCAAGCTAGATGTGCTTCCGGTTGTCAGCCGCGCGGATACGCGCCAAATCCTGGGCATCGTCGTTTTGTCGGACATCCTGAAAGCATTTGGGATCGATCGAAGCGAACCGGCAGACCTTGCGGGTTAGATACTGCCGCTGCCTGGGAGAACGTCTTCGCGTTTCGTAGGGCAGTTAGAGCGGTGGACTTGCGGCTTGGTTCGAAGTGCTTTCCGGCGGGCGTGTGGTGCGAAGCAGATAGAAGATCAGCTGGGCGAGAATCAGCCGTGATCGCCGCACCCAGCGCAATGTCGGCCGGGTGCGGCCAAGCGAACTGCTATTTCTAGCTGACGACTCTCATAAGCGGCTTTGTGGGCTCGACTTTCTTTGCTTTCTTGAGGGGCTTGATCGATTTCTTGGCTGCCATGTTTCTTCTCCTGTTCTTTCGAGCTGGATGTCCCGAACTTCGGACGTTTCAAATGCAAACTGCCCGTCTAACGCCCCTTCAAATCTGGCGCCAAAACCTCAGGGCGCCAGACTAGACGCGGACGGCGTTGAATTTCCGGCTGCGCCAAGCGGATCGTGCGCCTGGCGCAACCGACAAGAGTTAGAACTTCTTCGGGCCGCCGGTCCCGCCGGGAGCCCAAGGCTGAGTGAGGGGCTTGGTGGCTTCGAGCTTCTTTGCTTTGCGCAGCGGCTTGATCGATTTCTTGGCTGGCATCTTGATTCTCCTTTTTCGGTTTCAGATGGCCCTGATGGGCGAACGCGTTATACCGATGCAAGTTACGACCCAATCTCTGTAGAAAAGGCGGCTTAAGGCTATGTGATTGATTTCTAAGGGATTGCGCGAACCCTTCAAGCGACAGGACGCACGACGCCGGGCTTGATTTGCGTTGACAATTTAAACAGAAGTTGACATTTTCAACAGAACTGCTAAGCGGGGCCTCTCGTTTGATGCGGGGCGACGCGTCGGCTACAATAGCCGTTTTGCAAATGCCCCAAAAATGAGCGAGATACGCCTCCACAACACGCTGACCGGCCGCGTTGAACCCCTCAATCCCGTGCACCCGGGCGAAGTCCGCATTTACACGTGCGGACCGACGGTCTACGCCTCCGCTCACATCGGAAATTTTCGCACGTTCATATTTCAGGACATCCTCCGGCGCTTTTTGCGCTCGCAGGGCTACCGCGTGATGCAGGTGATGAACGTGACGGACGTCGACGATCGCATCATTCACTCCGCAGCCGCCGCCGGAATCGGCATCCGTGAATTCACGGAGAAATACATCAAGGCGTTCCTCGAGGACATCGACGCGCTCCACATCGAGATGCCCGAGGAGTTGGTTCGCGCAACCGACCACATCGACGATATGGTCGCCTTGATCGAGAAACTGCAGCAGAAGGGCCTCACCTACACGAGCGACGGCTCCATCTACTACCGCATCTCCAAATTTCCCGAATACGGGAAGCTTTCGAAGATCGACCTGGGCGGCATTCAGGCCGGCGCGCGCGTGGACGTCGATCAATACGACAAGGAAAACGCCCGCGATTTCGCGCTCTGGAAAGCGCCAAAGCCCGGCGAACATTTCTGGGAAACGCGCATCGGTCCCGGCAGGCCGGGCTGGCACATCGAATGCTCGGCCATGTCGATGAAGTATCTCGGCGACACGCTCGATATTCACACCGGCGGAGTCGATCTCGCCTTCCCACACCACGAAAACGAAATCGCGCAGAGCGAAGCGGCCACGGGAAAGCCGTTCGTCCGCATGTGGCTGCACGCCGAGCACCTGATCATCGAAGGCCAGAAGATGTCGAAATCGCTCGGCAATTTCTACACGCTGCGCGATCTCTTCGCCAAGGGACACAAGCCTTCCACGATTCGCTTTCTTTTGCTCTCGGTGCCGTACCGCCGCCAGCTCAACTTCACCGAAGACGGACTGACGCAAGCGCGGAATTCGGTCGAGCGGCTGCGCAATTTCGTCGCGCGCCTGAAAGCCGAGCAATTCCCCGCGGGATCCAATCCCGAATCGCAGAAGCGAATCGAGCAGGCCGAGTCCGAGTTTGACGCGGGCCTCGCGAACGACATCAACACGGCCATCGCTCTTGCGGCGGTTTTCGATATGGTGCGCGACATCAACACGGCCATGGATCGCGGCGGGTTTCTGCAGCAGGACGCGCCCAGAGCGGTGGCAGCGATGGAGAAATTCGACGCCATTCTGGCTCTCCTGACGGATGACGACGACGAAAAGCTCGCGAAGCTCGGCTTCTCGCCGCAGAAGCCGCGCTTGCCGGTCGCTGAGATTGAGGCGCTGATCGAAGAGCGCCAGTCCGCCAAGAAGAGCCGCAACTTCAAGCGCGCCGACGAGATTCGCCAAAAACTCGCGGATTCTGGTATCCTGTTGGAAGATTCGAAGGACGGCACGGTCCGTTGGAAGTACAAATGAGCGTTTTCTCCCAACACGGACACCCGCTTCATACATACCGACCTCCTTGCTTCGAACGGCCGAATCTCTTCGGCGTTGATTAACCGCATTCCTCCAACTGGCTGCTCGCGCGCGCATGGACGGAACCAGTTCGCGCGACGGGAAAAATCCATTTCGAGGAGGAAGAGATGCAAGTGGCTGAAAAGATGATGAAACTGCCCCATCTAGTCACCGTGCTGCCGGGCCCCAAAGCGAAGAAAATCGTCGAGCGAGACCAGAAAATCATTTCGCCGTCCTATACGCGCGACTATCCGCTCGTGGCGCGGTCGGGCCACGGCGCGACCGTCGAGGACGTAGACGGGAACACGTTTCTGGATTTTGCGGCCGGGATCGCCGTCGTCGCCACGGGACATTGCCACCCCGAGGTCGTCGCCACGATCCAGAAGCAGGCGGCCGAGCTAATCCACATGTCGTGCACGGATTTCTACTACGAGGGGATGGTCGAGCTGGCCGAGAAACTCGCCTCGATTGCGCCCGGCGGAGGCGCCAAGCGCGTCTATTTCGGCAATTCCGGCACGGAAGCCATCGAAGCCGCGATGAAGCTCGCGCGTTATCATACGAAACGCGACAAATTCATCGCCTTCTACGGCTGCTTCCACGGGCGCACGATGGGTTCGCTATCCCTCACGGCGAGCAAGGCGGTTCAGCGCAAGCGATTCGGCTCGCTTCTCGGCGGGGTCTTCCACACTCCGTATCCGAACAGCTACCGAGGCGCGTACGGCGTTCGGCCCGAACACGCGGCCGCCGATGCCCTCGCGCAAATCCAAGATGAGCTATTCAAGCGCGTCGTCGATCCCGAAGAAGTCGCGGCAATTTTCGTCGAGCCGATTCAAGGCGAAGGCGGATACGTCGTGGCGTCCGCTGAATTCCTGCAGGGCCTCGAGCGGCTGTGTCGCAAACACGGCATCTTGCTCGTCGCCGACGAAGTGCAATCCGGCATGGGGCGCACCGGAAAGTGGTGGGCGTCGGATCACGCCAGCATCGAGCCCGACATCATTTGCACAGCGAAGGGCATTGCTTCCGGCATGCCGCTCAGTGCGGCGATCGCGAAGGCAGAGGTGATGGATTGGGCGCCGGGCGCGCACGCGTCCACGTTCGGCGGCAATCCAGTTTCGGTCGCCGCGGCACTCGCGACGTTCGATCTGCTCCGGGACAGCTTGATTGAGAATGCCGCACGGATGGGTGATCTCATCTTTCGGCGCACGGCCGATTGGCGCGACCGCCACAAGAGCGTCGGCGACATTCGCGGCAAAGGGCTGATGGTCGGAATCGAATTCGTGCGCGATCAGAAGACAAAAGAAAAGGCGCCTGACGTGCGCAACCGCGTCATTCAGTCCGCCTTCGAGAAGGGACTGCTCGTGCTGGGCGCGGGGGAAAACTCGCTCCGGCTCGCGCCGCCACTCATTATCGATGAGGAGCAGGCCGATTTTGCCCTGCGCACCCTCGACGCGTGCATCAGCGAAGCCGAGAGATCGCTCTAACTCCGTAGTTTCCACAGCTCGACCCCAGCGATTCGGCGCGTTATCTTGCGCGGAAATTCTGATGCTCGCGCGCTTGATATTCGCAGCCGTGGACTTCGCGGCCCGCAAGGGCCTCGCCAACTCGCCCACGGACGATAGCGCCGCGAGTTCGGCAAAGGAGCGCGCGCGCCACACGGGCCTGCGTGGCGAAACCTATGCCTACTGGTATCTTCGCCGCCACGGTTACGTGCTTGTTGCCCGCAACTACACTTTGCCGGGAATCAAAGGCGAGATCGACATGATCGGCTACGACGGCCCTGTCCTCGCTTTCGTCGAGGTGAAGACGCGCTCGATGGACGATCCCGATCGACCCGACCCCGAGCGAGCCGTGAACACCGAGAAACGCTCGCACCTCGCGCGCGTAGCGCGGCAATTCCTCCGTTCGCGGAGGGCGGAGTCCGGCTCGTGGCGCTTCGACATCATCGCCATCGAGACTCGCGCCGGCAAACGCCCCGAAATCCGCCTGCACAAGGGCGCGTTCATCCCGGATTTCACGTAGCCGCGCGCCGTCTAGCCCTTGAACAATCGTTGGCACGAAGTTTGCTGGAACCTCGTTCACGCGCTTCGCCGTAGTAAGATGGTGGGATTCATTATCGATCGCGTCCCGAATCGGGACTAACCGAGACAGGGGAGGAAAGTTTGCCGGAGCTTCGCAGGGACCCCATCACAGGCCGCTGGGTCATCATCTCGACTGACCGCGCCAAGCGCCCGACGGATTTCATCCGCGAAAGCGTCAAGATCACCGGGCCTAAGAACTGCCCGTTCTGTCCGGGAGCAGAGGGGAAAACGCCGCCCGAGATTCTGGCCTATGGGCGCCGGGACGGCAGCCGCGACACGCCCGGATGGTCGCTGCGCGTGGTCGCGAATAAGTTTCCCGCGCTCGGAATCGAAGGCAACCTCGACCGCGAGGGAGAAGGTTTGTTCGATCGCATGAGCGGCATCGGCGCACATGAAGTGATCATCGAGTCGCCCGATCACCAGCTCACACTGGCGACGATGCCGGAAAAGGCGCTGGAGGAAACTCTCTGGGCCTATCGCGATCGCGTGCTCGACCTCAAGAACGACCGCCGCTTTCGGTACATCCTGCTATTCAAGAACCATGGCGAGGCCGCCGGCGCCACCCTCGAGCACACTCATTCGCAGTTGATCGCGCTGCCGATCGTTCCGAAGCGCGTGCGCGAGGAAGTCGACAGTTCCAAGCACTACTACGACGAAAAGGAACGCTGCATTTTCTGCGACATCATCCGGCAGGAACTCGAAACCGAAAAGCGCATCATTCTCAACGACGATCATTTCGTCGCGCTCGCTCCCTACGCTCCCCGGTTTCCGTTCGAGACGTGGATACTCCCGCGCCAGCACAGCTCCGCTTTCGAGAACATGCCCACGCCCTACTACGGGAATCTCGCGAGAACTCTGCGCGAATTCCTCTCACGGCTCGATTCGGTGCTGGCGTTTCCTTCTTACAATTACGTCATCCACACTTCGCCCGTCGGAGAGGAAGTCAACGATCACTACCACTGGCACATCGAAGTGATGCCGAAGCTCACGCGCGTCGCGGGATTCGAGTGGGGCACCGGCTTCTACATCAATCCCACGCCACCCGAAGAGTCCGCACGGTTCCTTCGCGAAGCACGAGTGAGATGACGATCTGCTGTCCAGAGGCACGAGGGGAACGAGCCTCACGAGCGAGGGTGCTCTCCTCTAGGATTGCTTCAGTTTCTTTCTCGCGGACACAAACAGTGTCGCGGCCAGCACAACAAAAAGCAGGACGCCGAATCCCTGGGCCTGCTCCAAGTGCGGAATGTGCTTTTCGCCCCACGCCGTGAAGAGCGTTGCAGGCCATGGAAGATGCAGCGCCCGGGCGAGCCAGTGCGGGACGTGATTGCTCAGTTCCGGGTCCTGCAGCAGGTTCAGAAAAATAGCAAGTAATCCGAAAACGCCCCCGGCGGCGATCAGTCCGCTCGAGTAAAGCGAGCCGGGACTGACTTCGATCTCCGCGCCGCTTGGCTTCTCTACGCCCTGCTCGGCGAGCCACCGCACCATCCCTCCGGCAAACATGGCCATCGTCGTGCCGATAGAGATGTACGATCCCACGGCAAACGGCAGAGACCGCACACCGAGAATCTCAATCGCGATCACCAGAAACACGCCGAGAAACACAAGCCGCCAGGGGAGTCGCCGGTTCAGGATGCCGCTGATGACGGTCGCCATCAATCGCGCCTGCGGCGCCGCGGCTCGAGCGCTGCCGATGCCCTGCTCCCATTGAATTTCGATTTGGCGCGTTCCGGGATCGTACAGATACTTTCCGTCGGGAATCACGCTCGAGCCGATCGCGTTCACGAGCACGTAAGTCTTTCCTTCGTGCAGGTAGTTGCTGTCCTGCCGCTCCACGCCCACGGGCAGATTATTAATGTCGAGCGGAATCTGGATCGGCTTGTACTGAGCCAGCCCGACGTTCATCAGAATCAGCGTTCCGCCGATCGCCAGCGACGATACTAAAACGCCGATCACGAGCGAGATTTGCTGCTTTGCCGGGGTCGCGCCGACGAGATAACCAGTTTTCAGGTCCTGCGACGTCGCGCCCGCGATCGCCGCCGCGATGCAGACCACCCCGCCGACCGTGAGCGCGAGCACCTGGTACGCGCTTGCGCTCCAGTGAATCACCAGGAAGACAGCGCAGGTTGCCATCAGCGTCGCGATCGTCATCCCGCTGATCGGATTCGACGAATTTCCGATCAGCCCGCTGATCCGCGAAGCTACCGTGACGAACAGGAAGCCGAAAACGACGATGAACAGTGCCGCGAACAGGTTCGCGAACACTCCCGTTTGCGCGCCGGGAACCGGCTTGAACGTCAGAAATGCCCAAATCATCGCCATGATCACGATCGAGCCGCCGATCACGACCTTCATCGAAAGATCGCGCTCGGTGCGATTCGCCGCGGCCATCGATTCCTGCTTCGCGCGGACATCCTTGAGGCCCGCGCTCAGAGCCGCGAAAATCGTCGGCAGCGTCTTGATCAGCGTGATCAGTCCCGACGCGGCAACGGCACCCGCTCCCATCGGGCGGATGTAGGTGGCCCAGAGCTGATCCGGAGTCATCTGCGGAATCGGCACCGTGCTCGGGTAAAGCGCGACCGTTGGCGCGAGCGAACCGAAAAACCGCATGGCCGGCATCATCACGAGCCACGAGATCACGCCGCCCGCAAATAGAAACCCCGCCACGCGGGGTCCGATGATGTAGCCGACGCCCAGATACTCGGACGTAATCGTGCAGCGCATCGACGCGCCCGGCAGCCATTTCGGCTGATAGTCCGGCTGGCTCGGCCAGAGGCCAAGAGTGTTCATGCAAACCGTGTAGACGCCGCCGAGGCCCAGCCCCCAGAAGACGCGGCCCGCGAACGAGCCTCCGCGCTCGCCCGCCACGAGCACGTCGGCGCAAGCCGTGCCTTCGGGAAACGTGAGATTGCCATGCTCTTTGACGATCAGTTGCCGCCGAAGCGGAATCATGAACAGCACGCCGAGCGTCCCGCCGAGCAGCGCCAGGAAGAAGACGCGCCAGTATTCCGTGTTGAGCGAAAATCCGAGGAAGATCAGAGCGGGAATCGTGAAGATCACCCCGGCGGCGGCGGATTCTCCGGCCGAGCCGGTCGTCTGCACGATATTGTTTTCGAGAATCGTCGACCGGCCGAAGGCGCGCAGGATGCTGATCGAAAGGACGGCGATCGGGATCGACGCGGAAACCGTCAGACCGGCGCGCAGTCCCACATAGACGGAGACCGCGCCAAATAGGATCCCGAAAACCGCGCCAAGAATGATCGCGCGGAGGCTGAACTCTGTGGGGCTTTCCCCGGCCGCCACGTAAGGACGAAATTCGCCGGGCGGTGCGGTCGAGCTCCAGGGCTTGGTCGCCAATTCGTGCCTCCTCTCGCATCGCGCCGCGGCGGCTGGATCAGCGCTTGGAGCACGCGCGGCAAATTCGGCACGGTAGCATTAGACACAAACCCAAGCAAGGCGCAATCACTCAACATGTTAGCGAAGCAACGTCTCTCTCGAATCGCGATCGCTTTACGCGACTGCAAGCATTCAACAATGTGCCTTTTGCAGTAGCCAACACCATTTATTGACATCAGACACAATTTCACGGTAGCTTTGCGCGCAAGTAACTGCTGTGGAATTAAACCAGAAACAGCAAAGGCGCCTCGATCCAACCGATGATTCCCGATCGGTAGGCCTTCCGGCCACAAAGGCGCGTGGAGCGTCGCATGAACCGAATCGCTCGTATCACCGTCTTGGCCGTTATCGCGCTGCTTACGATTGCGTTCCCACGGACGGCCCGAGCCATTGACTGGCAGCCGATCTCGCCCGACGACCTGGCTCTTAAGGACAATCCAAAACAGCCCGGCGCGGACGCGATGATTCTCTATCGGGACGTCGTTGTCAATGCCTCAAAGGCTAATACTGATGGCGATAGCTTTGAAGAGTACGTGCGTATCAAAGTTTTTACGCAAGCGGGAGTCAGCGAAGGGCACGTGAACATCGAGTTCGTTAGAGAGAACGAAACGGTTCCTTACATTGCGGGTCGCACCATCCGTCCAGATGGAACCATCGTGAAGTTTGACGGGCAGGTTCTCGAGACCACGATCGAGAAATTCAGCGGCATAAAAGTACTGGCCAAGACTTTCACGCTGCCGGACGTGCAGCCGGGCAGCATCATTGAATACGTCTATCAAATGCAGACCAAGCCGGGCTTTGTGGCGAGCCGATCCTGGCGGGTCACCAAATCGATGTACACGCGTGAAGCGCATTTCACATACGTCCCTTACACAGGCTATGGCTCCGGGCTGCGCCCTATGTATTCAACCTACTTGCTGCCCGCGGACGCCGCTCTGAAAGAGCAGATCAACGGTTCCTACACGATGGCAGCACACGACATTCCAGGCTTGGTGGAAGAACCGCTGATGCCGCCGGAAAACGCCTTCGAAGCGCGTGTGGAGTTTTATTATCAAGGAGATGGCCCCGCAGAAACCGATCCGTCGGATCGGTATTGGGGCTACTACGCTAAGAAGTGGGAAGGCGACTTAGACCACTTCATCGACAAAAAGAACGCGCTGAACAGCGAGCTCGCCAAATTGGTAGGCCCAGCGGATTCCCCCGAAGTCAAACTTCGGAAGATCTATGCCGGTGTCATGCAGATTCGCAATCTGAACATGGAGGATTACAAGACGGCGAAGGAGCACAAGGACGAAAATCTGAAAGAGAACAACAATGTCGAGGACGTGCTGAATCGCGGTTACGGTTACGGCTACCAAATCAATTATCTCTTCATCGGTCTGGCTCGAGCGGCAGGGTTTGACGCGACCGAGATTCACGTGGCGCCCCGCAACCAAGAGCTCTTTCTACCGCAACGCAACGAGGTGTTCCAACTGAGAGCAGACATCGTGTGGGTTCACGCGGGGACACAGGACTACTACCTTGATCCGGCGTCGCGCTATTTCCCGTTCGGTTTGATTCCTTGGTACGAAACCGAAACGGGCGGCGTAAAGGCGGATAAGCACGCGGGCACCATCGTGAACACGCCGGAATCGCCCTCGACAGACGCCACCATCATCCGGCATGCCGACCTCGAAGTAAGTCCCGACAGTTCGATTTCAGGCACATTGCAAGTGGACTATACGGGACAGCGCGCCGCTCTGCTTCGCGAGGAAAAACGGAAGGATGACGACACCGGACGACAAAAGGAGCTTGAAGACGAGATCCGGTCCTGGCTGCCGGTTGGCTCGGAATTTAGCGTCACGAAACTCTCGAACTGGGATGATATCGATCAGCCTGTCCACGTGGAAGGAACTTTGAAAATCCCGTCCTTCGCAACTGGAGCAGCGCAGCGGTTGCTGATTCCCTTGGAAATCTTCCAGATGCCGCAGTCGAAGGAGTTCGCTTCCGAAAAGCGGGCAAACGCCGTTTATTTCCATTTTCCCTATGAGGAAACCGACGACATCAAGCTCCGCCTCCCCGCTGGTTTCAAGGTTGAAAGCCTGCCGCCGGCGCGAAAGGCCGATTTGAAGGCCGTTGCATGGGAAATCGCGGCGGAGGCGCAGGGTAATACCGTCGAAGTGAAGCGCCACCTCGCTGTGAACGGAGTCCTATTCGGCAAAGACGATTACACCACGCTGCGCAAATTCTTCGGGATCGTCAAGACCAATGACAATGCTCAAATGGTGCTTCAGAATGCGACCTCCGCAAAGAATAATTGATGCCGCGCTCCTGTTGACCGTGGCCGCCTTGGCGCTCACGTCTCTCGCGCCACCCGCCTGCGCTGCCGACACCGCCCCCGATTGGCTGCGCGCAGCCGCTCAAGAAAAACTTCCCGACTACGACAAAGATACCGCCGCGGTCATTCTGCTCGATGAGACGCAGACCACGGTTCACGACAACGGTGAGATCGACACGTTGCACCGCATGGCAATTCGCTTGCTGCGCCCCGAGGCCAAGCGCCGCTGGGGCGACGTTGAGGTCCCCTTCGACAAGGACGAAAAGGTTTCTTATCTCAAAGCGTGGACGATCGAGTCGAACGGGCACGAACTCGCGGTCGGTGACAAGGACATCGTCGAGCACGGACTTCTTGACGACCTGACCTATACGGACATGAGAGTGAAGGAACTCGAGTTGCCCGAAGCCAGTGCGGGCAATGTAGTTGGATTCGAATACGTTCAGAGACAACGGCCCTACATGTACGAGGACGACTGGTACTTTCAAGATCCTTCTCCGGTCGTCACCGCGCGCCTGGTCTTGCAGCTTCCGCCTGGATGGGAATACACGGCGAATTGGTTCAACTATCCCGAACAGCCCCCACAGAGTTCAGGCGGCAACCGGTATGTGTGGGAGGTGAAAAACCTTCCCGGCATCGAAAACGAGCCAGAGATGCCACCCTGGCAGGCGGTAGCCGGATGGGCCGGAGTGAAGTACTTTCCGAATGATCCGGCACTGAGGGCCAAGACCAGTGCGACGTGGAAGGATCTGGGAATCTGGTACAACGGTCTCGCGGAGTCGAGACGCATCCCGTCGCCCCAGATCAAAGCCAAAGTAGCGGAACTCACGTCAGGGATTTCGG
>Ga0335078_10008508_pt1 | contig 15269 bp, 14 predicted proteins | sample Lox_Sample_32_FD_206711 | JGI IMG/M metagenome (GOLD analysis project Ga0335078, IMG submission 206711) | Soil microbial communities from Loxahatchee National Wildlife Refuge, Florida, United States - Lox_Sample_3.2 | ecosystem: Environmental > Terrestrial > Soil > Wetlands | place: USA... | reverse complement strand
GTATCCCTGGGTATTCATCGCGTTGTTGCGACCCTGGTTGCCGGCGGCGACCACCACCACAATGCCCGCTTTCCAGGCGGCTTCGACGGCCTGGCACAGCGGATCGTTTTTGTAGCTCACCGTGATTGGTTTGCCGAGCGATAGATTCATCACGCGAATGTTGTAGGTCGACTTCAATTGAATGGCCCGGCTGATGGCCGCGATCACATTGCTTTCGATGCCATTGCCATAACGGTCGAGTACGATCAGCGAGACCAGATTCACGCCCGGCGCAATTCCGCGGAACGTTTTGGTGTAGCTGCTCCCGGTCGAGTTGGCGGCTCGGCTGCCGATAATGCCGGCGACGTGAGTTCCGTGTCCGTATACATCTACGGTTACGGTCTCGGGCGTGAAGCTGGTCTGGTACACCAGCCTCGAGGTGTTATTCGTCGAAGTCAGGTCCGGGTTCACACTGATGCCGCTGTCCAAGACCGCTACTCCGACTCCCTGGCCGGTCCAACCCGCCGAGTAGGCCGCCGAGGCCCCCACGGCCGGCGTCACGTCGTACAACGTCTGCTTGACCGGCGCCTCTTCGCTGACGAATGCCGCTTCCGGAAATTGCCGCGCACGCTCTAGCGCGCTGCGCTCGATCGAAAATGCTGCCGCGTGGATCAGCGGCAGGGAACGGTGGAGCTTTGCGCCCCATCGTTCGAATTGGGCAACCTGACGCGGCAGGTCTCCTTCCCGGAATTGCACGATGACGTTCATCCGGCTCTGCTCGCCCGCGGCGGCGCCCGCAGGGAGTATCCCAAAGGCAAGAGTAAGACAAGCGAATAATTTCAAACAGGTTCTCCTGCCCTGATGGTGCACTCGCGAAAGAGCATTTGATATGGTACATCCGGACATTTTTTGATGGGTCAAGCGTCCCAGCGCGGAATCCTCCTTAGGAGAAACACCCGACTCCCCGGCGCGCCAAACGGTAGCTGCTTCTCTCCGTCCCTCGCCGCCCTGGCCTTGGCCCGGCGTTGCCGCTCAACTACATACACCTCACACCTTTTTCGAACTTTCACCGATGAGCATAGTAGGCGCTATACGTTCGCTTGCTCATGTCTCTAAAGGCCAAGCTCTACATCTTCGCCGTGATCGGCTTTGGCCTGGCCAGCATGGCGCTCGGCGTAATCCGCTGGCATAGCGCGGACCTGCTGCGATTCGTGACCTATCTCGGGGTCTCGGTGGCCTGTTCCGGTATGAAGATCTCGCTGCCGGGCATCAAGGCAACGCTTTCCGTGAATTTCATCTTCGTGTTGCTGGGCGTCGCGGAGCTGACGTGGCCCGAGGCCCTGTTGCTCGGAATCGGATCGTTCCTCGTGCAGTATTTGTGGCGTCCGAAAGAAAACTTGCAGCTCACCAAGGGTCTCTTCAATGTCGGCAACGCCACGCTTTCGATCACCGCCAGCTACCTCGTGTTCCATTGGCAGCCGCTGCGCGACCTTGGAATGCTGACGCCGCTGATCCTCGCGCTGGTCTCCACCATCTACTTCGTGCTGAACACGGGCCTGGTGTCGGGCGTCGTCGCCTTGACCGAAGGGCACCCCCTCCTGCAGACCTGGCGCGAATGCTACTTCTGGTCTTTTTGTTATTACCTGTTCGGCGCGGCGCTAGTCTGGATGATTTCCGTGCTCGATCAGAAGTTCGGGTGGCAGCTCTGGATCCCGATCCTGCCGACCATCCTCGCCCTGTACCGCACTTACCGGCTCTACCTGAGCCGGCTCGAAGCCGAGAAGCGCCACGCACTGGTCAAGTCGCAGTTCCTGGCCAATATGAGTCACGAGATCCGCACCCCTATGAATGGCGTGATCGGGACCGCCGCTCTGCTGCTCAGCACCCGCCTGGACGACGAACAGCGCGAATACGCGTCCACCATCCAAAGCTCCGCCGCCGCCCTGCTCACGATCGTCAACGACATTCTCGACTTCTCCAAAATCGAGGCCGGCAAGTTCAGCCTGTCCCCCGCGCCCTTCGATCTGCGGCACGGCGTGACGGAAACCCTGGACATCGTCCGGGCCGATGCGCAATTGAAGAAGCTCGCCCTGCATTTGCGCGTGGATGAGACTCTGCCGCTGTACGTCAAGGCCGATCAGGGGCGCCTGCGGCAGGTATTGCTGAACCTGTTGAGCAATGCCATCAAGTTCACGCCGCAAGGGACGGTGTCGGTTGACATCGTACGGCTGGCGGAGAATCAGCGCATGCGCTTCTCCGTCGTCGATACCGGCGTGGGCATCTGCCAGGAGGGCCGCGACCGCTTGTTCCAGCCGTTCACTCAATTGGAATCGTCGAACAACCGGAGATATGGCGGAACCGGGCTCGGGCTGTCGATCTCCAAGCGCCTGGTCACGCTAATGGGCGGCGAAATCGGCGTAGAGAGCCAGCCCGGACAGGGAGCGACGTTCTGGTTTACTCTGCCGATCGAAGAGGCGGCCGGCCCGATCGCCGAGCCCAGCGTTCCCGCCAATGCCGACGAGTTGTTGCATGCGCCCGAGATGGGCGGAGCGCCGATCCTGGTGGCCGAAGACAACCCGGTGAACCAAAGGCTGATTGTGCGGCTGCTCTCGAAGATGGGTTATCAATCGGAAGCCGTCGGCAACGGGCAGGAGGCCGTCGAGCGCGTGTTCAGCCGGCAATACCGCCTGGTGTTGATGGATTGCCAGATGCCCGTGCTCGATGGCCTGGGGGCAGCGCGGCAGATCCGCGTGCGCGAAAGCGGCCGCCGGATCCCCATCATCGCGCTCACGGCCGGCGCGTTGGATAGCGATGAAGCCAATTGCCTGGCGGCGGGCATGGACGGGTTCGTCACCAAGCCGATCGAGCTGGTCAAACTGGCTGCTGTTCTGAGACGCTGGGCCCACGCGGCTGGCGAAGAAGAGCACGCGGTGGAACAGGAGCGGTGATGCGGCGCGCTCTGTGGGTGCTGGCCCAGGTCGTCTGCCACACGGCCGGCCGCCTCGCCCTGCGGTTGCCCCTGATTGCGTTATTCGCTTGCACCCTGCTCTGCCTGGCGCCGGGGTTTGACTCCGACGAGCGCAGCCTCGATATCCGGCTGAGCGCGCCATCCGTGGCCGCCCTTCGCCACGCACAAAACGGCCTGCGGAACCCGCTCCGGATGTGCGCCGCCTATCTCGAAGGTCTGGCTCGCGGCGACTTGGGCGAATCCACCACGTTCGGCGTCCCGGTGCTCGACCTGGCGCGTGAGCGTTGGCCCGCCACCTGCCGATCGGTACTCGCCGGCCTCGGCGCCGGGTGGATCCTGGCGGGGGGATCTACCCTGCTCGTGATGCTGTGGCGGTCAAGAGCCGCGTCGGGCGCAGCGGCCGCCCTCACCACCGCCCTGATTTGCATTCCGGCGGCCCTCGTCGGCACAATCGTGATGCTGCTCGACGGTCCGGTCGAAGCCGCCATGGCAGCGGTGATTTTCCCGCGCGTGTATCAGTATACGAGCCGTGTGCTGGCGCAAGCCTCGACCGAACCTCATGTCCGGGCCGCGGAGGCGGCCGGAGTCACGCGATGGCGCCTGTTTTGGTTCACGTGCCTGCCCCCCGCCCTTCCCGACCTGCTCGCCACGGCGGCCGCCTCCGTCAGCATGGCTCTGGCTTCCGTGGTGCCCCTCGAAGTAATCTGTGATTCCCCGGGTTTGGGTCAACTGGCATGGAAGGCGACGCTCGGGCGCGACGTCCCCCTGCTGGTTTTCGTAACTCTGGCGATGGCCGCGGCGGCGAACCTGGCAAACACCCTCGCCGATACCGGCGTCCGAGCGCTCACGCGGAGCCGATCATGAACGCCGTTCGGGCGATCTGCCTGGTCGTGGTGTTTGGCGTTTATGCTTGCGCCCTGGGAGCGGGTCTGCTGACCGGCGGCTCCTACGAACTGCAGGATCGCTCTCACGCCGCCGAACCGCCCGGCAGAGTCCACTGGCTGGGCACCGACGATCTGGGGCGGGACCGCCTGGTGCGGCTGCTGTACGGCGCCCGCACTTCCCTCGTGCTGGCGCCGGCCGCGGCGTTGCTGGCCGCTGCCCTCGCGACGTTGATCGGGTCGGGCGCGGCTCTGGCAGGCGGCCGCTTCGAGCAAGCGGCGCTCTACCTGGTGGATGTGGTTTCGAGCACCCCGTGGTTCTTCGCCCTGCTGCTCATGCGGGCCGTCCTGCCGCTGAATGTCGGCCCGGCTGTGTCCGTCTCCATCACCTTCGCCATCCTGGGCTTGCTCGGCTGGCCTCACGGGGTGCGTCCGGTCGCGGCGCGGAGCGCGGTCGTGATCCGGTCTGAATTTATGCGGCAGGCCCGCGCCTCCGGCATCGGCGGCCTGCGTTTACTTGGCGTGCACCTGGTCCCCAATCTCATGCCGGTGGTGGCGGCCCACTTCTGGGCCACATTGCCGGCATTCATTCTGGCCGAAGCCAATCTCAGCCTCCTCGGGTTGGGCGTCGCCGAACCGCTGCCTTCGCTGGGGAATCTGATGTCCGAATTCCGCGACTACCGGGTAATCGCGGAGCGCCCGTGGCTGTTAGCTCCGGCCGTCTTGCTGATCGCCATGATCGCCGCCTTGCAGTTGATCTCCAGAAAGGTGACTGCCTCTTATGACTGCACGTAACGCGGCGCGCTTGCTTCTGGCCTCGGCATCCCTGCTTCTGTCGCCGCTCCGCGCACAGGCCGGCAGCGAGCTCCGGCTGTCGTTGCGCCACGATCCGAGGACTTTCGACCCGGCCTTGGTGGATGAAGATGCCGGCGAAACCATCCGCTATTTCACCGGCGGCGTGCTGATCCGCCTCAATCGTTTGACCGGCAAGCCCGAAGCCGGCCTGGCGGAATCGTGGAAGGTGAGCCCGGACGGGCGGACCCTCCATGTGAGGCTTCGCGGCGGCCTGCGGTTTTCCGACGGCACCCCTCTGACTACCGGGGACGTGGCGTTCACGTTCCGGCGCTTGATGGACCCGGCTCTGCATTCCCCGACCGGCGATGCCTTTCGTTCAAGCGCCGGGGTGGTTGCCACCGTGATCCGGAGTCCGGCCGAGATGACGATTGTGTTTCCCGCCCGGGTCGCCTCGCTCGAGCGCCTGCTCGATCAGGTGGCCATCCAGTCGGCGCGCTCCCCGCTCAAGGAACGCGCCGTGGCGGGACCGTTCGTGGTGAACGAGTACCAGGCGGGAGCCTTCGTTCTTCTGGGGCGCAACCAGAATTACTGGAAACAGGATGCCCGCGGCCGCCGATTGCCCTATCTCGACGCCGTACGCTTCAGCATTCAATCCAATCGCGAAATGGAGAGCGTCCGGCTGCGGCGCGGCGAGGTGCACATGGCCGAGATGCTCGATCCGGAAATCTTTGATCGTTTGAAGAAGGAACCGCGGGTGGTGGCGGTGGATGCCGGCGCCACCACCGACATGGAGATGTTGTGGTTCAATCAGGCGGGCCAGGCGTCGCTTGCCGAATATAAGAAGGCCTGGTTCCGTTCGCGCGAGTTCCGGCAAGGCATCTCGGCCGCGATCAACCGGAGCGATATCGCGCGCCTCGCGTATCGGAACTACGCGGAGCCGGCCTACGGACCCTTGCCTCCGGCCAGCATCTGGTTCAACCACAAACTGCTCCCGCCGTCTTATGACCCGGAGCAGGCGCGCCGCTGGTTCGAGCGGGCCGGATTTCGTTTCGCCGGCGGGCGGTTGTGGGACGCCCGCGGCAATACCGTGGATTTTTCGATCGTGACCAACGCCGCCAGCAAAGTCCACGGCCAGATCGCCGCCCTGATCCAGCAGGATCTGCAGAAGGTCGGCGTCCACGTCAATATTGCGTCGCTCGAGTTCCGGTCCCTGATCGAACGCATCGCGGAGACTTCGAACTATGAAGCGTGTTTGCTCGGCCTTGTGAACGTGGATGACGATCCGAACGGGCAGATGAATCTCTGGCTGAGTGCGAGCGCGAATCATCCCTGGAATCCCTCGCAGAAGTCCCCGGCCACCGCGTGGGAGGCGGAGATCGACCGGATGATGTCTATGCAGGCCGCCACCGCCGACCAGCATCAGCGCAAACGGGTGTTTGACCGGGTCCAGGAGCTGGTGCAGCAGCAAGCGCCCGTGATCTTTCTGGTGAATCCCCACGCTCTGGTAGCCTACTCGCGAGACTTGCGGGATATGCTTCCGTCGCCCGCCCGGCCGCACCTGTTCTGGAACATCGAGCGCCTGAGTCTTGCCAATTCCGGAGGAGCCACGCATGCCCGAGCCGCTCTTGCGCATTAGGCTCAGTGTCGGTTACCCGGGAAAGCCGGACGTGCTTCAGAACCTCGAACTCGCCATCGGGGAAGGCGAGATCGTCGGGCTGGTGGGGCAAAGCGGTTCCGGCAAGAGCACCTTGGGAATGGCCATACCCCGCCTGCTGGTGACGACGGCGCAGGTCAGCGGCGAAATCCTCTATGGGGGACAAAACCTGCTGCAGCGCTCCGGGCGCGAGATGCGGCGGATTCGCGGCAAAGAGATCGCCGTCATCTTCCAGGGCGCCGCGTCCGCCTTGAACCCGGCGCGACGGCTCGGTGTCCAATTGCGTGAAGTGTGGAAAGCCCACCGCAGCACCAGGGAATGGAACGCCGAAGGCCGCCAACAGGCCCTGGCGTTGCTTCGCGCTATGCAGCTCCCGGACGACGAAGCGTTCCTCCGGCGCTACCCCTCCGAAATCAGCATCGGCCAGGCCCAGAGGGTCTTGATCGCGATGGCTGTCATGCACCGGCCGGCCTTGCTGATTGCCGACGAACCCACCAGCGCCCTGGATATGGTCACGCAGGCCGAAGTGCTGGCGTTACTGAGGAGCCTCCGCGACCAGTTCGGCAGTTCCCTGCTCTTCATTTCGCACGACCTCGCGGCGGTCGGCGCGATTTGCGACCGTCTTGCAATCTTGCGGCAAGGCCAGATTGTGGAAACGGGTCCGACCGCGCAGATCTTCGCCGCCGCCCGTCACCCCTACACGAAATCCCTCATCAGCGCCATGCCCGCTTGGCCCAAATCCCTGCATATCGTGGCACAGCGTTCGGAGTGCGGAAACGGAAGCTAGTAGGCCAGCAACCGCTCCATCTCCCCCTCAATCCCTTCCACCTGCGGCAGTATCGCCGCCCACTGTTGCGTGCTGTGGACCGATTTAGTACCGAGTACCGACTTATAACTACGGTTCTTGAATCAGCCGGTCCGATTCCGCCATTGTCTAAACTATGAAATACTTCGGAATTCTTTTCGCTACAGCCTTGGCCCTCGCGGCCGCCCAGCCTCTGACAAATCAGAACGTCATTCGTATGATTCAGGCTGGGGTGCCGTCCGAAGTTGTGCTGAAGACGATTCGTTCCGCGGATTCCTGCGAATTCAGCATGCTTCCTGGAGAACTGATGGCTCTCGGTCAGGCAAAGGTGCCCGAGGAAGTAGTCAAAGCAATGGCCGCCCGAATCAATAATGTCGCACCCACTATAAACGGCGCGCCTACCGTGGCCGAAGCCGACCGATTCGATTTGACCGCCCCGCCAATCGATATTGGCGTGTACTACAAAGACGGCGCCGAATGGCAGGATCTCCCCGGCGAGGTTGTCAATTACAAGACGGGTGGCATAATCAAGCACGCTCTGACCTTCGGCATCGTCAAGGGTGACGTGAATGCCCATGTAAACCGGGGCAAGAGTATCGCTCAGCAGAAGTCCGGCATTGATCTCCTAGTCCGAACACCAGAGGGCGTATCGATCAACGAGTACCAACTCCTCCGGCTCCGAACGCACCATGGTTCCCGAGAATTCCGCACCATTACCGGCGGCGTATTGCACGTCTCCGGAGGTGAAGCCCGGGATGCGAAACCATTCGTAAGCAAAAAGATTGCGCCCCGCACCTACGAAATCAAATTCGACGGGCTTAAACCTGGGGAGTATGGCCTGCTTCCTCCCCCAGACGGTGACGCAGCCGCCGCGCGAGGCCGCATTGCTTCCGTCCTGGAACCCTTCTCCGGAAAGATTTATTCGTTCCGCATTCTGGAGTGAGGAGGTTGACGATCGGCCGAAGCGGGCACAAACGGACCTGACCACCGATCCACAAAGGCAACGTTCCGTCTGGTCCCCGCACTCTCATAAGCGACTTGAATCCACACTCCGTCAAGCGTCCCAGAGACTAACCGAGCCCGGAATCTGCGCCGTGTCCAGATCGTCCGCCGCGGCTCGCGCCGCGCCATAGTAGTCCGGGGCCAACGTCGCGCCTGTCAAACCATAGAGCTTGCAAAGTTGCAGTACCTTTGGAGCCTCGCTGGTCGGCAGCGTGATTTTATTGAGCGGAGCCGGCAGAGGGTGCTCCCGATAATACACATCGAGCCGCATTTCGCCTTCGAAAGCCTTGGCCCTTGCGCCTTTCTGTTTGAGAAGCGTAAAAACACCGGATTGCGCCGCTAGGTTCGCATTATACCCTCCGGGTACGGCTATCTCCTGAAACTCACGAAACGGGCTCTTCTGCTCGGTGTTCACGATCCAAATGGCCAGTCGCCCCGGCGGTGTGCAATTCTTGTTCGCGCTAATAGCGAGTGCATCCGAGGCGGCGAAGTACGCCGCGACGTATGATCGTGTGGACCAATCCAGGAGTCTCGTCGGCAGCCGATAGTGCTGACCCAGCGCGAGCAGAGGATGCATTTCGGGGGGCGGCCAATCGCGGATTCCCATCCCCACTCCAAAAAGGTTAGCCTGAGTGAGGTACTTTTCGCGAAAAGCAGGCGAGTCGTTGGGGATCGCGAGACCGACCGAGTCACAATGGCGGACGAATTTGTCAATGTAAGCCCATTCCTTGAAAACTTGCATATCTGCCGATGATGAAATCCCGCGCCTCAGGATAGAAGGGGTCAGACTCCAAGTGTGGTCCGCCTGCCCCCGATACAGCAGTCGACACGGAAGGTCAAATAACAACTCCTCGGGCGAAAGCAATCGCCAGAATTCAGCAGAAGTTGCAGCGTCTTTAACTTCGATGGAGTCGGACATTAAACTCACTCCAGGTCGCTACATCTGGGCCGAAACAATGGACGCGGGAAAAGGGGCCGGGAAAAGGGGCCAGACGCATTCTTTTGTGAGAGACGCATACCGTCCAAATTCACTAGCCTTGGATCACGGGTGGTATGGCCTTGGCGCCCTCAATACCCCAGCAGTCTCTCCATCTCCCCCACAATCCCTTCCACCTGCGGCAGAATCGCCGCCTCCAGCCGCGGATGATACCCCACCCACGTGTCCAGCGCCCCCACTCTTCGCACCGGCGCATCGAGCTTCCCGAACAGCTCATCGCCGATCCGCGCCGCGATCTCCGCGCCGTAGCCCCACGAGATCGTATCTTCGTGCGCCACCAGCACGCGGCTCGTCTTCTCGACCGACCGCCGGATCGCTTCCCAATCGTACGGCGCCAGCGACCGCAGATCGATCACCTCGATGCTCACCCGTGCGTTGCGCCGCTCGATCTGCGTCGCCGCCAGCAGCGATTTCTGCACCAGCGCGCCATAGGTAATCACCGTCAGGTTGTGCCCCGGTTTCACCACCTTCGCGCATCCGAACGGAATCGTAAAATCTTCGCCCGGATGCGGCGAGCGGTTGTATGGCTCGCGGTATAGTTTTTTATGTTCCAGGAACAGCACCGGGTCGTCGGCCCGTAGCGCCGTGCGCAGCAGCCCGCACGCGTCCAGCGCATTCGACGGCATCACCACCCGCAGCCCGGGAATGTGCGCGAACTCCACTTCCCCGCACTGGCTGTGGTACACGGCGCCGCCGTTCAGGTATCCGCCGATCGCCACCCGAATCACCGCCGGGCACGAATACCCGCCGTTCGAGCGCCACCGCATCGTCGCCAGCTCGTCGCGAAGCTGCATCATCGCCGGCCAGATGTAATCGAAGAACTGGATCTCGGCCACCGGCTTCAATCCGCGCGTCGCCATCCCGATGGCGCGACCCACAATCGAAGCTTCGGCCAGCGGCGTGTTGAAGCTGCGCTCCGGCCCGAACTCCCGCTGCAGCCCCGCCGTCACTTTGAAGACGCCGCCTTTGCCCTTCACGTCGCGCAGACTCGCTTCGCGGCTGCAGTCCGCCACATCTTCGCCGAAGACCAGCATCTTCTCGTTCCGCCGCATTTCTTCCCGCAGTGTGGCGTTGAGCAGATCGACCATGGTCATCGGATCGCCGTGAAACTCCGGCTCGGCCGCAAAGTCGCTCGACGCCGGGTCTGTCGTTTCCGAATACAAGTGCGTCAACGCCGAGGCCGGCTCCGGCGGCGCCGCATCGAGCGCCTGCTGCGTCGCCTCCTGCACTTCTACATCGATTTCGTGCAACACCAGTTGCAGCCGGTGCCGGTCGAGCACCCCTTCCTCTACCAGGAATTTCGGGAAACGCAAGACCGGGTCGCGTTCGGTCTCCGCCTGACGCTCCGCCGGCGGCTTGTACAGCCGTTCATCATCGGACAGCGAATGCGAATACGGCCGCGTCACGTGCGCATGCACCAGCGCCGGACCGCTGCCCGCCCGGCAGTACGCCGCCGCCTCCGCCATCATTTTGTACGAGGCCAGGAAATCGGTGCCATCCGCCTCCTGTCGGAACAATCCCGGAAATCCGGCAACCAGCCGCGAAATGTTGCCGCCCGCCGTCTGGCACTCGATGGGCACCGAGATCGCGTAACCGTTATCTTCAATCAGAAACAGCACCGGCAGGCTCTTCAGGCAGGCCGCATTCAGCGCTTCCCAGAATTCGCCTTCGCTGGTCGAACCCTCGCCGCCTGAAACCAGCGTGATCTCGCCGTTTGCCTCCCGCCCGTACCGCGACGCCTCGGCACACCCCACCGCCTGGAGAAACTGCGTCCCGGTTGGCGAAGACGCGCTGACGATGTTGTATTTCGGATGCCCCCAGTGGGAGGGCATCTGCCGCCCGCCGGATGCCGGGTCCTCCGCCGCGCCAACGGCTTGAAGCAGCATCTCGTAAGGAGTCACACCCACGGTGAGGCACAACGCGCGGTCCCGATAGTAGGGATAAATCCAATCCTGGCCCGGCCGAAGCACCATGCCGGCCGCCACTTGCACCGCTTCGTGGCCGGCCCCGCTGATCTGGAAGAAGATGCGGTTCTGGCGCTTCAGCGCCATCTCGCGATCGTCCAGGCGCCGCGCCGTGTGCATAGTGCGAAACGCCCGGATGAGCTGCTCCGGCTCCAGCCCGGCGAACCGCCCGGCCGCGGATTCACTCGAAATCGGCGTAAGCACCATTTTCAGTGTAACGTGGGGCAGCCTTCAGGCTGCGGCTGGCTTCAGCCAGCCACCCGCGCCCATTTCGCCGCACTGATGGCCTGACCCACGTGCCTTTGCGTATGTTCGGCGATGTGGGTGAGCAGCCCCACCACCGTGGTCGGCAGCCGCTTTCGCCCGACGAACCGCGGTTCCGCAAGGCGGTTCGGGTCCAGATCGCGCACCACTGCTTCGGCCTCCCGCAAAACCCGGTCGAGCTCGGCGAGGAGTTTCTCCCTGCCGTCTCCGCGCGGTTCGTGCTCGGCCGAGAGGGCGGCCATCTGCCGAGGGCTGAGCTCATTTCCTTTTAGATACGTCATGAGCCGGTCGGTGCTGCCGGCGATGTGCCGCAAATGAAACCCGACCGAGCCAAAGCCATGCGGCGTCGCCCAAATCTGCTCCGCGGAAAGCCCCTCAGTGTGTCGCGCCAAGTCCTCGAGCGCCTGCTGAAAGGAATAGAGGATCGGAGTGAGCAGGGGAGGAACACCCGGTATCGGGCCCCGCAGCCAGGGTTCCGGCAAATCGGCCATAAGTTCAATATAGACTTGCCCATACGCGATTTCACCCAACTGGGTGTGTGAGCCGGCACTACGGGCGGACTGCAGACGCATTCTGGGTCCGGAATATCCATATTTTAAAGGACTTGATTGGTGGTAGTTGAGGTGCATACAGGGACCAATAAGATGCAACTGACTCGTGCGGCCGATTATGCCATCCGGGTGATGATCCACCTGGCGGCCTTCGCGCCTGGAACGCGCGCCAGCCGCGCCGAACTGGCTGCGGCTTCGGAGTGTCCAGAGCAGTTCTTATCCAAAGTCCTGCAAAGTCTTACACGAGCTGGCCTGGTAGTGTCGCATCGGGGAAATACCGGCGGGTTCGAATTGGCGCCGGCGCACCGCAGCGCCACCATGCTGGAGATTGTGGAAGCAGTGGAAGGCCCGATCCATCTGAACGTCTGCCTCGGTGCCGACGACGAGTGCAGCCGGCAGTCGTGGTGTCCAGCCTACGCCGTTTGGAATGAAGCGCAGAGCGCTCTGACGGGTGTTCTGCGCAAAAGCAATATCGGCGATCTGGCCCGCTCGGCGGCACAAAACCGGGCCCTGGCGCCCAATCCAACCAAGCCGAATTGAGGAAATGATGACCATCACCGATCCGACCGTGCTTCATGCCGCAGTAGAACTTACCGGCGGTCTGCTATACACCGTGACCGCCCTCGTGATTCTTGCCGGCCTTCTGGTGGTGGCTCTCTCGTTTCGGCCTTCGCACAGAAATTAGGCGGAAGCGCCCGCAATCGTCGTGGCCTGCCGCCAGCGTTCGACTTGTCTCGCCTTCCAGCGCAAGCGCACCTCGGCGAGCCCGACCATCAAAATCGTCACTGCCACCGTGGCCAGTGCGGATTGGAAAACCGTAAGACCCCGCCGGATCGGGTTGGTCAAGGTTCCATACACCACCATCACGTGGACCCAGTAGACGAGGAGTGAAGTCTTCCCGAAGTTCTCGACCCAGCTCCAGCCCCGCTTGGCGCAGTATTCCGTCCACAGGTAGGCGCCGGCCAGCAGGACGAGCGCGATTCCGACGCGAATCAGGATCAGCGCGGGGCTGTTTCGCCAGAAATCGGACTGCGCATAAATGGAATACGGAAGGTTCGCGAAGTATTGAGCGCCGAAGATCAAGCCAAAGCCGATCAGCACCGCCCACTGCATCAGGCGGTCGAGGCGTCCGGCGGCCGCCCGTCTGACAATTGCCCCGGCCGCCAGACCAAACCCGATGTACGCGCCGCACGGGAAGAACGGGAATCGGCCGCGCGAGGCGCTGGGGACAAAATAATCCCGCACCGGTGCCCAAACGCCGCTCCATTCCAGGCCACTCACAACCGGCGCCACAGCCGCGACTGCCAAACCGCCGAGCAGCGCATAGCGCACCCGCTGATCGGAATCGAGCAGGGCTACGACGGAGAAGACCGCCAGCGCAAATCCCATGCAGTTGAGGATATCGACCTTGAGCAGGTCGTCCAGGTTGCCATTGGGCCAGCTACCGAACCAGTTCGTGAGCCGGAACGCCAAAGCCAGGCCCAGCACATAGGCGGCGCGGCGGAACGCCGTGGACCAGCGGCGAGTGCGGCTCGCGATGCGGGTTTGCAGGCTCTCCATCTGGAAACCGAAGGTCATGCCGGCCATGAACAGAAACAACGGCGCGGCCATTCCCCCTAAGAACTGCGAAAAGATGTACCCGGCGCTCTCACGCAGGTCCGCTCGGGTGAAGGAGTTAAAGGTGTGGCACTGGATCATGATGAGCACGGCCAGCCCACGGGTCCAGTCAAGAAAGGGGAGTCGTTTCACTCAGGATTTTGCGTCAACCGCTTCCATCTTTCTTCATAATAGCGTGCCGAATCGAACATTTCACGCACTGCCGCGGAGCCAGCGAGTCCAGCCGCGTTTCTGGGGAATGGCGATGCCCAGGGCGGCGCGGAGCGGTTTGGCCTCCGATTCGGCCAGCGGCTGCAAGCCGCGCAGCAGCTCAACCACCTCGGCGAGCCGGCAGAAGTGATCGATGCAATGCCAGCAACTCGAAACGTGGCGCTCCAACTCTTCGCGACCCAGCCAAGTGGTACGGCCGTCGAGCACGTCGAGAAAAGCTTTCGCGGGGAGACAGCCGGGGGTGTGCGCAGCCGCGGCGGCGCGGCCGAGAGGCGCGCCGTTGTCGAAAAGCAGAGTGCGGCGCCAGACATCCATCACGCCTCGCAGGCGTTCCGCGGCCTTCCCGCGGATTTTTTCCACGGTCCGGGGTTCCATGCGGAGGAGGGTTCCGGTTTCGGAGGCCGTGTATCGCATCGTTTCCAGCCACGTCGCCTGCTTTTCGACGAGGGTCAGAGGTTCGAGCGCGGTGGCCAGGGTCTCGAGGTCGAGTTCCGAATCGCATGGCGAACCGGCTTCGAATTCGGTCAGGACGCGCTGGCGCAGCTCGGCCAAAAACCAGCGCTCGGGCGCCGGTTCGAGCGATTGGAACAGGCTGGCCTGCGGCTGGCGGAGCGCGATGAGCAGCGGCTCCAGGTTCAGATTCCGTTCCGGAACGTAGTGCGCCGCCAGCTTGCGGATGACCGGGACGTATTGCGAAATAAAGTACGACCAGCCTTCGGCGCGATCGGCGCGGCAATCGCGGATCATGTCATAACACGTGTAGATCATGCCGCGGCTGGCTGCCTCACTTTCGTTCGTACCGCCCCATCGACTGGGCTTCCGCCAGGACGTGCCCTTTCATGGCGCGCTGGAGCTCGTCGCGGGAAGCGCCGGCGGCCAGGCCGACGGTCGCCACATCGACCTCGGAGAGACGGAAGAAATACCGATGCGGGCCGTGCCCCTTGGGCGGACACGGTCCGCTGTAGCCGGGCTTGCCCCAAGAGTTCTTGCCACTGAGGCCAAGGCTGCCGGCTTTGTAGCCCTGGGCCAGATTATGCCCTTGGGACCCGATGTCGTACAGCACCCAATGGGTCCAGGTTCCGCCGGGGGCGTCGGGATCGTCCAGAATCAGAGCGAAACTGCGGGTCGCCGGCGGCTCTCCGGACCATTCCAGGGAGGGCGACACGTCGGCTCCCTGGCAGGTGAACAAGTCGGGGATCCAGCCGCCGTCGGTAAAGACACTGGAGAAGATTTGGAACGCCATTAAAGAAGTTGTCCCAGCGGGTCATGGTACCGCACTTAGCAATTGCGCGGGGAAACCCAGGTGCACTCCTGTTGTCAACCGTATTATGCCGGAGTAAGCTCCCAATAGAGGACATTCCCATGAGGCTTCTTTGGCAGGTTTCCCTGTGCTGTCTGTTGGCCGGCGGCGTGGCTTTCGCGCAACGCGGCGGAGGTGGGTTTGGCGGTGGCATGCGCGGCGGCGTGGGGGGCGGCGTCGGCAATGTGAACCTCCCCGGTTCCAATGGCGGCTTCATCAGCGGAGGCCTGGTCGGCGGCGGCTCCAATGGCGGCTTTATTAGCAGCGGTCTGAGTAACGGAG
>Ga0335078_10008507_pt1 | contig 15270 bp, 11 predicted proteins | sample Lox_Sample_32_FD_206711 | JGI IMG/M metagenome (GOLD analysis project Ga0335078, IMG submission 206711) | Soil microbial communities from Loxahatchee National Wildlife Refuge, Florida, United States - Lox_Sample_3.2 | ecosystem: Environmental > Terrestrial > Soil > Wetlands | place: USA... | reverse complement strand
ATTCCCGGCCTTTCCGCCCAATGGCAGGCCGAATACGACCACTGGGAGCGCGCGCTCGTGAACAGCGCGTTTTCCGTGGACTACACCTGGCGGCGGTACTATCACGTCTCAGCCGGAGAGATCGAGATTCACAACAACCCCATGTTCAATACCTCGATCTACACCTACGCGCCCATCGTCCCCATCCTCACGCCTGACGCCAACCAGGTGCGCGGCCGGGTCTGGATGGGCGACACCAACCGGCGAGGCTGGAACGCCGGCTTCGATACGATTTACGATTATCGCCAGGGCCACTTTCTGTGGGCCACGGCGCAGGCGACCTATAACACCGACTGCTGCGGCCTCAGCGCGCAGTATCGCCGCATCTACCAACTGGTGCCGGGCGGATATCTGTACGACAACACCTACGCGGTTTCGTTCTCGGTGGCCAACATCGGGCAATTCGGGACGCTGCGCAAGCAGGATCGGCTGTTCTAGCCGCTGGCCGGGCTCAGAACGTGAATCTTCGGCTCGGAGTACCGCCTTTCGGTCTCCTTTTGCGCCCCCGCCGCCGCGCACAGGCCGAAGAGAGGAGGGGATTCCGTGACTTGCGGCGGAGGTTCTGGCGGGAAGACCGATTCCGCGTCCGTCGGCCGGTCTCGCAATAGCGCCACGCCTATGATTCGCGAACCAGGTATGGTCGCAGGTGCCCGGGTTCGAACCTGGCCCCAATGTCCAGATCGTCTGTGTTTGCCGAATTCGATGGAGGTCAACGAATGGCACCGCCCGGCAGAGCAACGACAGCGCAGGTTATGCAAACAGGATTTGCGGCGGGTTGAGCGCCCAAAGGTTAGCGCCCTTTACCAACTCGGCCTGCGTCGCCGCCACCCGGCACGGAGAAAAAATTCTGCAACTTCCGACGTGCTTTGTCGTACAATGGCAATCTAAACAAAACCCTGGTTGCGCCTCGACCCGGAGAGATTTGCTGAACATTGCTAGACTGTTTAAAAGGGGAGAATTACGCGATGACAACGAAGGCAGTTCTTGCCAGGTTTCCCGAAATCAAAAGAAACCTGCTCTATTCTTGGGTTCGCCAAGGGTGGGTGAGACCTGAATCTTCCGGCAAAGGCGCGCGGATGGATTTTTCGGAACACGAGGTCCAGCGAATTCAGGTCGCGCTCCAACTCATGAAAGACCGCAGCATGTCTTCAGAGCGGGCCTTTCGGGTGGCCGGCGCAACCTTCCCGGAAAACTCCCGGAAGACCGACGCGGGCCCCCATCGTCTGCGCATCCTCGCGGTTGAAGACTATGCGTGCTACCGGATGCTGATTCAATCCTGTATTGAGGAGAAATATGGCGGGCAATACCTTCTGGTGTTTGCGGCGAGCAGCCAGGAGGCCAAAGAGGCGGTCGAACATAAAGGACCCTTCGACGCGGTGATTGTAGACGCCATGATTCCCGCAATGCCGAGTCCCGCGCAACTGGCGCGGCCCGAGGTCGGCGTGGAGTTCGTCGAGTGGCTCGAAGGCAGGTCCAGCCCGCCTCCGATCGGAGTCTGCTCCACTGATGACCTGCTGAATCGGGCTAAGTTCGAGAGACGCCGAGGTCCGAAAGGAAAGCTGGTATATGCCTGCAAGGCGCAGTTCCGATTCTCCTTCGGGGAACTGTTGGACCGGTTGATACCTGCGTCGCCGGCCAATAGGAGCTAGGAGTACACCGTGCCGGGAGATGCGGTTGACGAGCAGGCCCCTTTCGAAGATGTATCCATTGATCAATTCAAATCCCTGATCGTATCGATCGGCCGAATTCTGGACGGATCGCGCCATCGCGATCAACAGGCTGTGCTGCGTGAAATCGTTCATGCCGTGCACGATCTGCTGCATGCGGAATCCTGCAGCATTTTTCTGGTAAAGCCGGAAGATCCGGTGCACCTCTACCTCGCGGCGCAGTACAGCGACCTCCACGAATATGACGTGGAGGCAGTGACCGTAGAGAAACACCAGCGGCCGCGTGGCGGGTTGACGGGTTATCTTGCCCACCAGGGCGAGATGTTCAACAGCTTCGGAGACAGGCTCCAGGCGCACCCGTTTTCGGCCCATCGGCCTGTGAGGCATCTCAGGTACGGGTGCAGGTCCCTGTTGGTGATTCCCGTAAAAGATCGAAAAAGCCGCCTGCTTGCCCTAGTGAAAGTCGATAACAAACTCGGCGCGGATGGACAGCCCCTCGATGAGGAGTTTACGAAAAGCGAAGAGCGGATCGCATCCATTTTGGCGCGAAACCCCCTTGCGTTGGCCCTGGAGGTGCTCCGCATGGAGGACGCCTTGAAGGCCCTCATGGGCAAACTGGGGACGGCAGAATCGGTCGGGGACCTCCTCACCGTTTTCCTAAAGAAAATTCTGCCCTTGGTTGACGCTTACCGGGGCGATTTCTTACTCGCCCGAAAGGACGGCCTCGGCGAGTCCCTGATCGTGCGGGCTCAGGTGGGCGGCAGCGTACTCGGGGTCGGCCAACCCGCTCCGGAAAAGAGCATTGTCTACCGGATGTTTTTGAAATCGAAGGGTTCACCGCCTGAGGCAGTGCCATTCGACGATGTGAGTCAGTTCGACGACTACTACGCCGCTAACACCAGAACTCAGTCGGAGGTGGTTGTCCCGTTACGCGGCCCGCTGCAGCAAACCCTGGGTGTCTTAAATGTCGAGTCGGAAAAGAAAAACGGGTTCGACGAGCTGGATTTGAGGCTATTGGAGAGTGTAGCGTCCTACGCGGCGGCGGCCACACTGGAGATAACCCGGCGCGTCGCGCTGGAGGAGATGACGGAATGGAGCTTTGCCGGGGAAAACGTGCTGCCGGAGATCCTGGATGCCCTGAAGGCGGCCCACGGATATAAATCGGCGGTGGTCTGGGTAGCCGACATTCCGAATCAGCGCCTGGTGCTGCGGCAAACCATGGGCTGCAAGCCAATTCCGGACCTTTCGCAGTACTGCTTTGGGTTCGACGAAAAATCCCTTGCGGCCAAGGTCTACCGGGACGGAACACCGTATTTTTCCGCCGATCCGGAAACTGATCGCGAGGTGAGCAGAAAGATGTGGGAAGCCTTCGGAATCCAGAACCAACCGCTTTTTGGGATTCCGCTGCTATGGCGAGACCGGAAAATGGGCGTGCTGGTCGCCTGGGGCAGCGAGAAGATGCAGAATAGCGGCGAGTCTGCAACGGAAATCGAGCGGCGTCTGACCAGCGAGCTCACTGCATTCGCCAGGATGGCGGCGGCAACTTTGAGCAACCTGGAACTCGACCAACGGCGGCACGATGCCCTTCGCAAGACGGGCGATATCCTGAATGCCATGCGGCGCGCCGACCGCGAAATTCCCGGCACTCCTTTCAGCGGGACCGACGCATTAGGCCTGATTGCGGAGAGTGCCCTGGCCAGCGGCTTCGAGCGGATTCAGTTGTTCGAATACCGTGCCGAGCCCGATCGGTTTGCCGGGGCCAGATGCCTCCGCATCAGCATGGGGCGGGATGAGTCCACAATGAGGAAGGACCTGGACGAGTTCCGAAAGGTGGAGATTCTGGCCGAAAAGAATCCCTACGCCAAGGATACCGTCGAGAACTACCGCAGAGGATTTTGGGAAGCGCGCACGTATTCCTCCGAATTCGGCGACGACCCCGACTGTGCACGGCTAGGGCGGAGAAGCCATCAGCCCTGGACGGTCGTACCCATTTGCACTACGCGGCGGCTTTACGGATATATCGCGGCCGACCGCGCGTTAATGGGCGGCAGCATTACGCCCGAGCAGGAAGAGTTCCTGACCATTTTTGGCGCGCTGGCGAGCCTGGCGCGGGCGATTAACGAAGCGATGGAATCCCGAAGGAAGCTGGATCAGCAACGAATGGCAGACGACCTGATGGCGAACGCCTTTCATAACTTGAAGACGCCGGTGTTCTCGGTCGGTCCCCTGCTGCAAGAACTGGACGACCCCGCCATCACGGCCGCGCATAGAACCGAAGTCCTACATCACTTGCGCGCGCAGGCCGAACAGATGGAAAACCTAGCGACCCGAGCGGCAGAGTATTCCAAGGCGGTACTGGCGCAGCCCGCGAAATCGCCAACATCCTTGTCGGCCCTCGTGCAATCCAGCTGTGACTGCTTCCGCTCGCAGGAAAAGGAAGATAAGGAGATCCAGGTGAATTGTTCGCCGGGCGCCGAACCGTCTTTAGTCTCGGCGGACGCCACGGGTCTCTATATTGTGATAAACAACCTGTTGGAAAATGCCGTCAGATTCTCGCCCCGCAAGGCGACAATTGACATTGAGGTGAGAGCGTCAGGCCAGCAATTCGAGGTCTCGGTTCGCGACCGGGGCCCCGGTATTCCGGAAGAACAGAAAAGCGAAATCTTCAAAGAATTCGTATCGTTTCCATCACCAGAGGGCCGTCGTGGAAGCGGGCTTGGCCTGGCGATTTCACGCCGAATCATCGAGGAACACGGAGGCGTCCTGGATGTTGAAAGTGTTGGTGGTGGAGCACGATTCTATTTCAGGCTTCCCGGTACAACGGCCGCGGCCGGAACTGGATCCGACACCGCAAAGTAGCGGTGCGCGTTGCGGAGAAGCGCCGACTTTCCGATGCCGAGCTCCAAGAGCAGCGTCTTGGCGTCGGCGCGAACATCCTTGAAGACGTGTTCCAGCGTTTTGAGGATGGGGTCGAGCGGCACCGGGTCGCTGCAGTCCTGGCTCAGCACGTGGGCGAGCTCGTGCTCCAGCGAGTTCTCCGCCGACGCGCGTGTCAGAAACACCACGGGAATGCCCCCGACGACGATACTGGCAGCGTCATCATATGAACCAAATTGTGCCAGACTTTGGCAGACGATAACGTTGAGCGCGCCCTTCTTCAATCCGACGAGGCGGTACTTGCCATTCTGTTCGACGACTTTAGCATCCCCGGGCTTCGGGACAAGTTGCAGCATCGGCAGGTCGCGCGCGACCCGCTTGAGGGTCTTTGCCACGACCTTGGGTGCCCAGTCGTCTTCGGTTTCATCGTCTTCCAAGCAATTGTTTGCCCCAGTTTGCGGAATTGTGATGAAGGTCTCGATTTTGATCATCGGTTCAGCGCCGCCACAGACCGAGATCAGCCCAACAACAAGCAACATTTTGTGAACCACAGCAAGCATCCTCTGGAGCAATAGACGCCAGACTGCATTGATAATGTTTCGCACCGGGTAATATTCATTAGATTAAAATTTGTCAATGTTTGCTTAAGTTAGATGCTGGTTGGAATAGCCGTCCAGGTCATCTGAGAAGGTGAACGCTGGGTGAAAGCCCAGTGCTGGCCAACGCAGCGGATCGCGAAGGCGGGTTCGGAAGGCTGTCGCAAGCGGTGTCGGCTGCTCTAAAGCAGGGTCTGGACCGGGCGGCTTAAAGCTATTAGGGGAGGCCTGCCGCCTTCTCACTCTGCTTCGAGCTAGCGCCTCACCGACATGCCCTCCTGCGTCCTCCTCTGCGCCTCCAGTGCTGCACATAAGCCGAAAAGAGAACACGGATTCCGCGAGTTGCGGACAAGATCCTGCTCGAAGACCCGTCCGCCTCCGCTGCGTAGCGGTCTCGCACTAACTACGCCCCAGGATTCACGGACCGAATAATGCCAGTTCGGGAATTCTACAAATCAAGCCTGCCCTGGAAAGTCAGTGCCGTTTCCCAGAGGCGAATTGAGGCGGCAAGGTCGCGGCGGACGGCAGCGATTCTGGCGTCGAGTACGGCGCCGGCGATTTGTCAAGGACACCCCAGTCGTTGGCAAACATCCCCAAGGGCGCTGCCGGGCGGCAGGTATGCGAACTTAAGTTTCATGAAGGGCAGAGTCGAAACTGTCCCGATCATCCCAGCCATGGTGTGCGCGTACCAGATCCTGCGCGGAAACATTCGAGCCCGATGGTCATAGCTGAAGACTCATGAGGTGACCTCATCGGAACCGCGAGTTCGACACGGCATCTTCCGCGATGAACACCAGCCCCGTAGTGCAGATGCCCGAAGAGCTGCGCGATCTATCTCCCATCGCGCAACGCCGGCTCGCCGTTGCGACCCCAGGAGCCGGCAAGAGCGGCAACTCCCTCAGTACTCCTTCCGGTCCGTCTTGCGATTCCACTCGTCGAACGGGCGTAGCGCGCCGGCATCCTCCACGCGTGCCATCGGAATGCTCCGTTCGCTCACGGGCAACCCGATCTGGCGATAGAGGAAGGCGTCGTCGAAGCCGGCGGCGCCGGCGTCGTCGCGAGTGGCGGCGAAGAAGACGCGCGCGGGGCGCGCCCAATAGAGCGCTCCCAGGCACATGGGGCAGGGCTCGCACGACGCGTAGAAATCGCAGCCGGAAAGCTGGAACTCTCCCAGAACGCGGCACGCTTCGCGAATGGCGACGATTTCGGCGTGGGCCGTGGGGTCGTTATTGTGGGTCACCTGGTTGGCGCCGGTGGCGATCACCACGCCGTCTTTCACCACCAGCGCGGCGAACGGGCCGCCGCCGCGGCGCACGTTCTCCACCGCCAGATCGATCACCTGACTGATGAGCGCCGGGTCCACGCGCTACGCTTGGATCAGGCCCGCGCGGATGGCGTAGCGCACCATGCTCGCAGTCTCATGGACACCCAGTTTTTCGAGGATGCGGCTGCGGTGCGAATCGGCCGTCTTGTAGCTGATGCCGAGGCGGGCGGCGGCTTCTTTGGTAGACTTGCCTTCCGCGATGAGCACCAGCACCTGCCGTTCGCGCTCGGTCAACGCGAAGACCAAACGCATGGATTCTTCGTCGGGCGTGAAGATGCCGCGCTTGCGATCGGTAATGTCGCTGACGCTGCCCAGGTATCCGCCGAACGCTCCGTCCGGCTGGTAAAACGGCCGGCCGTCGTCTTCCACCCAGGTATAGGCGCCGTCGGCGCGTTGCAGGCGATACTGCATGTGAAACGGCTGGCGGGCGGTGAAAGATTTAATGTAGGTCTCGATGCAGAGATCGCGGTCGTCGGGGTGCAGGCCGTCGGTCCATCCGCTGCCGATCTCTTGTTCCGGAGTGCGCCCGCGGAATTCCAGCCAGGCGCGGTTGACAAAGTTGCGCATTGCGTCCGCTCCGGATTGCCAGATGGGGAACGGCGCGCCATCTGCCATGTGCCGGAAACGCTGCTCTTCGGCCCGCCGCATTTCGTTGAGTTGTGCCTGGAGTGCGGCGATCCGTTCGGTGAGTGCCGCTATTTCCTCAGTCTGCTGTCCTGGAGCCATTTATCCAACCTGAACCAAGATAATAGGATAGCTGAAGCGCAAGGTAAAGTACCAAATACATTTCGCCGAGCTTGACAATCCTTAATGTTGGATGTAAAGGGCTGAACCGGCTGGCTTTTTGGAACTTCCGGGGGTGCGGAACGAACTATGATTAAAGGAGCATGCCGCAATACCCGCCCCAATCCGACGATGAACTGCTGTTTCGTCTTCGAAAGGGGGACGAACAAGCCTTTGCAATGCTTTACCGGCGCCGGCAGGGGGCGATCTACCGTTTTTCGCTGCACATGAGCGGATCGGCCGAAGTAGCTGAGGATGTTACCCAGGAGGTCTTTCTGGCTATCCTGCGGGAGGACTGCGGGTACGACCCCGAGCGCGGGACCTTGTCGGGCTATTTGTTCGGAATCGCACGAAAACTGATCCTTCGCGGCCTGGAGCGCGGGCGGGCGGACGTACCCTTGGAGTCCGACGCGGAAGATACGTCGCCCAGGCACCTGGCGGTGTACGACGACCCGCTGGCGGGTCTGGCGCGGCATGAGGCGATCGAGGCGCTGCGCCGCGCGGTGCAGGCGCTGCCGCGGCGCTATCGCGAAGTGGTGGTGTTGTGCGACCTGGAGGAAGTGGATTACGCGGATGCCGCCATGGCCTTGGGCTGTCCCATCGGCACCGTGCGTTCGCGCATGCATCGGGCGCGCGCCCTGCTGCTCGAGAAATTGAATCAGGATCGCAAACCGCGCGTCGCGGTCGATACCTGGAAGACGATGAGGTGTGCGATATGAATTGCCACGAATTTTGGGACGATCTGCCCCAGAAGGGTCGCGACATCACCCCGGCGCAGGCCGCCCACCTGGCGGAGTGTGCCGCCTGCGCGGCGGAGTGGGCGCCGCATCGGGCGCTGGCGGCCGGGCTGCGCTCACTGGCCGAAGAGTGGCGCAAGGTGGAAGCTCCGCCGCGCGTGGAAGCCGGGTTGGCGGCGGCGTTCCGCGCTCATGCCGGGTTTACGGCCGGACACTCGCCGGCACGGTCGTGGTGGACGCCGGTATTCGCGTGGGCCGCGGCCATGGCGGGGACGATCGCTCTGGCCACGGTACTGATGCGCGGCTACCAGCCGGCGCCGGCGGGGCCTGGGAGGGTTGCTTCGCCGCGGCACACCGTCCAATCGCCGGTGGAGATGGCCGTTCTCGACGCCGATTCGGACGACGATACCTCCGCATTGGGGGAAGGCTTCGTGCGCCTGCCGAATGCTCCGCGCATCGAACCCAACGACGATTACAACGTGGTGCGCGTGGAATTGCCGGGATCGGCCATGATCGATGCCGGCATTGCGCTCGGCGAGGATCAGGCGGCGGAAACGGTCCTGGCGGACGTGGCGTTGGGGCCCGACGGCACTCCCCGGGCGGTACGATTGGTGCCTGACGGCGGGACGAACTAGGATTCGAGCGATGGTGCGCGTTTTGAACAAGACGCCAGAAGCCAGCGGGAGCCTCCGGCCAGACGGGTCTCGACGCGGCAGACTGAGAGTCTGCGCCACGACACCAGCACCGCGTCAACGCAGGCACTATCCGCAAGCACCCCTGGTCTTGTGTTCAGCCGTGGCCTTGCTGGCGGCGGTGGGGACGCAGGCCCAGCCGCCGGGGCGTGCGGGCGCGCCGTATTGGCGATTCGTGGGAGCCGAGCCGGGACGGTCGGGACCGGTAGTCAAAGGAGCGCCGTTTTCGGCCGATGTCACCACCGAAACCACCATGGTGCTGCCGGATGGCAACCGCATTCACCAGGTCAGCAAGCTGCGCTTCTATCGCGATAGCGAGGGGCGCACGCGGCGGGAGCAATCGTTGAACAATTTGGGCAGCCTGGCCAGCAACACGAATCTGCCGACGGTGATTTTCATCAGCGATCCCGTGGCCGGCGCGAATTACGCCTTGAGTCCGGCTTCGAAGACAGCCACCCAATCCCCGGCCGGCGGGCGCGGGCTGGGCGGCAATCGGGGCGGCCGGATGCGCGGCGGGCCGCCTCCCGGCGAAGAGCGGAATGTGAAGACCGAATCGCTGGGATCGAAGACCGTGGAAGGCGTGACGGCCGAAGGTACGCGCACCACAATTACCATTCCCGCCGGCCAGGAAGGCAACGAGAAGCCGATCGAGACGGTGATCGAAAGCTGGTACGTCCGGGAGTTGCAGATGGTGGTGCTCTCCCGGCGCAGCGATCCGCGCACCGGCGAGACGGTCATGCACTACAGCAATATCGTCCGCGGCGAACCGGCGCATTCTCTGTTCGAAGTGCCGGCCGATTATAAGATCACCCAGGGGCGCGGGCCGAGGCCGGGCGCGAAATAACCGCCCGCCTGCTAACCAAAGCCATTCTGGAAAACCCGGTCCCAGCCCATTACCATCGGGAACGTGGGTTCCGAAACCCTGACACTCCCGCTGCGTCCGCTCCCCCGGGCCGGCGCCGGCAAGGCGATTCTGATCGCCATCCTGTTGCCGCTGGTGCTGCTCCCGGCGGCGGGCGCCATCCGCCTGGGCGCGTACGGCGGCTTCTTCGACAACGCGCTCACCGGATTCGGCATGTGGGGGACGTTCGCCATCTATCTGTGGACCCGCCCCAGCCGCAAAGGGTGGATGCTCACCGTGGCGGCGGCGCTGGCGATGCGGGCGGTCTACGATCTCGCCATCGGCGAGCGCGGATACCCGGGATACCTCGTGATCGGCATGGGCGTCTTTCTGGGACTCGCCAGCCTGCTCGCCATCGCGATCGAATCGCTCTGGGCGCCCGCCGAGCGCCGCGCCATCTGCCGCCGCACGCTCGGCATCCTGGCTCTGCTCACATATCTTGGATTCTGCCTGGGATATTATCTTTCCCTCGCGGAACTGCTCCTGCCGCGGAAATTCGATTACTACCTGTATAACTTCGACGGGTCGTTCGGCTTTCAACCCTCCTTCCTCGCCGCGCGCCTGCTGGGTGCTTCCCGCCCGCTTCTGTGGATCGAGTTGATGGTGTACAACTGTTTCGGCTTCTGGTTCTCGCTGGTGTATGCGGTGCACGCCAATACGCGCGCGAAATACCCCGTGAACGTGGTGCGGATGCTGGTTTTCAACGCTCTCATCGGGTTCTCGCTGTACTTCATCTGCCCGGCGATGGGCCCGAAATATGCGTTCCCTTCGTTCCCGAATTTCGCCCCGGCGATCCACGCGGCGCCGCTTTTCGTCAAGGGCGCGCCCAACGCCATTCCGTCGCTGCATTTCGGCGGCGCGCTGCTGCTCTGCTGGTTCTGCCGCCCCTGGAAATGGCTGTTCCGCGCCCTGGCGCTGTTTGCCGGGCTCACCGCGCTGGCCACCATGGGAATGGGCGAACATTACCTGATCGATCTGGTGGTGGCGGTGCCGTACGCGCTCGCCATCCTGGCCCTTTCGTCGCAAGTGCCGGAGCGCAAGCTCCCGCTGGCGGCGGGCGCGGCCATGGTGCTCCTGTGGCTGGTGAGCCTGCGATTCTTCCACTTCTATGCGCCTGTGGCGTGCACGCTCGCGCTCGTCACGCTGGCGATTTCCTTCCTGCTCGAGCGCCGCTTGGCGGCTCGCGTCTGGAAGGCGATAGAATAAACTCTCACTTGCCATGAGAAAAATCGTCAGCTACCTTCTCTCGCTCTCCCTCTGCGCGCCGGCGGCCTTTTCGGCCGATACCATCGGCGGCCTTCGCGGCTATTCCAACGATTCCGCCAAGACGGAACGCGATTGGGAAGCCAAATTCCGCGCCATTCCCGATCCCGCCAACCTGCGCGCTTTCATGCAGCGCCTCAGCGCGCGGCCGCATCATGTCGGTTCGCCTTACGACAAGGACAACGCCGAGTGGCTGCTGGCGAAGCTCAAGGAGTTCGGCCTTGACGCGCGGATCGAGACGTTCGACGTGCTGTTCCCGACGCCGAAACTGCGCTCGCTCGAATTGCTGGAGCCGACAAAGTTCACCGCCAAACTGGCTGAGCCCACCGTTGCCCAGGACCCCACCTCTTCGCAGCACGACGAGCAACTGCCGGTCTACAACGCCTACTCGAAGGATGGCGACGTCACCGCGCCGCTGGTCTACGTCAACTACGGCATCCCCGAAGATTACGAAATGCTCGACCGCCTCGGCGTCTCCGTCAAGGGCGCGATCGCGATCGCGCGCTACGGCGGCTCGTGGCGCGGCATCAAGCCGAAAGTGGCCGCCGAACACGGCGCCATCGGCTGCCTGATCTATTCCGACCCGCGCGACGACGGCTATTTCGAGGGCGACGTTTTCCCCGAAGGTCCCTTCCGCCCGAAAGACGGAGCGCAGCGCGGCAGCGTCATGGACATGCCGATCCATCCCGGCGACCCGCTCACTCCCGGAGTGGGCGCGACCAAAGACGCCAAACGAATCGCCATCTCGGACGCCGACGTCATCACCAAAATTCCGGTCATGCCCATCTCCTATGGCGATGCCGAGCCGCTGCTCGCGGCGCTCAAGGGGCCGATGGCGCCCACGCCCTGGCGCGGCGCGCTCCCTATCCCGTACCATGTGGGACCTGGTCCGGCGAAAGTGCACCTGAAGCTCGAATTCAATTGGGACATCAAGCCGATCTACGACGTGGTGGCGCGCATCCCCGGTTCAACCTACCCGGACGAGTGGATCATCCGCGGCAATCATCACGATGCCTGGGTGAACGGCGCCGAAGATCCGGTCTCCGGCGCGGTCGCGGTGATGGAAGAAGCGCGCGGTTTGGGAGCGCTGCTCAAACAGGGCTGGAAGCCGAAACGCACCATCGTTCTGTGCTTCTGGGACGGCGAAGAAGAAGGCTTGCTCGGCTCGACCGAATGGGCCGAAGCGCATCAGGACGAGCTGCGCCAGCACGGAGCGGTCTACATCAACTCCGACGGCAACGGGCGCGGTTACCTGGGCCTCGAAGGCTCGCATACGCTCGAAAAGTTCCTCAACGGCGTGGCGCGCGATATCGAAGATCCCGAGACCAGGCTCACTGTATGGAAGCGCCTCCAACTGGCCGAGGTCTCCAGGGAGGGCGCCGACGTGCGCAACCGGCAAGAGCTGCGCATCGGCGCGCTCGGCTCGGGCTCCGATTATACGGCGTTCCTCGATTTCCTCGGCGTGGCCTCGGTGAACATGGGGTTTGGAGGCGAGGACCAGGGCGGAATCTATCATTCCGTCTATGACGACTTTTACTGGTACACGCACTTCGCCGACACCCAGTTCGTGTACGGGCGCGCGCTGGCGCAGACCGCCGGCACGGCCGTCATGCGCCTGGCCGATTCCGAGCTGCTGCCCTACGATTTCGATAACTTTACGGAAACCATCAAGCGCTATATCGACGAGGTGCAGAAGCTCGCCAAAGAGGAGCGCGACCGCATCGTGGAGACCAATCGCAGAATCGACGAAGGCCTGTTTGCGGCCATCATGGATCCGCGCGTGCCCATGAATCCGCCGCCCAAAGAGGCCGTTCCGCCTTATCTCAATTTCGCCCCCCTCGAGAACGGGCTCGCCGCGCTGCAGCGCACCACCGAGGCATACGATAAGGCGCTCGCCCAAGCCAACGAAAATGGCGGCACGGCGCTGGCGCGCGCGGCGTTGAAAGAAGCCAACGAAAAGTTGATCCAGGTGGAACGAGCACTCACTTTGAAAGAAGGCCTGCCGAACCGGCCGTGGTTCAAGCACCAGATCTACGCGCCGGGATTCTATACCGGTTATGGCGTGAAGACGCTGCCCGCGGTGCGCGAGAGCATCGAACAGAAAGAGTGGAAACTGGCCGACGAGGAGATCGTGAAGGTCGGAACGGTGCTGGAAAATGCCGGCGAGGCGATCCAGGGCGCGACGACAGAACTAAGTAAGGCGGTGAAGTAACCAGCGGCCTGTGGCGGGCGTATAATCGGGAAGAGTCTGCTTATGCGCCTGCCCGTCCTGTGCCTTTTACTGGCGATTGCCGCCGGTAGTTTCGCGCAATCAGCCACCCCATCTGCTGTTCTGGAGGGTAATGTCGTCAACGCAAGCAATAATGCGCCCATAGCTAACGCGCGCGTGCGGCTCGATCTGAAAGAGCCGAACGAGCCCATATATACCAAGGTAGATCCACAAGGTCATTTTCTATTCGCCAACCTGACCCCTGGGCAGTACCGGATGAGCGTGGATAGTCCGGGGTTTACTCGCGTGACGAACCTGTTTGCGAGTGTGACCGTTCAGGCCGCGAAACTGCGCGGCGCACCCATCCTGCAGGGGGACGCCAAATTCGCGATATCGACCGACCCGGACGGCACGATTCGCGGGACTGTGAACGTACCGCTTACCGCGCAGGCTGTGATTACCGGGAAAATCACCGACCCGTACGGCCTGCCGGCAGTCGGCTGCACCGTCGAGATCCTGTCGAAGAATGCTCCGGGGCTGGGGGCGGAACCCTCTCACTTCACCCAGGTGCAGACCGACGATCTCGGCCAGTACCGCGTGTCCGGGCTCAAGCCGGGAACCTATTGGGTGGTGGCGAACAGAGGCTACGCCGGCATTCCGCTGACGTGGGAAAGCAGCCAACGCCCCACATATTACTCCGCCGCCACCAGTCTCGACGGCGCCAGGGCGCTGGCTCTTATGGCGGGGCAAACCATCGAGGCCGACATTCAGATCTTGAAACTGGCGGGGGTGCGCGTGGCTGGAAAAGTCATCAAGCCACCCGCGGCGGCGGATTCCCTTGTAGACATACCCGGCACTGGCCCGCAATCGTTTCTTTACACGCAGATCGCACTGGTGCCGCAGGGAAGCCCGCTGCTGAACCCGAGCGCCGGGTCCTCCATCGGCAGGGACGATTTTGAACTGAAAGACGTGCTGCCCGGCAAGTACACCTTGATGGCACTGATGCGCGACGCTTCAACCGACCGCACCGGTCCGGACCAGAAGCCGGTCGCCGGGTTGATCCGCCAGGTCGAGATCGGCCAGCAGGATATGCTGGGATTCGACCTGACGCTCGAACCGCTCCGCGATCTGCCCGGCGAGGTGACCTTCGCCGCGGGATGTGAAGCCGCGCCAGTGGCGATCCACACGTATGCCCGCGGGCCATTTTACGGCAGGCAGGTGGAGGCCACCAGCGGCGCCGACGGCAAGTTCGTGCTTTCCGGTTTGACCACCGGCAACCTTCAAATATCGGTCTCTCCTTTGCACCCTCCGGGCCCGCCAGCGCGGCTTTCCGCTGCCCGCCTGGGTGATCGCGACGTGCTGGCCCACGGACTGGACGTGCCGTTCGCGGGCGACGATCCTTTGCGTATCAAGGTCGATTGCGCGAGCAACGGGAGGGTGCGATGAAAATCGCTCTGGTGTTCCTGACTGCCGGCATTGCCGCTGCCCAGACCACACAGGGGGTGGTGGTTGACGCCGTTACCGGCGCGCCGCTCGCGGGCGCCTATGTTTCCGTACGCGGCCAGGGCGAGGCGATCACTCGCACGGATGCCGCCGGCCATTTCACCATCGAAGGAAAGCCCCTTCACGTGGCTCGCGCCGGGTATGTGCCAGCCACCAACGTGTTTATGCCGAACGGCGGCGCCGAGCTGACCATTCGCCTCGCCCCCGCCGCCGTGATTGCGGGCAAAATCGAGGACGAGGACGGATACCCGGTCTCCTTCGCCCGCGTCGAAGTGATGCAATATCGCTTGAATAACGGGGTCTCGCGACTGTACCCCGTCATGCCGGGGGCGCAGGTGCAGACCGACGATTTGGGCGCATTCCGTATCGGGGGCCTGAGGCCGGGGCGATATTACCTGCGCGTCTCGAACGGAAGCGCGGCGAGTTGGGACAAGCGTTACACCACTCAATATTACGGCGGCACTGCCGAGCCCAAGGACGAAAACCGCGTCGAAGTGAAAGCCGGCGAGGTGCGCGACAAGATCGATATGCGCCTGCTGAAGTTCGAGGGCGTTACGGTGACCGGCAAGATCGAGGGCGTGCCGCAGCCCGTCCGGGACGTGATGGTGCATGTCCAGCGTGACGATTTCGCGGCGCCGGCATCCGCCATGGTCCAGCCCGATGGAACCTTCGCCCTCTC
>Ga0335078_10008506_pt1 | contig 15272 bp, 15 predicted proteins | sample Lox_Sample_32_FD_206711 | JGI IMG/M metagenome (GOLD analysis project Ga0335078, IMG submission 206711) | Soil microbial communities from Loxahatchee National Wildlife Refuge, Florida, United States - Lox_Sample_3.2 | ecosystem: Environmental > Terrestrial > Soil > Wetlands | place: USA... | reverse complement strand
TTAGGGCGGAAAAATTATCCCAAGCGGATTTTTTTTCCGCCCAAGAGCGTGAATTGCGCCACCATTTCCGGGTGAGCCTTCTTCGCCGGCCGGGATCAACGGGCCTCGAGTGAGGGCTGACGCTTCGAAACGCTCCTGCCCAGAGCGTTCCGCACGCTTCCGCTCTAGGAAAAGATGCCGGCGGGGGATTCGTTACATTATTTTGCGGAACGCTCTAGTGGGCTATGCTCCCTCACCAAGGATGGGCGTCCGGCGCGAGACGTCGCGCATCACGGTTCGGGACATCGCGCATCATCGCAGCGAGATGGCCCTCCAGCTCCTTTACCATGCCCCTGTCCTCGAATATGAGAAAGCTCCTCTCTGAGATTTTCTGCCGCACTCCTTCGCGATAGGAAGCATCTGTGGCCAGACGCACTGCCTTGTCCACATACTCCAGCGACGTCGCAGCGACGCACTCCATCACCCCCATGCGCCTGTAGAGCGCATAGGTCTGGCGACCGCGCATGTATGCGCCGGGGAGGGTGACGATGGGGACACCCATGGCCAGGGCATCGAAAGTGGTTGCCCCGCCGTTGAAATGGGGGGTGTCCAGAACAACGTCCGAGAGGCTTACCAAGCGCAGGTAGTCCTCGTATTGCTGGCGGGCGAGGAATTTCACCCGATTGATGCCCTCGCCGAGGTTCTCCGAGAGCCGCTCCTTGAGCAGATCGGTCCAGGTTTCGTGTTCTCCGTGAAAAAAGACGGCCACCCCTTCCCTGTCGATGGAAAGGATGTCCCTGAGCATCCCGTCGAAATCGGGATGGACCTTGAAAAGCGACTGGGCGCAGAGGTAGACGTGGTCCGATTCCGACAGGGAGAAGTCCCGCCTCGTCTTGTCATTCGCGGGCTCCCGGGGTCTGTAGTAGTACGCGTAGGCGACTCTCTCCGAGAGCTTGACGAGCCTTTCGCTGTAATGGGAGTCCCCATCGGGGACCTCGCAGTCGGCATGGGAGATGAAATAATCCATGGTCCTTAAGCCCGTCGTGATGGGATGTCCGTAGAAGGCGCACTGAACGGTCGCCAGTCGGCTGAAGGCCAGGAAATACGTGAAGGGGTCCATGCCTATGTCGGGGTAAAAGAGGATGTCCAGCTCCTTGGCCGCGACAACCCTTCGCGCGAGGAAGAGCGTTTCGGGCACGAGGGTGACGCTGTCCGCGCGTTCCTTGATGAATTCGGTTATCCCATCTTTCTTGTGGGGAAAGAGGAACAGGTGTATCTCGAAAGCGTCCCGGTCCAGAAGGGCGATAATTCCCCTCATGTATTGTCCTATGGTGTGGTTCCTCAGGTGTCTCGAGAGAAAGCCTATCTTAATCTTCCCTGCCCTCTTCTGCTGCTGTCCGCCTTTGCAATGGGGAGCGACAAAGGCGAGGCTCGGGCAGATAGTTTCGTAGAAGCGGGCGAGCTTCGTCTGGATATCCCTGTCGTCTAGCCCCTGATACGCGAGATAGAAGTTTGCCTTTCCTATGGCACGGAAAGGGTCGTCGATGGTTAGATTTTGGGCGAGCAGATCCTCTATCTTTTCTTCCATGGCCCCTCGGGCGGCCCGTATTTCGTCGGCGGACCGGGGAATGACCGGGGCAAGGGTCGCCAGTATCACCTTGAACCCTCCGTGGGGCTGCAGGGCATGGGCCTTCTCGTACTGCGCGGCGGCCGATTCGAGAAGACCCTCTTGAGCCAGAACCGCGCCCAGATGGGAATGGGCCAGGGCAGAGGGGTCCCCTTTGCCGACGGCTGCTTGGAAATGTCCCTTTGCTTCGTCAAAGAGGCCCTGCTCGTAGCAGAACCGGCCGAGGTCGTCGTGTGCCTCAGCCCAATCCGGCGCAAGACTCACGGCCCTCGTGAGGGATTGGTAAGCCTCGTCGATCCGTCCGAGGCCTTCCAGGATGAGGCCTCTGGCAAGATGGGTCCTTGCTGAGTAGGGATCGATGAGGAGGGCCCGTTCGTACGTGTCGAGGGCCTCGTCCAGGCGGTTCAGGTCCTGGAGCGCATTGCCCAGGTTGTTCAGCATCTTCGAAGCATCGGGACGGGCCGTGATGGCGTTTCCGATGCGCTCCAGCTCCTCCCCGGGTCTTTCCAGGCCGCCCGATGCGCGGCAGAACCCATGGTAGGCCTCCATGAAGTCGGCGTCGAGGGAGAGGGCGCACTCGAACCTGATGGCGGCTTCACCGAACCGGCCGGCCTCGATGAGCGCGTTGCCCAGGTTCACCAGAATTTGAGCGGAGTCCGGGGTAATCAGAAGCGCCCGCTCGTAGCTTTCTGCCGCTGCCTCCAGGAGCCCCATTTCAGAAAGGACGATGCCGAGGTTATTCCTGGCTTCCACGAATTCAGGCCGCAGGTCGATCGCCTTCTCGTAGCTTTCGGCAGCGTTCCCGAGAAGGCCGAGACACCGGTAAGCTTCCCCCAGATTGTAAAGGCAGATGTGGTTGGTGGGGGAAGCAGCCGCTGCCCGCTCCAAAAAGTCTCTCGCTGATTGGTAGTCTGCCGCGCCGAGGCGCATGAGCCCGAGGAGGTGAAGGGCATCCCCATTTACGGGATCGGCGAGGACCATCCGGAGGCACACAGCTTCCGCTTCTCTCAGGTCCCCTGATCTATAGTGCTCGATGGCGCTTTGAAAGCTTTGATCGATATGCTGCCCGGTCGAGATCATACCCCATGTGCAGCAAGGGGCGTGCCAATTTCTCACTTTCCCGGCATTCCAAGCGTTTTGCAAAAACCGTTACCGATTCTCAATCGGCAAGTACCGATAGTCATTGGGGATCAGCCATGTCCAATCGGCACGTTGTTCTGCAAAACGCTTCCAAGCGTTCCGCGAAATTGAGTGCCCTTTGATGGGCTTTACCGGCCGGCTCCATCTTTTCCTTCGCAGCGCTCAGGCTTTCGCTCAAGGAAAAGATGCCGGTCTCCCCCTGTCACCTTGAGGGCCCTACCTTCGCGAGGATTTTCCCGGTCAAAGCATCATAGAGCCACAGCTCCAGGAGACGGACGTGGAGGTACTCGTGTTGAGCCAGGTATTCCCCGGGTTTCTCAGGAGTGCCTTTCACCTCTACCTTCTCCGACGTCGCGTATGGCTCGGAGAGGCGGCAAAGCACGAGCAGCCTGAGGTTTCGCTCGAGCTCGCCCACTTCCTTCTTTTCGGCGGGAGCTCTCGCGACGATCGTGCCGCTTCTCAAAGCCGCGTCGGGATTCTGCACCGGTGCGCCCTTGGTCGGTGCGCCCTTCGTCTGCTCCGGGCGCCTCTCGAGGGGGAATTCGTCGAGATTCCCGAAAGTAACCGTATACTCCCGGAACTTCACCTCCTCGACCTCCACGTTTTTGCCATCGGCTCCGGTATACGTGTAGGTGTGGTCCACCCGGGGAATGTAGGCGATCCTGAAGCCGCTCTTTGTCCTGTCGACTGCCCCTTCAGCGAGCACGGACCAGAGCTGGCACGACGCCTCCATCTTCCCCTCGTGCTTCTCCCAGGCAATCTCCACGGGTCTTACCTGAAATGCGTAAACGCTCTCAATTTCCTGCGTCCATTCAAGGGGAGCCGTCCCCAACCCTTGCCCGGCCCCGGGTCCCCGGGCAGTCCTGGCCGCGCCGTTCCGGACGAAGTCGTAGACAATTTGAATATTGTGGCCCCCATAGGCGCGGGGGAGTTGTTCCCGCGTGAGGTCGAAGGGGCCATTGTCATACTCCATGGGGACTATAGGTTCCGGGGATGCGCCGGGTCCTCCGCCCCGCGGCCCGCCTCCCCTCTGTGCCCGGAGCAGGTCAAAGGCGCAGAGGACGAACGCGAGGGCGAAGAGCAGGGTAATTATTGCCTTTGTCCTGTGGGTTCTCACCGCCTTTCAGCCTTCACGCCGAAGAGACGAGTCGTTGCCGACGAGGAAGAGCGCCTCGCAAATGACCGGATTTCCGTTGCAGGGGGATTTGCCTTGCCGCGCTCGCGGCGTACCGGGCTCGCCATGGCGGGAAACATGTCTATGAGCGTACCTGCTTTCTCATTTTCATTCCCACCGGCCCGTAGCCCATTCTTCGCCAGAAGGGGTGCTGTTCGTCGCCGCACTCCAGCTCGAGGACGACTGCGCCCTCTTTTCTCGCCCATTCTTCACACTGGAGGATCAGCCGCCGCGATACGCCCGCGTTCCGCGAATCCGGCGCCATGTAGAGATGGCGGCATACGGCATGGGCGCATCCGGTGGCAGGTTCGGGCACGATCATGAGATCGATGAAGCCTACCATGTCCTGCCCGTCTTCCGCCACGAAAAGATAATATTTCTCGTAAAGGCGCATCATTCCCAGGGTGATGTTCTGCCACCACTCGATGCGCGGCGTGTACGAGGGGTTAAGCTCCCGCACCATGTCGAGCCAGAGACGGCTCACGCGCTCAATATCGGCTTCTTTGCCCCGTCTGATGTCTATCAATGATGCTCCCACAGGCTCTCCGGGGAATATTGCTCCCTGGTCTGTCCATGTCACGCTGCTGACCGATGGGAACGCCCCGCGTGGCTCCGGCTAAAATCCCGGGTGCGCGCAAAAGGAAAGACCGGCAAGGATGGCCGCACACGTCGAAAGGAAAAGAGGGAGAGGGTCGTGTGCGGGCACCGCGCCGTACTTCGTGGAAATCCTACGGTCCTTCGGGTGCCCATGCCTTGTGAGGGGGCACCCATATATTATTCACCATCTGGCCCGGCACGTCGACCCACTGGCCTCTGCCCTGGGGTGCGGACGCCGCGTCCGAAGGGGCGGGAGGAGGATAGTACGCCTGAGGGGGCGGCGGCGGCGTATAGACGACCTGGGGCGGTGGGTACGCGTATGGATACGGATAGACGTAGACCGGTGCAGGTGGATACCAGGGCCTTGCTATGGTGGCGCCTAAAAGAACGCCTCCTGCGACGGCTCCCGGAACCCACCAGCCTCCCCACGCCTGGCTTGTGGACGGAGCGGCGAGTGTTATTGCCAGGAGGACTACGACAATGACAGCGATCCCTTTGCTCCTCATGGACACCTCCCTATCTCTTCTCCCATAGCGGCAGCGGATCGGACGTTACTGCCCTGCCTTTGGCGCCGCTCCCTGCTGGGGCCCCCTGGGTCCCTGCTGGTCGTGGTGTCCTGAAAACCTCTTGCCCATCGGCCCGCCGTGATGGTGATGGTGTCGCGAGAACCCGTTGCCGTGCGGTCCCCGGTGGTGGCAAAAGTGGTGCCAGTGCATGCGGTCCAGCTTCTGGATCTGCTCAGGTGTGAGGATCTTTCTCCATTCGACCTTCATTTCCGCTTTCTTGTCCATGAGCTGGTGCTTGAGGCTGTTCAGCTCCTTCTCTTTTTCGAGAATGGTCGCATCGTCCGCCTTGGGATCGGTGAAGATCTTTTCCACCTCGACCCTCTTCATCTTGATATCATACCTGAGGTCGTGGGTGTCGGCCCAGAACTTTTGCCTGAGCGCCTTCATCTTCTCCTTCTGGTCCTCGGTGAGGTTGAGGCGCGAGAAAGCGTGAAACCCCTGGTGCTTCTGAAAGCCCTGTGGACCTGGCTTACCGGGACCAGGGGGTGCCGCGAGGACTGCGGTGGTGAAGCTGACGAAGAGCAGAGCAACGAGAACCAAAGATATCTTTTTCATAACGCCTCCGTAAAGTAATGTAACCGTCGCGGGTATGGGTCGGGTAAGACGCGCAGGTTCGAGCCCGCGGCTCAACGCTTAGATACGTTAGCAATAGCCGTGCCTGAAAAGCCAGCCTCTTCAACGTGAGAAGAGGGCCGTTTTCACCGGCTTATCCTCTTCCCCCTTTGGTTCGGCAGTCAGTCCAATCGACATTTTTGGCGATCTCTTTGACCGCCCATTCGACGCTTTTGTAATCTCGGCGTGATGGGTCGGGCGAAACACGCTGTTTTCATGATTGATTCAGGGAGTCTGTCGGTACGGATGTTGTTAAGTGAGGGAATTAAGATTCAGCTTCAAATGTGGTACTCTATCTTGAAGAGGGCGCTGCCGCGAGAGGTTGAGAGCCGGCTGCGGGCTGCCTTTGTCTTTGGGAAGGGTCAGACCGGTTTCTCCTTGTTCTCATCCTGCCGGGCGCCCCGGTGCGCTGATTCTCCGGAGGCCCTATCCGGAGTCAGAAAGAGGTGACATATGAGGAAACTAGGAGTCATCATCGTTCTCGGCCTCTGTTTCTCTTTGGCTTTCTCTACGGGTGCCATGGCCGACGGTCACGGCGGGTGGCACGGCGGAGAATGGCATGGGGGCGGATGGCACGGAGGATGGTACGGTGGCTTTTATGGGGGCTGGTACGGCCCGGGGTATCCCTACGCCTACCCCTACTACTATCCGTATGCCTCTCCCTACTACTACCCTTACCCTTACGCTTACGCACCCCCGTCAGCGGATGTCCCCGTGCCCAGTCAACCGCAGCAGTCTTACTGGTACTACTGCAGGGACTCAAAGGCCTATTACCCCTACGTGACGAGCTGCCCGAGCGGGTGGGTGCCGGTGGTTCCGACGCCACCCCCGGCGGCCGGCCAAGGGGCGCCGCAATAAAAACCGCCGCCGCTGGGTAGTGTCCTCACTTGAATATCAAGTGAGGACACTACCCAGCGCTATTGAAAATAGGAGGCATGCTCAAAGGGGAGGTCATCACCATTTCCAACCTGGACCTCGCAACCACGGCGGTGGCCCTAGCGCTCGTCCTCGGAATACTCGGGTTCTTCTACAAGGAGCTGCTCCTTGTCTCATTCGACCGCGAGCTGGCATTCATAATAGGTAAGAAGGTCCTCTTCTGGGACGTGCTCCTCTACCTGCTCATCGGCCTTACCGTCTCCATGGCGGTGCTCAGCGTCGGTCCCCTCATCGCGTTCGGCTTTCTCCTGATTCCCGCCCTGACGGCGCACACGCTCGCCCGCAACATGCGCCAGTTCACCTTGCTCGCCTCTCTTATCGGGGGCGTGGCGGCCTTTTGCGGTTTCTGGATCGCTTACTCGTGGGACTTGCCGGTGGGTCCCACGGACGTGGTTCTTCTCGGCGTGATCTACGGGGCGGGCTGGGCAGTGGAAAAGGGCGTAAGGCGGTCCTCTTGAGGCACACCTTTTGGTTTACAGCCCTTGCCCCTTTGTGGTAATCGTTTGCTGCGATCCTCGCGTCTTAAGGGCGCGCGGCTTGGGGCTGGCCCGGATGTGCCAAGGGGCTTAAGCGGAACGGCCGACGAACCCGTATCCTCGAGGGCGCGGGAAAGGGCGAAACGGGGGGTATCAAACGATGAATCAGACCCATGGGGCAGAGATCGTAGTCGTCGGCTCGGGAGCATCGGGCCTGAGCGCGGCGCTCGCCGCATCCGTTGGGGGCGCCACCGTGGCCGTCTTCGAGAAGCAGCAGTCCCTGGGAGGGACATCCAACTTTTTCCACGGCATGTTCGCCGTGGAAAGCGCCATGCAGAAAGAGCAGTACATAGCCTATTCGAGGGACCGGGCCTTCAAGAACTTCATGGAGTACAACCACTGGCGCGCCAATGCGACGCTCGTGAGGGCCCTCATCAACAGGTCCGCGGAGACGATCGCGTGGCTCAAGAATTTGGGCGTCCAGTTCCCCCAGGTCACCATCAACATGCCTGACGCCCCCCGTACGTACCACGTGGTCAAGGGGAGGGGCGAGGCAGTGGTGAAGGCCCTCGTGGTCGCGGCAAAAGAGAAAGGTGTGACCATCAGGGTCGCCTCGCCGATAAAGAGGATACTCAAGGGGAAGAGAGGACCTTCAGGAGTGATCGCGGAGATCGAGGGCGAGGACACGGAAATCCCCTGCAGGGCGGTGGTCATCGCGAGCGGCGGCTACGCGAACAACAGGGAGTGGATCAAGAAATACACGGGATTCGACCTCGACGAGAACGTCATGCCCATAGGCAACACCGGCAAGATGGGGGACGGCATCCGCATGGCGTGGGAAATGGGCGCCGCTGCCGAGGGGATGGGAGTGCTCCACGTGATACGCATGGGACCGTACGGGCCCGATTTTCCCTTCATGAACAAGGTGGAGGCAGCCGCCATCCAGCCCGTTCTCTGGGTAGACCCGCTCGGCGAGCGCTTCTGCGACGAGGGCATCGCCCACTACGATACATCCACGGGCAATGTGAACACCCGCTTCAGGAAGGGCTACACCTTCTCCGTCTTCGATGACAATATCAAGCGCCATTTCATGGAAACAGGCGTCTTTCGCGGCATGGGCCAGGAGCTTCTCCCGGGCTGGAAGCTTCCGGACCTTGCGACCCAGCTCGAGCACCTCCTTTCCCTCAACTCGAAGGAGCTGGTATGGGGTGACTCGGTGGAAGGGCTTGCCGCCAGGATGGAAGTCGATCCCGCCACGCTCGCGGCGACAGTGGAGCGGTACAACGGGTTCTGCGCCCGGGGGCGGGACGAGGAGTTCGCAAAGGAGCAGCAGTACCTTCTGCCCCTGAAAGGGCCCAGATACTATGCGGTGAGGGCCCGCACCGGCTTCCTGGGAACCCTGGGCGGCGTGAGGATCAACAGGAGGACCGAGGCAGTCGACCAGTATGATAGGCCCATCCCGGGGCTCTACGCGGCGGGCCTGGACGCAGGCGGCCTCCATGCGGAGAGCTACAGCATGAGGGACACCTCGGGCATAGCCGCGGCCTTTGCCGTCATATCGGGGAGGGTTGCAGGGGAGCAGGCGGCGCACTACGTTCGGCAGTAGGCCCCGGCATGGTTGCGATCGCGACCTGCGGCGCCCTCTTCGGCTCGCGCCCTCCGACGTACGTTAAGTACGCCTACGGGCGACGAGCCTCAGATGGCATCCACATCTCATCGCGATCGTTTTTTCCAAGGGGGAAAAACGATCCTTGATCGCAACCATGCCGGGGTCCATACCGTGCCTGAACCGCTAGACCCACCAGGGCATACATCATCTTGAAGGGGCCAAACTGATGGACGCTGAATTGCTCGTCTATTCGGATGCGCTTTTCGTGGTCGAGCAGTGCAGGGATTGTTTTGTGCCCGGGTATCTTATCGTGAGTGCCCTTTCCGGCGCTGGTGGGCTCGAAGAGCTTGCCCCTGAAGAACAGGCTGCCTTGGGCAATATCCTGGCGCTCGCCGTACGGGCGGTGAAAGAGGTGGTTCGGCCCCATCGGGTCTATTGTGCCCAGTTCGGAGAGACAGAGGGTCCCCTCCATTTTCATATCTTTCCGAGAACAGAACAGATCACGCAGGAGTATGTGAAGGAGAATCCGCTGGAGCAAGGAGCATTGATCGACGGCCCGGGCCTCCTCGCATGGTCCCGCAGGAGATACACTTCCGGAGGAGATTGGGTTATTCTGGGTAAGGTAATCGAAGGCATCAGGGAAGCAATGAGAAGACGCGGCGATTGTTGCAAACAGGGCCTGGGCCCTGTCTCATCCCCGTAAGGGCGACTCCACTTCTGTGCCTTGCCGGACGGCCGGGACGGCCCGCAGCAAAAAACTCTTGACTTCTGTGATACAGTGTAATACAATAGAGGAGCGGCGACCGTTCGTGCTGCCGGAAGTTTCGGGAATAGGGGGATAGGGATGGGGACAGTATCTAGGTTTCCCTTTGTAGCGACGGCCTTCTTTTCGATGTTCCTGGCCACGGCAGGGACGGCGCTGGCCTTCTTCTAAGGACCGGCACCCCCCTCTCTTAAGCGCCCTTCGGCAAAAGGCGGCCTCTCGATCAACCTGATCGAGAGGCGTGTACCCCTTAGGCCGCTATCTTGAGTCCCTTGAGATCGGTCTGGAAAAGACTATTCAAGTCGAGAAGAATGAGTATCCTGTCAGAAAGGTTGATCACTCCCTGTATATAGGTCGTGTCGTTTCCGGCCGCCACCGTGGGGGTCGGCTCTATCTTCGGGTCCTGAATCCTGAGCACTTCAGACACGGAGTCGACGATGAAGCCCAGGACGCACCCGTCGATCTCGACCACCATGATGCGCGTCGACTTGTCCCGCTCCACCTCTTCAAAATTGAGCTTCGTCCGGAGACTCACTATGGGGACGATTTTACCCCGCAGGTTCACGACGCCCTCCACATGGTTGGGGGCGTTCGGTATCTTGGTGATATCGATCATCCTGTTGATCTCCTGGACTTTCTTGATGTCGATGCCGAACTCTTCATTGCCCAGACGGAATGTAACGAGTTGTAAAACCTGATCGCTCATCTATAGTCCTCCCATCGATTTTTTCGCCTCTTACTATTTTCGGAAGGTGTGACACTTTTCTAAAGCCGGTCATAACCACGGTTTTGCACTCTGCAGGAAAGACTTGCCTAATCCTTCCCAAGGTGGTATGAATGCTTTTGCACGTCCGCTTCGGCGGAAGTGCAAAAAGAGCGAGGTTAGCAGGTGATGAAGAAAAGCATTCTCTTTCCGTTTTTCTGCGCGGCCCTCACGGCGTCCATCCTTTTTTCCTCAACGGCATCCGCCTTCAAACAGGAGGACCTCGACAAGCTTCAGAGCACCAAGCAATGTACCTTCTGCGACCTGCGCAAGGCGAATTTGGCTGACGCGGATCTGTCGGGCCGGAGGCTCGCCGGCACGGCCTTCTCCGGGGCTGATCTCTCACGGGCCAATCTGTCGGGGGCGAACCTGCGAACCACGACGTTCTCCCAGACCAACCTCTCCGGAGCGAATCTCTCCGGCGCAGACCTCTCCCGGGCCAATCTGTCGGGGGCACGGGCTGCGAGCGCCAACTTCACCGGGGCCAAGCTGGTGGGAGCGGATCTCTCGAAGGCAAATCTCGGGAATGCCGACTTCACCGATGCAGACCTCTCCGGGGCAGACCTGCTCGGGGCCGATCTCTCGGCGGCGAACCTCAAGAACGCCAATCTTTCGAATGTGCGCTGGGTGGACGGCCTGAAATGCAAAGAGGACTCGAGCGGGGAATGCGAGAAAGACGTCTCGCCGAAGGGCCCGGGCCAGTTCTGACGCCCTTTCGCCCTATTCTTCGTACCCGATCGTCTGTCCGAAAAGCGCCCGCTGGTGCGGCTTCAGATCGAGCTTCTTCTCGAGGGCGGCCCTGTTGCAGTTGTGAAACCACGTAGCCAACCCCAGAGAAGATGCCGCGACATATACGTTTTGGGCGATAAGGCCGGTATCCACAAAGTAGTATGACTTCTGGATTTCAGGATCATGGAGGCCCGGTTCCTGGAAGCCGGCATGCTTGAACCTCTCGAGGTCCACCACGTAGATGAGGCGGACCGGGGCAGTCGCACCGGCCGGTGCCTGTCCTGCGCCGATGGCGAGAGGGCGGATATCGCCGCTCGCAACCGGCATCAGGCGGTGCGCTCCGGGCTCGTAGAGATACGTCCCCTCCTTCGCGGCGACATAGACATAGATCTCCTGCGAATTGCTCGCCGACCCCGCTGTCCTGCCCTGGTCTCCAAAAGGTCCCTCGACCCGGTTGACGCCCTGGGCAGCCCAGAGCACATCCGATAGCGCCTGCAATGAGATCGGTCTGTCGCCTATGGTCCGGGAGGTCTTCCTCATATTCAAGGCTTCAAAAACCGTCTTGCATCGATCAAAGGCCGGCTTGAGAAGCGTGATGGGCTGCAGATCCGTCTTCTTATTCTCATTCATGCCATTCCTCCCATTCGTCAAAGTTGCCCTCTTCGAGTGTCCCACCGCGGGTGAGCCGGCGACTCCCTTCACGTGATCCCGGCTTTGCCGGAGCGCGACGGCGGAAGCCGGAGTTTTTCCGATTCGCCCCGGGGCTCCGTCATGACCCTTGCTCCATCCCCGCAAAATATCATGTCCTCATCGTTTTCGAGCCCCCGGCCACCTTTCCTCTGCCGCGGAGAGCTTCCCCCTGTCGCGCCCGCAGACGATCACCCTGCTTCCCGCCCGAAGAAAGCTTTCCGCCATACCGAGGCCGATACCGCCTGTGCCGCCGGTTACGAGAATTGTCCTGTCCGAAAGTCTCATCGTTTCTCCTTGGCGAAAATAGGCTGAAATAATAGTTTATTGTACAACCTCGGAAGACGAACTGCTACCGGACAGAAGCGTCGTCGGGCGGACACGGCACTCCATAGGGGCTCCTGGCCGAAGGGCACGGGCCACTGATAGCAGGGCAAAACCATTGCGGTAGGGCGTTCCTGTTTGCGGGCTGCCACTCAATGGAACGTTGAGGCATGGGTTCGCAATCGAGCCCGAGCTCGTCTGGAGCGATTAAGCTCACTCGGAGCCTTAAGCGTAGTCTCGCGAATGAGGAGCCATGGGGCGAGGAACGCCCCCGGAGAGTGAGGTTTCGTACGTTCTTTATGACGGTCAGGTCAAGTCACCGGCATATGAGGACGGGACCCCTTATGGGAGGGCTAGGGGCTCCAGTTCCCTTGGTCAACCGTTAGACCCCTCCCCCTTCACGCTCGCCCGCGCTCGTAATCACTCGTCGTTCGGGCCCCATTAACGGTGAAACCACCAGGAATGACGAAATATTTGACCATTGACTTATCAGGAAGAGTGGTAAATAATGTCCGATACATAGAGAAGCCGAATACATGATGCAAGGAGGTCCTATGAAACAGGTAGTGGGCGTTTTTGTGAAAGGCGTGCTTTGCGTCTCCCTCGCTCTTTTCCTGCTCTCTGTCGTGGGCGCACCCGCCCGGGCAGCGGAGCCCATCAAGGTCGGCGTGATATACAGCATGACGGGATGGGGTGGTTTTCTCGGCACCGGCGAGAAGCCTGCCACGTTGGCCGCCGTTGAGCTATTCAACCGCGCGGGTGGTCTCAACGGACGGAAAATCGAGGTCTATCTCGAAGACGACCAGAGCAATCCGACCATTGCGACCACCGCCGCGACGAAGCTCATCAGGGACAAGAAGGTCTGCGCCCTCATCGGCGGGAGCATCGTCGAGTCCTCCATGTCCATCATCCCCATCTGCGAGCGGGAGCAGGTCATGGACATACCCACGCCTCCCCTCCAGATTCCCCTCAAGAAGTGGGTCTTCCTCGTCCCGCTCGATGATTTCGGCCTCTCGGACAAGATGGTCTCCTTTGCCGTAAACGAGCTGGGCAAGAAGAAGCTCGCCATAATACGCGATACCTCTCCTTACGGCAAGAGGGGAGCCGACGGGGTCAGGGCCCATGCGCCCAAGTACGGGGCGACCGTGATCATGGAAGAGATGTGCGATGACAAAGACACGGATATGACCCCCCAGATGACGCGTATCAAGGGCGCCAAGCCGGATGCCATAATCGCTTTCACCCCCGCCACGCCTGCCGCCGTCATCGCGAAGAACTATCAGCGCCTCGGCATGGAAAATATCCCCGTCATCGGCGGCGGTGGCGTTCCGAGCAAGGAGTTTCCGAGCCTCGCGGGCAAGGTCGTCGAGGACGGGCGCTGGACGCCTTTCGGCTGCATCGATCTCTATGCTGAGCAGCTTCCTCCGACTGATTCGTTCCGCAAGACCCTCTACGACCCGGTCTTCAATATGATCAAAGAGATGAACGGCCCGAACACGCAGTGGGATAGCTTCATGAGAAACGGCTATGACAGCATGCAGATACTCATAGAGGCATTGAAGATAGCCAAGACAGATGATCGGGCAGCCCTCAGAGACGCCATGGAAAAGGTCAAGTTCTTCGGCTTTCTCGGAACGTTCTCCTACTCGCCTACCAACCACGAAGGCGCAGCAGGCGAGACGTTCAGACCGATATTGATAAAGGACGGCAAATACTGGCCGTACCCCTTGAAAAACAAGTAACCTATCTTAGCCCCTCCCGGATTCCCCGGAAGCATCAGGGGAATCCGGGAGGCTCCAAAGGGCATCATCCTCTCCTTCGCCTTAACAATCTCGCGTTTTTTCCGATAATTCTTAGTAAGTGTCGCCGCCGGCCCGCAAGGGGCAGGTCACGTGCTTCATTCCTCATGGCTCCCCAAGACCCGCGGGCCCAGACCACGGTGCGTTCTTACCGAGGTGAACCAAAGGCGCTCATGCAAAACGAAGAGACTCCGGCACCTTCCGAGACGTTGAGGAGCCCGGCCGATCCAACGGGAAAGGGCCTGCCCAAGACCGGGGAGACGTATATGTCCATCCCTCCCGGTGCGATCATGCCGGGAAGCCTGCCGAGATTCAAGATCTATGTCCCGCTGCCGAGCGGCCAATTCGTGCTGTGGACCCCGGAGGGCGAAAGGGTCACCCCGGACCAGCTCGCAAGGCTCTCAGCCAGCGGGCTGAAGGAAGTCTACGTGGCGCTCGCCGAAAAGCTCAAATATGAGGAATACCTCGAGAGCCATCTGGCACCTATCCTCGAGAGCCCGGAGCCGTCCGACGAGCAGAAGGCCGCCGTCTTCAGCACAGTTTCCACCAACGTGGTGAGAGACGCCTTCGAGACGTCCCTGGGCATGGGAGTCATGAGTACGGATGTCCTGTTGCGCACGCAGACAATGATCGAGCGCGCCCTCATCTTCATAGCCGAATCGAGGTCGCTCGAGGCGCTCGCGAAGATGGTGGGTCACGACTACCAGACCTACGAGCACTGCACGAAGGTCCTCTGGTTTGCCATGGCTTTCCTGAAGAACAACCAGGATATCATGGAGGCCATTCAGACGGGGTACGGAGACCTCGATCAGGCCGGACGGGCCGAGGTGCTGAAACCCTGCGGCGTCGCGGCTTTGCTGCACGACATCGGCAAGGCTTTCATCTCTCAGGACATACTGCAGAAGGCCGATCCACTCACGGACGTGGAATGGGAGATGATGAAGGTCCACCCCCTCAACGGCTTGGCCATGCTCGTCGACAGCGATGTCCCTGCCTTCGTGAAAAAGGCGGTGTTGCAGCATCATGAAAATTTTCAGGGGGGCGGCTATCCCATGGGGATCGACGGGGAGAGAATCACGACCCTTGCCCGGGTGCTCCGGATCATAGACGTCTTCGATGCCATGACCTCGAGGCGTCCCTACAAGAAGGCGCTGGCGCCCTTAAGGGCGGCGGAGATCATGGTGGGAAAGACCAACGGGGGCGAAGAAGTGGACGCCCGCGACCAGGGCATGCAGCAGTGCTTCGATCCGAAGATCCTGCGGAAGTTCATAGTCTTCCTCGGCCACGCCAGGCTGAGCGTATAGACAGGCTATTAATGGGCTTCAGCAGCCCCTCCAGTGGCAAAGCCACTGGAGCCTCCCTGCTCAGAGACTCGCTTCGCTCGCCTAAGAGCACCACAACCTCAACCCCGCTTCGCTCGGTTTGTCGCTGGCTCAGCAGCCCCTCGACCGGCAAAGCCGGCCGAGCCTCCCTGCTCAGAGACTCGCTTCG
>Ga0335078_10008505_pt1 | contig 15273 bp, 9 predicted proteins | sample Lox_Sample_32_FD_206711 | JGI IMG/M metagenome (GOLD analysis project Ga0335078, IMG submission 206711) | Soil microbial communities from Loxahatchee National Wildlife Refuge, Florida, United States - Lox_Sample_3.2 | ecosystem: Environmental > Terrestrial > Soil > Wetlands | place: USA: Florida... | reverse complement strand
TGGCGAGAACATGGATAACGGCAGCAACACCACGCTGAACGTCTATCCCAACATCGACGCCATCGCGGAAGTGAAGGTGCTCACGTCGAATTATGGCGCGCAGTACGGCCGCAATGGATCGGGCACGGTGGAGACCATCACCAAATCCGGGACGAAGGAGTTTCATGGCGATGTGTTCGAATTCCTTCGCAACGACGACATGAACGCGCGCAATGCGTTCCTGCCCAATAACCCGGAATACAAGAAGAACGACTTCGGCTACACGCTCGGCGGCCCGCTGTTTATCCCCAGGGTCTACAACACCAGCAAGGACAAAACATTCTTCTTCTGGAGCGAGGAGTGGCGCCGCGAGGTGGTGCCCGGCCAGGATTTCAATCTCAATGTCCCTTCGGCGGCCGAGCGATCGGGCAACTTCAATGACGTTTGTCCGGGGCCCGATTGCCCGGTGAATCCGGCAACCGGCCTGCCCTATCCGAACAATCAGGTTCCTGTGGACCCCAATGCCCAGGCCATTGTGAACGCTCTGATCCCGGCGCCCAATTCGGCGGGCAACACATATGTCGCGGCCCCCGCCACTCCGACGCACTGGCGCGAGGAACTGGTGCGCGTGGATGAAAATCTCTCCGACAAAGTGCGTCTGTTCGGACGCTTCATCCACGATGCCTGGGACACGGTTACGCCAACGACGCTCTGGGCATCCGGCACGGCCAGCTTCCCCACCGTGGAAACGGGCTTTGTCGGGCCCGGCGTCAGCGGCGTATTGCACCTGACCAGTAGCATTTCTCCGACGATGCTGAACGAGGCCACCTTCAGCTACACCACCGACCACATCAACCTGAGCGCAATCGGCAATGTGGCGCGGCCCTCGGGAATGACCATGACCGGGTTGTTCGCGAACGGTTTTGGAGGATTGCTTCCCGCGGTGACCCTTTGCTGCAACAACGCGTACAATTTCGGAGGGAACTGGGGCGAAGATCCGGGCTACTTCCCGTGGAACAACGCCAACCCCACGTATACGTATCGCGATCAGGTTGCCTGGAACGTGGGCGGCCACAATCTCTTCATGGGCTTCGATTTCACGGCGCGCCAGAAAAACGAGATGACCGGCGGCGCGGACACCGAAGGCATTCTCAGCTTCAGTACATCTTCGTCGGTTACCACAGGCAACGCTTTCGCCGACCTGCTCACCGGTCAGATCGCTTCCTACCAGCAGTGGAACGCGAAACTGAAATACTACAACCGCGCGAAAAGCTTCGAGCCCTATTTCCAGGACGACTGGCACGTGAACCGCCGCCTCACGCTGAACCTGGGAGTGCGCATCAGCATGTTCGGCACGTACCGGGAGAAATACCAGCGGGCGTACAATTTTGAGCCGGGTGCTTACAGTGCGGCGAGCGCGCCGCTGATCGACGTGGACGGTTCAGTGACCGGGCAGGCGGGCGCACTGATTCCCGGAAGCGGAAGCGCCTTCGATGGTCAGGTGCAGTGCGGCGCCGGCGGTGCGCCGCCGGGATGTCTCAAGGGCCATCTGTTTAATCCCGCTCCGCGGGTAGGCTTCGCATGGGACCTTTTCGGGAACGGCCGGACGGCGCTGCGCGGCGGCTACGGAATCTTTTACGAGATGACCAATGGCAACGAGGGCAACAGCGAATCGCTGGAAGGCAGCCCGCCCGCCACGCTCAATGCGACTCAGTACAACATTTCCGGTTACACGGGCATCGGCGGCGCCTCGCTGCTGTTTCCGCTGAATCCCACATCCATTCCCGCCGCGGCGCAATGGCCTTATGTTCAGCAGTGGCATTTGGACATCGAGCAACAAGTGATGCGCGATACCGTGGCCACGGTGTCCTATGTCGGCAACAAGGGAACGCATCTGACGCTGGAGCGCGACATCAACCAGTTGCAGGCGCTGCCCGCGAGTCAGAACCCGTACCAACCCGGCCAGACCATCTCCTCCGCCGATTGCGCTTCCATCAGCGGGGCCGGCACGCCCGGAGTGACCGGCGTTGTCAATGGCCAGACCCTCACGGGACAGGCCGCCATCAATCTCTCCGTCGCCTGCGGTAATGACGCGGACCCTTATCGGCCTTATTACGGATTCGGCAACATCACGGCTCTGGAGGACGGGGCGAACTCCAGTTACAACGCCATGCAGGTTGCCGTGCGCCGCACCGGCGCGCACTTCCAGTTCAACCTCGCCTATACCTGGAGCCATTCCATTGACGATTCCTCGGACCGCTACGACACCACATTCCTCGATTCGTACGATCTCGCTCGTTCGCGTGCCGACTCCAACTTCGATCAGCGGCAGATTCTGAATCTCGGCTACGTCTACGACGTGCCTTCCATCGCTCATGGCGCCGCGCATCGGTTCGTGGATGGATGGGAACTCTCGGGCCTGATCACATGGCAGACGGGGACGCCGTTCAGCGTGCTCAACGGTGTCACAACGGACAATGCCGGAGTGGGCAACGGAATCGCGTCGGGTTCGTTTGTCGATGTGATTGGCGATCCGCGCGCCAACGTACCCGCCGGCATGCTGTACAACCCCGCCGCTTTTTCCGTCCCCACTGGTCTCACTTTCGGCGACGCCGGCCGCAACATTCTGACCAATCCATCACGCACCAATGTGGACATGGGGCTGTTCAAGCATTTCCCGGTCCGGGAGAGCAGCTACATCGAATTTCGCGCCGAGGGCTTCAACGTGTTTAACCATACCGAACTTGGAAATCTGAACGGCGTGGCCACGCTGACCTGTTCGACCGGAGCGGATTGCCCGGGTTTCCTGGTTCCAAACTCGGCGCACAATGCGCGTATCATGCAACTAGCGCTGAAGTTCATCTTCTAGGAGGCCGAGGTATCGACCGTGAGTGATCGTGGGTCAGGCCCCCGGCCTGCCGTGGCTTCCGAGGCCGCGCCAAAGCTGCGCCGCACGCTCACGCTCTGGGATCTGGTTCTCTACGGCGTCATCGTGATTCAGCCCACCGCGCCGATGTCCGTCTTCGGCGTGCTGAGCGATCGCGGGCGCGGGCATGTGGTGACCACCATCCTCATCGCCATGGTGGCCATGCTGTTCACGGCCATCAGCTATGGCCGCATGGCGCGCGTTTACCCGAGCGCGGGGTCGGCGTTCACTTATGTCGGCCAGGAGCTCAACCCGGCTCTCGGCTACGTCACCGGTTGGAGCATGGTGATGGATTACATGCTGAACCCGATGATCTGCGTCATCTGGATCGGTCAGCAGGCGCACGTGTTCGCGCCGGCCGTGCCCTACTGGGCCTGGGTGGTGGTGGTGGCGGCCCTGTTCACGTGGCTGAACGCGCTGGGCGTCCGAACCTCGGCCCGCATCAACACCGGGCTGGCGGCGGTTATGAGCGCGGTGATTGTGGTCTTTCTGGCCACGGCAGCACGCTATATCTTCGGAAGTCCGCACGACGGGCTGGCGTTTTTCACACGGCCGTTCTACGATCCGGCGACGTTCAACACCGGCGCGGTGCTGGGCGGGACGTCCATCGCGGTGCTGACCTACATCGGATTCGACGGCATCTCCACATTGTCGGAAGAAGCGGAGAATCCGCGGCGCAACATTCTGCTGGCGACGGTGCTCACCTGCGTGGTGATCGGAATTCTGTCGGCGGTGGAAGTCTATGCGGCGCAGTTGCTGTGGCCTGCTTCGCAGCCGTTTCCCGATGAGACCACGGCGTTCACTTACGCCGCCGGGCGCGCATGGGCCCCCATGCTTGTGATTGTGGCGCTCACGCTGGTTGTGGCGAATTTCGGCTCGGGCATGGGCGCGCATCTGGGAGCGGCGCGGCTGTTGTTCGGCATGGGCCGCAGCAACGCGCTGCCGAAGAGATTCTTCGGAGCCATCGAGCCCACGCACCGCATACCGCGCAATAACGTGCTGTTTGTCGGGGTGTTCGCGCTGGCCGGCGCCCTGGCGATTCGCGATTTCGGACTCGGCGCTGAGCTGCTGAACTTCGGCGCTCTCATCGCCTTCATGGGCGTGAACCTCGCGGCGCTCGTGCGCTACTACATCCGCGAGCGAGAAAAGAAAATGGTGAACCTGATTCCACCGGTAATCGGGTTTTTGGTGTGCCTGGTGCTATGGCTGAACCTGAGCCGCGCGGCCCAGATCGCCGGCGGCATCTGGATGCTGGCGGGGATCGCATTTGGCGCGTGGAAGACTCATGGCTTTCGCGGCGAGCTGGTGGATTTCTCGATTCCCACAGAGGAGGAAGCGTGAAACGATGGGCGGTTTTTCTGGTGTTGGTGGCTTCCGGGGTTGCGGCCGAAGACCGGCTGCCCCTGACCTCTGGATGGTACATCCAGCCTTCCACCGACAAGCAGCAGGATGAGGTTCTGGCAAACACGCCGTATCATCCACGGCATTCCTATCCGGCCACCATGCCAGCAACCGTGATGGCGGCGCTGGTCGCCGATCAGGTTTTCGCCGATCCCACCTTTGGCACAAACCTGCGCTCGGTACCGGGCACCACGTATCCGATCGGCGAGAACTTCTCGAATATCCACATGCCCCCCGACAGCCCTTTTCGGTCGTCGTGGTGGTTTCGCACTCAGTTCACGATTCCCGCGGCATATCGGGACAAGCGGATTCAGCTTCATTTTGACGGCATCAACTTCCGCGCCAACATCTGGCTGAACGGGCACGAGCTGGCGCATTCCGACAAAGTGGCCGGGGCCTGGCGGCTGTTCGAGTTCGATGTTACCGGAATCGCTGCCCCAGGCAAGCTGAACGCTCTTGCCGTGGAAGTGTTCCCTCCCACGCCCGACGACCTCGCCATTACTTTCGTGGACTGGAACCCGGCCCCGCCCGACAAGGGCATGGGACTCTGGCGCGACGTGTATCTGACCGCGACGGGTCCGGTGGCGATCCGCTTCCCGCAGGTAATCACAAAATTGAACCTGCCGGCCGCTGACGACGCAAGTCTCACCGTCACGGCCGAGCTGCGTAATGAAACCGGCCACGACGTGAAGGGCACACTGAAGGGCTGGATCGAGCAGCTGGCGTTTTCACAGCGCGTATCGCTCGCGAGGGATGAGACGAAGACAGTCACTTTTGCGCCGCTTGACCTGGCACATCCGCGCCTGTGGTGGCCGGCGCAACTCGGTCCCCAGAGCCTCTACGATTTGAAGCTGCAGTTCGAGGAAGGCGGCGCCACCTCCGACGAAACCACCACACGATTCGGCATCCGTGAAGTCACCAGCGAGCTCATCCCTTCCACCGACGACCTTGTCGCCGGTCCGGATGAGACCGTGCCCCGCATGCACCGCGTATTCAGCATCAACGGTAAGCGCATTCTCATTCGCGGCGGCGGCTGGACCTTCGACATGCTGCTGCGTGCCGATCCCAAACGCCAGGAAGCCGAGCTTCGCTACGTTCGCGACCTGAATCTCAACGCCGTGCGCCTCGAAGGCAAAATCGAAAACGACAATTTCCTGCGTCTCGCCGATGAAATGGGCATTCTCGTCACCGCCGGCTGGTGCTGCTGCGACCACTGGGAACACTGGCAGGACTGGGACGATGAAGACCGCGCGGTTGCCGCCGAATCCCTGCGCGATCAGATCCGCCGACTGCGCAGCCACCCCTCGGTCTTCAACTGGATGAACGGCAGCGATAATCCCCCGCCGCCGGATGTCGAGAAGATGTACATCGCCATTCTGAAAGAATTGAACTGGCCGAATCCGTACGAATCGTCGGCTACGCAGCGGCCCACGAAGGTGAGCGGCGAAACCGGGGTAAAAATGACCGGCCCGTACGAATATGTCGCGCCCAGCTACTGGCTGCTGGATAAACATCGCGGCGGCGCGCATGGCTTCAACACGGAGACCAGCCCCGGACCCGCGATTCCGCCCATCGATTCGCTCCGCGAGATGCTGCCCGAGGAGCGCCTGTGGCCCATCAACTCGTGGTGGGACTTTCACGCAGGCGGCGGAGCGTTCAAAGACGTGAAGGTTTTCGCCAACGCCCTGAACGAGCGCTACGGGCCATCCTCAAGCCTCGAGGAATTCGCGATGAAGGCGCAGGTCATGAGCTACGAGGGCGAGCGCGCCATGTTCGAGGCCTTTGGGCGGAACAAATACCGCTCCACAGGTGTGATCCAGTGGATGCTCAACAATGCATGGCCGTCGATGATCTGGCATCTGTACGACTACTATCTGCGGCCCGGCGGGTCCTACTTCGGCGCCAGGAAGGGTTGCGAGCCCCTCCACATCCAGTATTCGTACGATGACCGTTCCATCGCCGTGGTGAATTCGTTCTATCAGGACTTTGCCGGATTGAAGGCGGCGGCGCAGGTCTACGATCTGAATCTGCGCGAAGAATTCGCCCGCACCGTGACCTTCGACATCGCCTCCGATGGAGTCCGCACGCTGTTTTCTTTGCCGGATTCCGTGAAGCCGGCCCCCATGTACTTCCTGCGCCTGACTCTGGCGGACTCCTCCGGCAAAATCGTCAGCTCCAACTTCTACTGGCTCTCGGCGAGGGAAGACGTCCACGACTGGGACCGCTCCACCTGGTATCACACGCCGAACAGCGCGTTCTCCGATCTCACCGCCCTGAACTCGCTGCCAGCGGTTGAGCTGAAGATCGCCGCGGCGTCCGAGGTGACCGGCGACAACCGCATCACGCACGTGACCGTGACCAATCCAACGCAGCACCTGGCGTTCTCCGTGCACCTGAAAGTGGTCAACGTGTCGCGCAACGCCGAGGAGCCGGGAAATGAAGTGCTGCCGGTTCTCTGGCAGGACAACTACTTTGCCCTGATGCCGGGCGAGACCCGTGAATTGACCGCCACCTCTCCCGAATCGGTGGCCGGCCCTCGACCCAGGCTTCTGCAGGTGGACGGGTGGAACGTGAAGGCAGCTTCAGTGGCAGTGCAATAGAGCGCGCCGGCCGCAGTGGTCTGCGCCGATGCCATAAGATACAGGGACATGGCCACTGCGGAAAAGACCCAGGGGTTTCGCTGCCCCGGTTGTTCGGCGAACATGGAGTTCGATCCGGCATCGGGAGGATTAAGGTGCCGATTCTGCGGGCACACGGAGGTGGTGCCGCCTTCAACTCAGAAGGTCGAGGCGCATCCGCTGGCGGAAGGTCTCGCTGAAGCCGCCGCAAAAGCGAACTCCCTGGGAGCGGGCACTCTCGAAGTCACCTGCGACGGCTGCGGCAGCGTGGTGGCGTTTCAGCCTCCCGAAGTGGCGGGCAAGTGCCCGTTCTGCGGCAGCGCGATTGTCGCCCAGGCCAAAGCCGCCGATCCGCTCATCGCGCCCGATGCCGTGCTGCCGGCGAAAATCCCGCAGGTTCAGGCCCAGACCGCTGTGCGCCAATGGCTGGCGGCGCGCTGGTTCGCTCCCAACGCCTTGAAGAAGATGGCCCAGCAGGAAGGGATCGCCGGGGTCTACGTGCCTTTCTGGGACTGGGCCGCCGACACCCAAACCCGATACACCGGGGAACGAGGCGAACACTACTGGGAAACGGAATACTACACGGAAACCGACAACAACGGGAATTCGGTGCAACGAAGCCGTCAGGTGGAACGAACGCGCTGGTACCCGGCTTCCGGCCAGGTGGCCCGAAGCTTCCAGAATGTGCTGATTCCCGCGACAAAGTCGGTGAACGAACAGCGCCTGGAAGCGCTGGAGCCGTGGGATCTCGAATCGCTTTGCGGTTACGAGCCTGCCTATCTGGCCGGCTTTCGGTCGCAGCGCTATCAGGTGGAATTGCCCGAAGGACTGGAAAAAGCGAAGCAGGAGATGGCCGAGGTCATCGCGCAGGATGTCCGGAAGGACATTGGCGGAGACGAGCAGCGCATTGAAGGCATGGACACCCAGACATCCAACGTCACCTTTCGCCATCTGCTGCTGCCGGTATGGATCGGCGCCTATAGATTCAGCGGGAAGCTGTATCAGGTTGTAGTGAATGCGCGCACCGGAGAGGTGCAGGGTGAACGGCCCTGGAGCGTGGTGAAAGTGTCCTTGCTGGTGGTGGCGATCCTGCTGGTGATTATCCTGCTCGTGGCTATTGGAGGGCGCCACTAGGACGCGTAACGTCGCCGCGGCGAAGCGCCCAGCAGAGCCGAGCGCGGCTACGCGCCCAGCAGAGCGAGGGTGTCGCGGATACGGCCCTCGGTTCGCTCAGGCGTGTCATCGCGCGGCCGTTCCAGACTCACCGTGACGATCTGCACGGGAATCTCAATAACCCGCTCGATCTGAGTGAAAACGTATTTACCGCCAAGGCGGGTGTTCGCTTCGCGGGCGAGGTCAACGCCGGACCTCGCAGATTCCGGAATCATGGCGCACAGGATGCCTTCCATCCAGCCGCCGACGGCTACGTCGCGAACCGGGAGGTTTCCCAGCCGCTTAAGCGCGCACTGCGCCACCCGGGTAGCCAGATCGGGGCCGAACCGGGAGCGGATCGATTCGAGATTGCGGATCCTCACGAACAGGAGGAGGAACGAATTGCCGGCTGCCATTTCCGCTTCCACTCGCTCGCGGACACCCACCGCTCCCAGCGTCTTACTGGCCGGAGAATTGAGCAAATCCACCTGCCGCTGGAGCGCCTGAATCTCGCTGTGCAGCTCGGCCACGACAACCCGGTTTCGCTTCTCGATCTCCTCGATGCAGCTCTCGATTCGGGTCTTCACCAGCAGAACTCCGGCGCGCATGTCCTGCAGGCTATTGGCGCCGGCAACTTCTCCCAGCCGGACCATCTCCCGGTGGAGTTTCTTCTCCTGATCCTCGGAATCGGCGGTTAGGGCGCCGAGAACGTTCTGGAGCGCGCCGGCATGTTCCTCCAGCTTGTTGCGCAACTCGGTGAGGTACTGCTCGGCGCGTTCCTTGTAATCGCGCAACAGATTGCGAACCGTGGAACGGAGCGCAGCCAACTCGCTCGCCGTGCTCATTTCCTCCGTGGAAATGCGCTGCGCGGTTTTCTTCAATGCCTCGCGGTGCGCAGGCGTAATGGACGGGTCGATCTCGACGGCGTACTGGCCGCTGTCTTCGATTGCGGCACGATAGCTCTCGCAAACTGACATCAGGAGCGTTTGCAGGTTCTCTGCCGTCCGGATCTCGTTCTGAATAGATATCATCGGCCTTCTAACATATCGGCCGGTATCACCGATTTCTGCAGGGGGGAGCTCAGGCGCACGCCAGCGCGTGTTCGCGGTACCAGCGCCACGTCTGGCGAACGCCATCCTCAAGCGACACAGAGGGTTTCCAGCCCAGCGCCTGCAGCCTCGAGACATCCAGGAGCTTCCGCGGGGTGCCGTCGGGACGGGAGGTGTCGTGCCGTATCGTACCGCCGAAACCGATCACCCGGGAGACCATTTCGGCCAGTTCCCGGATGCTCAGATCCTCGCCCGTGCCCACATTGATGATCTCGGGCGAATCCCAGTTCTGCATCAGGAAAACGGCCGCGGCGGCCAGATCGTCCACGTGCAGGAATTCGCGGCGGGGCTTTCCGGTGCCCCAGATGGTCACTTCACGCGCGCCCTTGCTTTGGGCGTCGTCGATCTTCCGGATCAGCGCGGGCAGCACGTGCGAATCGTTCAGGTCGAAGTTATCCCCAGGGCCGTAGAGGTTCGTCGGCATCAGACTGATTCCCTGAAACCCGTACTGCCGGGCGTACGCCTGAACGGTGCGGATGCCGGCAATCTTGGCGATGGCATAGGGTTCGTTGGTCGGCTCCAGGGGGCCGGTGAGCAGGTATTCCTCGCGAATCGGCTGCGGGGCATCGCGTGGATAAATACAGGAAGAGCCAAGGAACTCCAGCTTGCGCACGCCGGCGCGATATGCCGCGTCGATCACGTTGTTCTGAATGGCCAGATTGCAGTAGATGAATTCGGCGGGCCGCGAATTGTTGGCGTGAATACCCCCAACCATCGCCGCCGCCAGGAACACGTACTCGGGGCGCTCGGCGGCGAAGAACCGGTCAACCGCCGGGCGGTCGGTCAGATCCAGCTCGGCCAGCGTGCGTGTGACTAGGTTGGTGAAACCTTCGGCCTGCAGGCGGCGGACAATCGCGGAGCCCACCAGACCGCGGTGGCCGGCGACGTAGATGCGGTTGTCTCGATCCAAAGCGGGCCTCAGTTAGCTGACGGATGCGCCGCGCAGAGAGCGGCGGTGGCCGGCGTCGGCCAGAGTTTGTTCCTGGCGCGCCAGTTCCAGATCGTGCGCCACCATCATCGTCACCAGCTCCCGGAAACTCACGCCGGGCTTCCACCCAAACCGATCGCGCGCTTTCGAGGCGTCCCCCTGCAGAAAGTCCACTTCGGTGGGACGGAAATAACGCGGATCGGTTTCCACGCACGCGGTCCAGTCGAGCCCCAGTTCGCGGGCCGCGGCTTCCAGGAATTCGCGCACGGAGTGCGATTCGCCGGTGGCAATGACGAAATCGTCGGGAGCCGCCTGTTGCAGCATCATCCACATCGCCTCGACATAGTCCCCGGCAAAGCCCCAGTCGCGCAGCGCATCGAGATTTCCCAGATACAGCTTCTTTTGTAAGCCGAGGCTGATGCGGGCGAGCGCGCGCGTGATCTTTCGCGTCACGAATGTTTCACCCCGCCGCGGCGACTCGTGGTTGAAGAGAATCCCGTTGCAGACGAACATCCCCCACGCTTCGCGATAATTCACGCAGTACCAGTGCGCCGCGACCTTCGCAACGGCGTAGGGACTGCGCGGATAGAAGGCCGTTGTCTCCGATTGTGGCGGCTTTGCCGCCCCGAACATCTCCGAGGACCCCGCCTGGTAGACGCGCACCTCGCGTTGCCCGCCGCGACTGTGATCGCGAACCGCTTCCAGCAGCCGCAGCGTCCCGGTAGCCACCACGTCACCGGTGTACTCGGACTGCTCGAAACTCACTCGCACGTGCGATTGCGCCGCCAGATTGTAGACCTCATCGGGCTGCACGGTTTCCAGAATCCGCCGCAGGCACGTTCCGTCGGCCAGATCGCCGTAGTGAAGGTGCAGTCTCGCTCCGTGTTCGTGCGGGTCGGCGTAAATGTCGTCCAGCCGCTCCGTATTGAAAGTGGAAGCGCGCCGGATGATGCCGTGCACCTCATATCCCTTCGCCAGCAGGAACTCGGAGAGGTAGGACCCGTCCTGGCCGGTAATTCCGGTGATCAAAGCCTTTCGCATGCGACCGTTACTTCAATTCAAACACAAAAGGCCCTATTCGCGGCCCAGGCGGCCGTTGGTCATCCGCCAGATCCCCCGCGGATTGCCGTCCTGAAGTTCCACGGGCAACGCCGCCTGAGGCATGTTCTGAAAGCAGATGGGCCGCAGGAACCGCAGGATCGCGGCGGTACCGACAGAGGTGAACTTCGGATCGGCGGTTGCCGGCCAGGGTCCTCCATGATGCATGGCTGGGCTCACCTCCACTCCCGTCGGGAAGCCGTTGAAGATCAGCCGGCCCGCTTTTGTTTCGAGCAGGGCAATCAATTCGCGGTAGCGAAGCAGGTCGTCCGGCGTGCCGAATACGCTGGCGGTCAGCGTTCCTTCGAGCGCGCCGGCGACACGCATCCGGTCTGCATCGGAATGGCAGCGCACAATCATCGAAGCCGGCCCGAAGATCTCATGGACAAGATCCGGGTTATCCGCCCATGTCCGCGCATCCGTGTCCAGCAGAACAGGGACCGCCTCGGTTCGGCCAGCCTCGGCCTCGGCGGTCGAGCGGGTTTGCCGGACGCCGGCAATGGATGCCGCGTGTGTTGCCGATTCCTCGTAATTCCGCAGAATGCCCGGATACAGCATTGTGCCGGGCGTCGCACTCTGAAACAGCGCCGTCAGCTTCTGCCGCAGGTCGCGAAAGCCATCGCTGTCTCCGGCGATGATGAGTCCCGGACAAGTGCAGAGCTGGCCCACGCCCAGGGTGACGGAATTGAAGAGTCCTCGCGCCAGATTGTCCACTGGCGGCTGCAGGGCGCCCGGAAGGATGAACACCGGATTGACGCTGCCCATCTCGACAAAGGCGGGAATGGGATCGGGGCGGCGCGAGGCGGCGTCGAAGATCGCGCGTCCGGCGCGCAGCGAACCGGTAAAGGCCACTGCCTTGGTTTGCGGATGATGGACCAGCGCGATCGCCGCGGCAGATTCGGTGGAATGGACCATTGAGAAAATGCCGTCCGGCAATCCGGCCTTCTGAATTGCTCGGGCGATGGCGCCCGCGGCCAGTTCCGATGTGCCGGGATGTGCGGGGTGCGTTTTCACCACCACCGGGCAGCGCGCCGCCAGCGCGGACGCCGTATCGCCGCCCGCCACCGAAAAAGCCAGCGGAAAATTACTCGCCGCGAACACCACTACGGGGCCGATGGGAATCAGCATCCGCCGGATGTCCGGACGTGGCAGCGGCTGCCGCTCGGGCAGGGCTGTATCGATGCGCGCGTCGAGGTACGAGCCTTCCGCCACCAGCTGGGCGAACATCCGCAGTTGGTTCACGGTTCGGCCGCGCTCGCCGGTGAGCCGGTCCTTCGGAAGGCCCGATTCCTGCATGGCGCGCTCAATCAGCGAATCGCCCAGGCCGACAAGCTCGTCGGCGGTCGCCTCCAGAAGTCCGGAGACCGCTTCGTGCGAAGCATCGCGAAATGCGGGAAAGGTGTCGGCCGCCATTTGCAGCGCCCGTTCAATCTCTTCGTCCGTCACCTCCGAGAAGGCCGGCTCGATCGCCTGGCCGAGGCGCGGGTCGAACCCCTGGAACGTCCTTCGGCCGGCCGCCGAGAAGATCCCGCCGATCTGGTTCTTGCCGTGGATTTCCATGCGTCTGTCGCAACATAGCATACGGGGTTAGCCTGCCAGGTAACTCCGCTGATTCCAGCCGGGCATGTCTGGGAGTACAATTTCCTTGAAACCTCCCCCGGGTGAGCGAGTCCGTTGATTATGCCGGAGCATTCCGAGGCAGGCCGATTCCTTTGTTCCGAGCTGGTTGAAGTGTGCCTCTTCGCCGCCTGCGGCGAAGCGTGGCAGGTGGTGGGCAACCTGGAGGAGATCTCGCCCGAAGCGGCGGTTCTGCTGCTCGATGTCCCGGCCCGGAAACACTCGCGTCTCTCGTTCACGGCCGGCCATCGCCGCTTCTCCGCCGTCGTCGAGTCGTGCGCGTATGAACCGCCCCTGGGCTATATGGTCTCGATCCGCTTCGCCGGAGGTTACCGCTGGAGCCTGAAGGATTTCGCGCCCGCGCACTTCCTGCGCGCGCGGGAGAAGCCTTCCCTCGCGCGCGCGGTTTCCAACTGAGCCCGCCGCACAGCGCCCTCATCCTGCGATAAAGTAATACTTCGGAAAAAACAGAAAGCCTTGCGCCCGGAGGTCCATCGCATGAGGCTGATTGCCGGCTCGCTGCTGCTTGCCTGCGTATTGCCGCTGCGAGCGCAAACTAATGCCAACCCGGTGAACCCGCACGCCACGCCGGAAGCCCGAGCCCTTCTCGCGTGGCTGTATTCCATTTCCGGGAAATACACGCTGACCGGTCAGCACAACTATCCGAACACCAGGGCGAACTTTACCGATCGCGCGCTGGACCTCACCGGGAAGTATCCCGCGGTCTATGGCCAGGACTTCGGATTTCAGACGGGCGACGACAAGGACTCTGTCCTCGGCCGTCCCGATTCCGTGGCGGAAGCCATCCGGCAGTATCGCCGGGGCGCCATCGTCACATACACGTGGCATGCGGTGCGGCCAACCGACGATGAGCCGGTGACCTTCCACGACAGCGTGCAGGGCCGTCTCTCCGATTTCGAATGGCATGAACTGCTGACGCCGGGGACAACTCTCTACAAGCGCTGGTCTGCTCAGGTGGATGTGATCGCCGGTTATCTGAAGCAGTTGCAGGAAGCTCGCGTGCCTGTGCTGTGGCGTCCCTATCACGAGGTCAACGGAAGCTGGTTCTGGTGGGGCGGCCGCAGGGGGAAAGACGGATCGGAGGCCTTATACCGGCAGCTTTTCGATCGTCTGGTGAACCACCATCATCTGAACAATCTGGTTTGGGTATGGAACGCGAATGCGCCGGGTTCGGGGGGCTCCGGTCCGGGACCGTATACGGATTTCTTCCCCGGGCTCGCTTACGCCGACGTGCTCTCGGTGGACGTATACGGCGAGTTCCAGCAAAACTACTATGACGACCTTGTCGCGCTGGCGGCAGGCAAACCGGTTGCCCTCGGTGAGGTGGGCGGCCTTCCTTCGCCGGAAGTGTTGGCGAGGCAGCCGAAATACGGGTGGTTCATGGCCTGGAGCGAAATCCTCGAGGGCGCCAATTCTCCGGAAGCGATCCACGCGACTTACGACGCCCCGAATGCCGTCAGCCGGGACGACCCGCGTCTGGCCGAGGCGATCGCGGCCATCCACAAAGCATCCGGCGCGCCCTACGTCGAAGCGGTCACGCCCGATGCGACCGCTGCCGCCCGGGAGCTGTTGGCGAGGCTTCAACCGGGTCCCGGCGGGGGGGTGTTGAGTGGACAGGAAGGTCCACCAGACCAGATTGCGGCGATTACCGGGAAGTTTCCGGCCATTCTCAGCAGCGATATCGGTGGCGCCGGGGATGAGGCGGCGCACGTGGTGGAGGAAGCGATACGCCGCCATCGCGATACGCAGGCCATTGTGTCCCTGAGCTGGCAGCCCGGGAAACCCTCCGGCAATTCTTCGGGCAAGCTCAGCGATTTCGAGTGGAACGAGTTGCTGACGCCCGGCACGGATCTTAATCAGCGCTGGTGCGCTCAGGTGGATGAGCTAGCGGCGCTGCTCCGAAAACTCGCCGACGCCGGCGTGCCCGTGCTGTGGCGTCCCTATCCGTATTCGAATGCCGACAAGGACTGGTGGTCCGGCCGCAAAGGCATTCGCGGCTCGGCCGCGCTTTACCGGCAGTTGTTTGAGCGCCTCACCGGTCATCATCAGCTTCGCAACCTGATCTGGGTCTGGGACGTTGCCGCGCCCGGATTCGGGCCGGAAGGGCCCGGCGCCTACGCCGATTTCTTCCCTGGCTTGCTCTACGTGGATGCGCTCTCGGTAGCCATCATGAACCGGAACCGTGCGTGGCGCCGTGACATCGAACTGACCCGTTTCGCCACCGGCAAAGCGGTGGGCTTCGCCGCCGAGGGCTGGGTTCCCGATCCCGCCTCCCTCAATCAGCAACCCGGCTGGGCGTGGTTTCTGATATCGCCGGACATCGCCGCCGGGTCCGGTAAGGCGGATGCGCTGCGCGCTCTCTACGCGAGTCCGCGCGTACGGGCGCTTCCCGCCGGCCCGGCGCATCTTCCGTGAACCGGCGGC
>Ga0335078_10008504_pt1 | contig 15273 bp, 13 predicted proteins | sample Lox_Sample_32_FD_206711 | JGI IMG/M metagenome (GOLD analysis project Ga0335078, IMG submission 206711) | Soil microbial communities from Loxahatchee National Wildlife Refuge, Florida, United States - Lox_Sample_3.2 | ecosystem: Environmental > Terrestrial > Soil > Wetlands | place: USA... | reverse complement strand
GGCGACTGAATTCGAGCGTCGCGCCTACGCTTTGAAACAGCATCGTGAGCTGTTGGACGGCCGGTTGGGACGAGTAGTTGTAGCTGGCCGAAGTGTCGCGTTGGCCGTCTTTGTAGACGAGTTTCTTGGCGCCAGTGAACGCCAGCTTCTTGTTGCCTGAATCAACTTTGCCCGCGAAATAGTGGGCCTGGGTGGCCAGGTCGAAAATCCTTGCACGGGTAGCAGCGGAGAACGTGAAGTCGGTCTGATAGGTATCACGGTCGTCGGAGTCCGGCACTATTTTCCCCGAGGACTCGTAGTGGGCCCGGCCATCGGAGTCGACCGCGATCGAGTAATGCTCGGGGCTGGAGTTGGGAAAATCGAGAGAAAACGTAATGGAAGCCGGGTCGGCGGCGCTAGCAGAAACAGCTGCGGAAACTGCAAAGAGCGCCGCAAAGACGGTCAGCGATGCGAGGCTCACGGGAATAAGTCTCTGGGGAAACATGCTGCGGCGCTTGCGATTGGTAGTCATTCGTCGAGGAACGAACTTGCCGGCAGATTCTCTGCTGGCGACATATGAATTATGCCAAAAACTGAGGGCAGTTGTTGCACTGCCCCGTTCCTTGGAATTGTCATCCCGCGTTTTTTTGCGCGCCGGGAGGACCTGTGCACTTTGCGGGCAGTCAGCAAGCTGCCAGCGAAAATGCATGGGTCCTCCAGGCCGCAAAAAGCGCGGCCCATGAGGATGACAAATGAACTTTCGCAATTCTCAACTGTCGGGACGCTTAACGCCCGACGGCGCGTTGCCGGTTCAGAGTTCCGGCGCTATGGAGGTGGCAGATGGCGATAGCAAGAGCGTCGGAGGCGTCCATAGGCTCGGGCGGAACGGGGAGTTCGAGCAGGCGCGTGACCATGTGCTGGACTTGCTGCTTCTCGGCACGGCCGTAACCGACCACAGACGACTTGATCGTGAGTGGCGAGTATTCGGCGACTTCGAGTCCGGCTGCCGCGGCGGCCAGCATGGCGACTCCACGAACCTGGCCGAGTTTCAGGGCCGATTTCACATTGAGGGCGTAGAAAACGTCTTCGATGGCCACTTCGTCAGGCTGGTGCTCGGAGATGATCGCACCCAGATGCATGTAGATGCGTGAGAGGCGTCGCGGCAGCGGATCGCGGGGCGAGAGCTTGATGGCGCCGCAGGTCATGCAGGAGAGCTTTCCGCCGGCGTGCATCTCGACGACGCCGTACCCGGTGTATTCGCCGCCGCAGTCGATACCAAGGACTCGCATGGGGAAAGATCAGTTTATCGCGGAAAGGGCGGATGGAGTAGAGGGCAGGATGGATGGTGTCTTAGCTCCATAATTCTGTCACCCCCTAACAGCAACGTGAAAATGTCACCCCGTGAAAGGAAGGACGTTCGCGTTGAGTCAAAAGGAACTGCAACGAGTGACTGAAAGTGTTGCCAGACTCCGTGTTGTAAAGCGGACGAATTGGCGCTCGACTTGGACCTGTAGCGGGAAGCCGTATTAAGCCATTTCCGGTCGGAGCTGACAACTGATCAGATTTCCTCTATCGACAACATTGACCGTGCTCTTTTGGTGTTGACCCACATGGGACACCAGCATTGGACGGAGAATGCAGTGCGCAAATCTCTGGAGTGGCAACGTCTTCGCATGCTCGCCGCTGCGGCCCTTGAGCCGTTCGGTTGGCCTCTGGAAACCCCGCCAAGCCATGCGGATGAGTTCATCGGCGGACCTTAACTGTCGCAAAATCCTAATTTCACTCAAAATGTCGCTTTGCCGCTCAAAGCGTGTAATCGCCTTCCATGAGAAGGCCGGTCGGAGTCAAGGGGATTCTGGATTCATTTTTGTTCCCAGGTTTTCCTAGCGTTTCGCCATCCGGAGACCGACCTTCTCATCCCATCCGTTTTCTACAACCGACAGCTGCACCTGAACAGAACGGATGGAAGAAGCGAGGACCATCTCACTCTGTGAATTTGTCAGTCAGGAAGAGCCGCAGCTTGTGCGGCTCTCCCTGCGACATGTAGCACCCTATCACTCGACCTGGATCCGCTGCCCGGTGACATTGCCTGCCACTTCCGTTATGAAGTTCCCGGAGGGGTCGTAGAAATCCAGCTTGAACGAACCGGTTTGGACGTTGCCATCGCGACTAACATAGACCGTCTCACTGAGCTGAATGGTCCCCATAAAATCCCCGGTGTTGTCATAGTTCCAAACGCGGTGAGCCAGCTTGAAAGCGCCGCCCGGCGTCCGCACCCACGTGCCCAGGCAAACGTTACCCGTTCGCGGATCGACATTGGGATTGTGTACTTCGGTGCCTCCCAAATTCCAGTTCTGGAAGGCCTCCTGAATCGTTTGGCCGCCCACTGCAAATTGCACAGACCAAAGGCCGACGATGGAAGAGTTGGATGTACGATACGCGGGCGAGGCCGCGGTGATCTGCTTGCCGATAGACGAACTCACGACGGCCTTGCCACTGGCCATACTTGCCAGGCTATCCCCACAAGAAGCGGCTGCGCTGGCGCTGAGCCCGATTGCCAAGACTGCGCAGCCCGCAAGCTTGGTTACAGTTTGAATCTTCATGATCCTTCTCCTTTGCGATTCTCACGGATTTTTGAAACTCGTGGGCGGCATCTTGCCGGGGAAGGGCAGACCGCACAATGGAGGCGGCATGAAGTTCATCTGAAGACGAGCTGAATCCGTAAGTGACTGCGAGGACGGGAACTTGCGCACAAATTCGGCGCCAATGCTATAGTTTGCGATCGTTAGAAGAAGGGACAATTGGCGCTTTCCAGCTACCATTTCGGAGATTTCGAGCTCGATGTGCCCCGCTACGAATTGCGGCGAAAAGGCCGCGTCCAGAAGCTGGAGCGCATCCCGATGGAACTGCTGATTTTTCTGCTTGAGAAGCAGGGCAGCGTGGCCAGCCGGCAGGAAATCGCCGACCGCCTGTGGGGAAAAGAGGTTTTCGTTGATACCGAAAACGGTATCAACACTGCTATCCGCAAGATTCGCCAGACGCTGCGGGATGATCCCGACAAGCCGCGCTTTGTTCTGACCGTCACCGGCAAAGGCTATCGGTTTGTGGGAGAGAAGCCGGCCCAGCTCATGTTAGTGGTCCTTCCCTTCGAAAATCTCAGCGGGGACACCGCGGAAGACTACTTCACCGACGGCCTGACGGAAGAGATGATTGCGCAACTGGGATCGCTCAGCCCGGAGCAGCTTGGCGTAATCGCGCGCACCACCTCGATGGCGTACAAACGCACGAGCAAGAGTGTGCAGCAAATCGGCCAGGAACTCGGGGTCGACTATGTGCTGGAAAGTAGCGTTCGCCGGAACGGCAATCAACTACGCATCACCGTCCAGCTGATTCGCACCCGCGATCAGGTTCATGTCTGGGCCCACAACTACGATCGTGACATCGGCGGCTCGATTGCCCTGCAAGAGGAGGTCGCCCGCGCGATTGCCTTTCAGATTGAAGTGAAGTTGGGCCGGGATTATGCCAAGCGGAGCGTCCGTACGCGCCCTGATCATCAGGCGAACGAAGCCTATTTGCGCGGACGTTTTTTCTACAATCAGTTCACGCCTGATGGCTATCGCAAAGCCATTACTTACTTTCAGCAGGCCATTGAGCGGGATCCGAATTTTGCCGAAGCCTATGCTGGACTTTCCGAGTGCTATCGCTATCTAACAATCACCGACTTCCTGTCTCCCGCCGAGGCCTTCCCGAAAATCATCGACTCCGCCCGTCATGCCGTACTTCTGGGCGACAGTCTGGCTGAATCGCACTGCGCTCTGGCCCTTGCCATGAAACACAAGTATCTCTGGCGAGATGCAGAGAAGGCATACAAGCGTGCGATCGCGCTCAATCCCAGTTATTCCGACACGCACCGCAGTTACGCCGCGCTGCTCGCTGCGGAACTGCGGCACAGTGAAGCCTGGGAGCAGATCTGCGAAGCCATGCGCACCGACCCTCTTTCGCTGCCCAATAATGCCGAAGTGGTTCGCACCCTCTACTATGCCCGTGACTATGACCGTGCTCTGGAGCATGCGCACAAGGCGATGCAACTGGACCCCAACTACTATCGCACTCACTTCTGGATGGGGCGCGTTTACGCTCAGAAGCAAATGTATGACGAGGCCGTTGCCGAAGCGGAATTCGTACAACGCGCCATCCCGAACAGCATTCTCGCCCTTACCGAATTGGCATACTCGCTCGCCGTCGCTGGTCACGAACTTGAGGCCCGTAAGATTCTGCGGGAGTTGGAGCACCGTGCCCAGTCCGGATTTGTGCCCGCCTATAGCCTGGCTGTCATCCACCTTGCACTCGGAGAAAGCGACTCCTCGCTGAAATATCTTGAGCAAAGCTATGACGAAGGAAGCTGGGCTCTGCTGGTTCTGGCTTGCGAGCCCCGTTGGGATTCCGTGAGAAACACCGCTGCGTTCCGAACCCTGCTTGCAAAACTAGAGCTCCCATCCTAGACGCAACCGCTGATAGATTTTCGAGTCACGATCATGGGTCTTGTCCTAAAACGCGTTGAATAGAAAAACAGCAAGCACTTGCAGACGGTAAAACGGAGTGCTACGTTTGCGACATGACACCGAAGCGCAACGATCTTCGCGCACTCCGAAATATCATCTCAGAAGCACAAACTCTGCTCACCACCACAGAACTTCCCGAAGGCCGCGCACAGCGAGCACACGAACTCCTCACCGCTGCCGTTCATCTCGCCGATGATCTTCTCGAGCAATCCCCAGCGGCCACGCTGGGAGCAAAGGGCGGGAAAGAAACTGCAAAACGAGGTCCCGAATACTTCCGCAAGTTGGCAGCAAAGCGTAAGAGTTTCAAGGGTGGAAGGCCGCCCAAGAACGAAAAAACTAACTAGCTCACCCCAATAGTCACTCCTTCCCCCAGAGTGTTTCATCGCCACCCCCTTGCATCACGAGAGGCAAGATGATATAAAAGGGGTGAGATATGACATCGGATATTTTCAACGCCGAAAGAGAGGCCCAGCGCAGCCTGATGGAGTTTTACGAGCGGGCGGAAGAATGCCGATTGCTGTTCGAGCGGGCAAATATTCCGCTGCCGGAAGCATTGAAGCGGGTTCTTGGGATGAATGGCTCGGGGGCGAAGCAGACATCGCAGCCCATTATTCCACCTCCTGACAGGCCATCAATGCCACCCGACGCCACATCTGATTGGATTTGGATTCGGGCCAAAGAAGCTACCCCCAATACACTCGTGCTGGCCCTGCTAAGAGCCGCAGGGGGGGTGCTCCGCTCCAAGGACGTTACCACCAAGATGCAAGCAATTTTGCCCGACGTGTCACGCGGAACAATTTCCAACGTAGGCACCCGACTTAAGGGTACCGCGATTGAACTCACCGACGATGGTTGGCGGTTAATTGATATGACCAAGGCTGGCATCTTGCACAAGGGTTATCTGTGGGGTCATCCCGATAGTTTTGGGAAGACGGAGCTTGCAGCCCAAAGGCGGGATGCTATTTTGCACGTGCTTGGGATGTTTGATTCAGGGCTTCAAATCGTCCAAATCGTTGAGAACTTGAGGCGATGTGCATGGGTAGTAGCACCGATCAACAAAGACTTGCTGAAGGACGATATTGCAATCCTTCTAGCCCAAGGAAAGATCAGGCGACGGGGAAATACCAAGAAATGGGAACTTGCGCCGCCTGTAGAGGAAGGGTGATTTAGCAAAAAGCCCCCAACCAGGGATTCGTGAGGGAAGCACTGGAAAAGGGGCTTGGTTTTTAGTTTCGCTTTGGCTAGTCATGACGTGCGTCGCGGCCAGCCGTGGCGGGTTAACCCTAATTGGTAAGGGAGCGCCCTTATAACGCGCCGTGCCTTCGGGTACTTGCGGGATCGTTCCCCGCACCCGCCGACGTATGTTTATAAGAGTGAGGTATTCGGGAGTCGTTGTCAAGATGGCTGACCTCAGTGAGCAACTAGCGGCAGCAATTCCAAGCGCGGCGCATCTGCTTGTCTTTCGCGCACGCGGTTCCGTGCATCCGCCGTTTAATGGCCTTTCGGTGCAAGAGACGCTAGTGAAATTCACCGAAGAGATGCTGCCGCTATCACCCCTTAAAGCACCTCACGGGAAGCGAATCAAGATCATTAGGACAAACTTTCCGAAACTCGCTGGATTGAAACATAAAACCCTGAGCCGTGATGAATTTTCGGCATCCAGCATCATTTCTGAAATTGAAGAGGGAACTTTCGATATAGGGAACTATCAACCAAATCGAGATGACCGGCTGAGAACGTTGTTTTGGCTGCCCGAAGTCCTTACTGATCCTGATGCGATCTATAGCAACGCTCACAAAATCGTGGCTGGAGATCAGGTTTATGTGCGCGTTTACGACAAAATGGGATCTACCGTAAAGTTGGCCTTCACGAAGGATGTGAGAAAGAGAGAGGTCGTGATTCAGACCGTATTGATTACATCATTCTTGACCGATCCCAAGACGGCGATGGGTTATGTAAGGGGGCAACCGATTTACCAACGGCCAGAAAAGAAATAGAAAAAGGCCACCTTAGAAGGTGACCTTTCCTGCCCGGTTTATGCCCTCGGGCGAGGGTAGCGCCGGGAGTTTCACCCGGCAGTAGAACTTACGTATATGATGCCCTCGCTTGCACAAAGATTCAAGAGGGAAAAGAAAACGAAAGTAACGACCTGAATTACCCTTGTATTCATAGGGTTGCACCTGATCTGCAATCCTACCGAAAAACCTCACCGCGCTCCCACATCGCAATTGGCTCTTAGCGGATCAGTCGCTAGCTGGCAATCCCAGCACCCGGCCTGTGGTGATCCCCGCTGTTCATGGGGCTGTTTGGGGTATGAGCAAAAGTTTGGTCAAGGTTCACCTCCTCGTGCTCAAAAACAATTATACCACTTGACAAACAGCAAGCGCTTGCTGTAACGTAGTCATACCATGAATTGCCCTACTTGCAATCGTGAATGCGTTAAGTTCGGGAAGCAACGCAACGGCCTTTGCCGCTTTCGGTGCGCTACTTGCGGTAAGACGTACACCGAAGGACGAACTGGTTTGTTCGGCAGTATGACGGTGCCGGAAGATAAAGCGCTTCTCGCAATCCAGCTTTTGCTGGAAGGAACTTCGATTCGCTCCACGGAGAGAGTCACCCAACTGCATCGTGACACAATTCTCAAGTTGCTGGTGCTCGCTGGTGAGCGTTGTGCGAAATTGATGAACGAGAAAATGCGTGGCCTTCGATGCCAGAGGATTCAAGGTGACGAGATTTGGGGATTTTGCGGCAAGAAACAGCGACACGTGAAACCGGAAGATTCCCCCGAGTTCGGAGACGCTTGGATTTTTATCGCGATGGATGCTGACTCGAAACTGATTCCGGCGTACACAATCGGCAAACGCACGCGGGAGACGACCTACGCATTCCTCAATACCCTTCACAGCCGGATCGCCGAGGAGCACCGCTTCCAACTGACGACCGATGGCTTTCACTTCTACCGAAAAGGCGTAGAAGATGTGTTTGCGGGACAGGCAGACTTCGCACAGGTCATAAAGATATTCGGCGATCACGGGCAGACTGACGCGGCTGGGCGATACTCTCCGGCATCTCTGTCGCAAACGATAATAAAAATCCGCGATGGCCGCCCAGATTCGCGCTACATCTCGACTAGCTACATCGAGAGACAAAATCTGACAATTAGGCAATCGCTCAAGCGCTTTGCACGCCTGACCCTTGGCTACAGCAAGAAACTCGACAATTTGAAGGCTGCCTGTGCCTTGCACTTCGCTTATTACAACTTCTGCCGTGTTCATTCGAGTATCCGTGTTTCACCAGCCGTTGAATCGGGCATCACGAACCACATATGGACGCTGCGGGAATTACTCAACAACGCACTTTAGGACAAGACCCGATCATGCGATACGAGCGTGACATCTCGAGAGTGTGCTATACTTTCGGCCCAACCAACCCAGGGGCGTTTTTCCAGCAGTTCACAATTCACGCGCTGAGAAAGAAAGCGGCAGCCATTCGAGAGAACGTGATTCTCGGGGTGCATCGCTTCTTCGAGGAGATTTCCATGGCACAGTCCATTGAGCAACTGAAAGCAGCCATTCGCGGACAGCTCATCCAGCCAGCCGACACTACCTATGACGCGGCGCGGCGAGTCTACAACGGCATGATCGATAAGCGGCCGGCGCTGATCGTGCGCGCTGTCGATGTGGCAGATGTGATCGCTGCGGTGCGCTACGGACAAGACAACAGCCTGCTCACCGCGATCCGCGGCGGCGGACACAATGGGGCCGGGCTCGGGACCTGCGAGGGCGGACTGGTGATCGATCTTTCGTTGATGAAGGGCGTGCATGTTGACCCCGCAGCGCGGACTGTACGGGTTGCCGCTGGATGCCTCTGGGGCGATGTGGATCACGCCACGCATGCTTTCGGCATGGCTACGCCCTGCGGTTTCATCTCGACTACCGGAGTTGCGGGACTAACGCTGGGAGGCGGTATCGGGTACCTGAGCCGCCGCTATGGACTGACCATCGACAATCTTCTCTCGGTGGACATGGTTCTCGCCGATGGAAAATTCGTCACCGCAAATGCAAAAGAGAATCAGGACCTGTTTTGGGCGGTGCGCGGTGGTGGCGGAAATTTCGGCGTTGTTACGTCGTTCGAGTTCCGCTTGCACCCGGTAAGCATGGTCCAGTTCGGACCGACATTTTGGCCGCCTGACCAGGCCGGTGACGTTCTAAAGGCTTATCGCGAATTCATTGTGAAGGCTCCCGAGGATGTCAACGGATTCTTTGCCTTTCTCGTGGTGCCACCCGCCCCGATGTTCCCCGAAAGCCTCCACTTGAAGACCGTGTGTGCCATCGTATGGTGCGGCCTCGGAACCGCTGAAGAGATGGAGAAGGCGACCAGGTCGATGCGCAGCGTGGGAACGCCTTTGCTCGATGCGGTTCATCCCGCTCCGTTTCCGGTCGTGCAAAGCGCTTTCGACGGTTTGTTCGTTCCGGGAATGCAGTGGTACTGGCGTGCCGACAACTTCACAGAACTGACCGATGCCGCCATCGCAAGGCACGTCGAGCACGGGTCGAAGCTGCCAACCATGCTTTCCACGATGCATCTCTACCCCGTCAATGGCGCAGCACAACGTGTGGGCAAGAATGATACAGCCTACAGTTTCCGGGACGCCTTGTTCGCGGAGGTTATTGTCGGAGTAGACCCAGACCCGGCAAACGCCGGAAAAATCACGGACTGGTGCAAAAGGTACTACGAAGCACTGCATCCGTATTCAGCCGGAGGCGCGTATGTCAACTTCATGATGGATGAAGGACAGGAGCGGGTTCAGGCATCGTTCCGCGATAATTACGCACGCCTTGCCACCATTAAGAAGAAGTACGACCCAACAAACTTCTTCCGTGTGAACCAGAACATCAAGCCTGCGGTGTAGCAGCCAACGGAAAGGTCTCCGGGATCGGCCCGAGAGGGCCCCAATGCTGCAAACAAGATCTGACTCCCAGAATTTATTGGCTATCGAAAGCGACCTGTCAGTTGGCGAAAAATCCCCATTACACTCATTTACGTTTCGGGGGGGCGGTTTCGATGGTTACCGTGAAAGAGCGAATCACGGTCCTACTGGGCAGACAGAATGTAAATGCCGCGAAGGAACCCTGCCATCGCGCAAACACCGAATAAAAGCGCCACGACAGCTTGAGGTTTTTTGAAGTAGGAAATCAGGCTTTCACCTCGCTGTCTGTCAACAAGAAGCAAGAACATAACACCCAAGCAAACTAACGGTCCCCACTCGAGCAATCCCTTCCGCAGGTTCACGACCGCAGACAAGAACATCAGAGCAGCAAGGCTGATTCGTAACCATCGTGGCATCTCCATAGCAAACTCTTTGGCTTCAGAGTATACTCGGCCATCGCTCCAAGATTGGCGAAACATCCCCATTACACTCATCGCGATGTGTGCGTCCTCAGCAGCATTTTGGACAGTGATTCCTCGCTGCCTCGCGCTCACGTGAGAATGCGGAGTAGGATTCCATCGACGGCTGCAGCTTGGCCCGCTTGAGGAATCGCTCGTAGGCGGACTCGTCGAAGATTTCCCGCAGCATCGCTACGATGATCTGGGCGGCTCGCTTTAGGCGGCTCATACTCTCTCCTCCGCCAACCGCGTCGTCACGAATGGCGCTTCTTTTACCCGCGCCTCTTCCCTGCCCGTCAGAACGCCGATCCATTGGCGAGCGGATTCGAACAAGACCAGCGTCACCATCACTACAAGCACCGCAGTCACGGCGGCGTCCAGGCGGTTGTTGAAGATCAGACGGGCGGTCGCTGCCGTGGCCGGGCCTGCTGTTAACGCGCTGGCTTGCGACAAGAATCCGATGCGGGGGTTGCGGTCGAGGATTTTGTGCCACGACGCCGTGAATGTTGCGGCGACCAACCACGCTAGCGGAACGAGCGTCACCAAGGCATATTTCGCGCGGTGCATTTTGATGATGATCGTCGTTGCTACGCACAGTGCTACTGTCGCCAGCAACTGATTGGCGATGCCGAACAGCGGCCAGAGTGAATTGATTCCGCCGAGAGGATCCTTCACGCCTTGCCAGAGGAAGTATCCCCAGGCGGCGACAATGAGGGCGCTGGTGGCGAGGATGGACGGATACCAACTGGTGCGGCCGAGCGGCTTATAGAGATGGCCGAGGGCGTCTTGGATCATGAATCGAGCAACGCGGGTGCCCGCATCGAGGATCGTCAGAATGAAGAGCGCTTCGAACATCACGGCAAAGTGATACCAGAGCGCCATCACGGTGGATCCGCCGAGGCTTTGCGAAAAGATGTGGGCCATGCCGACGGCGAAGGCGGGCGCGCCTCCGGTGCGGTTGAAGAGCGTCTGTTCGCCGACAGCGTGCGCGAGGGCTTGCATGTCGGCGGCGGTGACGGGGAATCCCCAGCTTGAAATGGTGGCGGTCGCCGCAGCGGCGCCTTGGCCGACGATGCCCGCCGGACTGTTGATCGCGAAGTAAACGCCGGGTTCGAGGACACAGGCGGCGATGATTGCCATGACCGCAACTGCGGACTCGGCCATCATGGCCCCGTATCCGACCATGCGCGTCTCGGTCTCGCGGGCGATCAACTTCGGCGTGGTACCGCTGGAGATCAGGGAGTGGAATCCGCTGATGGCGCCGCAGGCGATCGTGATGAAGGCGAAGGGGAAGATTTTTCCGGCGAACACGGGCCCTGTGCCGTCGACGAAGCGCGTGAGCGCGGGCATGTGCAGCGTAGGATGCAGCGCTACGATGCCTATGCCGAGGAGACCGATCGTTCCCAGCTTGACGAATGTGCTCAGATAGTCGCGCGGCGCGAGCAGCAGCCATACCGGGACGACGGAGGCAGCGAATGCATAAATGATGATTGAGATCGCGAGAGTCTGCGCGCGGAGGGTGAAGATCGGCGCCAGAGTGGCGTTCTGCGAGACCCACTGGCCTCCCCAGATCGCGAGCAGTACGAGCACGAAGCCGAGAACTGAAACTTCCAGTACCTTCCCGGGCCTGATGCGGCGGAGGTAGACGCCCATCAGCAGCGCGATGGGGATGGTCATCGCGATGGTGAATGTTCCCCAGGGGCTGTCCTTGAGGGCATTGACGACGACGAGCGCGATGACGGCGAGCAAGATGATCAGGATCGCGATGACGGCGGCGTAGGCGACGAATCCGCCGACGGCTCCGGTTTCCTCCTTCGCCATTTCCGTGAGCGATTTGCCGTCACGGCGAACCGAGAAGAGAAGAATCACGAAGTCCTGCACGCATCCGGCGAACACGGCGCCGACGATCACCCAGAGCGTCCCGGGAAGATATCCGAACTGCGCCGCGAGCACTGGGCCAACCAGCGGTCCGGGGCCGGCGATGGCGGCGAAGTGATGCCCGAAGACGACCCACTTGTTGGTGACCAGGAAATCGCGTCCATTCTCGAGGCGTTCGGCCGGAGTGGCGCGAAGAGCGTCCACCGCGAGAATCTTGGCGGCAATGAATTTCGCGTAGAAGCGGTATCCGAGAGCGTAGCAGCACGTTGCCGCGACAACGAGCCATAGCGCATTGATGGGCTCGCCGCGATGGATAGCGACAACCGTGAGCGCACCGACGCCCACAATGCCGACGAGTATCCAGACAAGAAACCACAGACCGTTGTTCATTCCGTCGAGCATTGTGGCGAATCTGCCGACGAAGCGCAATGGTTGAAGGTGCCGGTGAGCTCTAAAGGTCGAGAGGAGTTCCGTTCTTTGTATTGGCGCTCGCGAAGATTATCCCATTCCGAAATCGGAGCTGATCAATACTTTCGGGTGGGGCACAAGATGCGCAACAGTAACGTTATTCTAGATTCCAGCTGGCCCGTTTGGTGTTACTCTAGGTGTTCCGAACGATTGTCACCCCCTAAGTTTGGGCCATTTCGTCGAGCCCCTGCAGCCGGGGTGCATTCCGAGGATTCATCCCGAACTCATACGAGGAGCAACTGATGAAGATTGGCATACTAACTGGCGGGGGAGATTGCCCTGGATTGAACGCGGTCATTCGCGCGGTCGTCCGCAAAGGGATCTTTCACTATCAAGATCAATTCGTGGGTTTTCTGGAAGGATGGAGGGGGCTCGTCGAGAACCAGAGCATGCCGCTTGATCTGGACGCGGTAAGCGGCATTCTGCCCCGCGGCGGAACGATTCTGCGGACTTCGAGAACGAATCCGTCGAAGCGGCCGGATGGATTCGATCGGTGCATGGCGACGATTGCCGCCCATAAGATTGATGCCCTGGTGGCCATTGGCGGGGATGACACTCTCTCGGTCGCGCAAAAACTCCATGAGAAGGGCATCAAAGTGGTCGGCGTACCCAAGACCATCGACAACGATCTTGGCGGCACCGATTACACGTTCGGATTCGATACCGCGTGCAACATTGTGTGCGAAGCCATTGATCGCGTTCATACAACCGCGGAAGCTCACAATCGCGTGATGGTCGTGGAGGTGATGGGCCGCGATGCGGGCTGGATTGCACTCTACAGCGGGATTGCGGGTGGCGCTGATGTCATCCTGATTCCAGAGCGGCCGTTCGATGTCGACAAGGTGGCGGAGTCGATTCGCCAGCGGCACGAGCGTGGACGGTACTTCTCGATCGTGGTCGTCGCGGAGGGCGCGAAGTTCGCGACGGGCGCGGGCGCTCCCGTAGTGCAAGACATGGGCAAGGATGAGTTTGGCCACGCGAAGCTGGGTGGGATCGCCAATATTCTGGCTCGCGAGATTGAGAGCCGCACCAAGTTCGAGACGCGCGCCGTTGTGTTGGGCCACATTCAGCGCGGAGGATCACCCAGCGCATTTGACCGCGTGCTGGCGACGCGCTACGGACTCGGCGCAATCGACATGGTGCATCGCGGCGAATTCGGCTGCATGGCTGCACTACGGGCCAACAAGATTGTGGCCGTGACTCTGAAAGAAGCCATCTCGAAGAATCGCGTCGTAGACGATGAGATGATTCGCATCGTCGATGGGCTCTTTGAAGAGGTTGCGGAAAGAGTGGCGGGCAAGTAATGGGTTGAGATCGGGCCTCCCCCGCCGGTGCGGGTGGAGGCCTTTTCTTGTTTCAGAATGACTGTGAACTCAACTTCGAAGAATCTGCTTTGGCTGGCACTTGGCGTGGCTGCATTCGTTGTGAGTTGGACCTACATGCATCGCGTGCTGCTGCCATGGGAGCACTACGTAAATGTCACGCGCGGGAAGGTCAAATCCCAGATGGGAGATTTGTATCCGCGGTGGGTTGGCGCCCGCGAATTACTGTTGCACGGAAAGAATCCGTATGGCGAGGAAGTGAGCCATGAGATCCAGATCGCGTTCTACGGACATCCCATCACGCAGAGTTACGATCAGCCCGCGTCCGAAATAGTTGACGAGCAGCGATTTGTTTATCCCGTGTATGTGGTCTTCTTACTGGCTCCAGCTGTGCATACCGACTTCGACAAGTTGCAGCGATGGGCTCCGCTGCTCCTTGGCGCGCTTGTGGTAGCCAGCGTCTGGCTTTGGATGGGCGTACTGCGTTGGAAGCCGACCTTTTTATTGACGACCGCGATCGTGCTCTTCGTGGTCAGCAGCCCGCAGATTGCGCAAGGACTGCGCTTGCGGCAGTTTGGCCTGCTGGTTGCGTTTCTTCTGGCACTCGCTGTCTGGTGCGTGGTTCGCGGGCGCCACTTTCTTGCCGGCGTTCTGCTGGCGATCGCGACGATTAAGCCGCAGATGGTGTCTTTGTGTTTGATCTGGTTTTTGATTTGGTCGGTCGGCGGCTGGAGGAAGAAATGGCCGCTGTCCGCAGGCTTCTGCATTTCTCTGGGAGCGCTGACTGCGGCGGGAGCGTGGCTGGTGCCCGGTTGGCCAAAGTATTTCTTCGAAGGGCTCGAGGCTTACCGGAAATACTTTCCAACAACTTCGATATTGCGGTTGATCCTGGGGAACTGGATCGGAGGAGGCTTGTCGTTGGCGCTTGTGGGTGGACTGCTCATTTATGCATGGAGCAAACGAAGAATCGGAGCAGACTCACCGGAATTCCTGCAAGTCCTGGCATGGTTTTTCGTGGCAACGACCCTGCTCATGCCTTTGCTGACCCCCTATAACCAGGTGTTGTTGCTCCTGCCGATTTTGATGCTCATTCGAGAATGGAGCATTGCGTCGCGATGGGAGCGCTTTGTGTTCGCCGCTCTTGTTTCCTGGCCGACATTAGTCTCCTTTGTGCTGCTCGTGCATTCCCCGGAAACGCAGTCTATAAATCGGACTCCGTTGCTGCCTTCGACTTTGCTGCTGCTGTTCCCTTTCTTCTCGGCGTGGTTCTTGTTCCGGCGGCGTGTGCTATCCTCTCCGCTCGCGGTGAGCCCGTAGATTCGTGGGACGTAGCACTCATTCGATATCATGAATCCCCTCATGAATGTCGACGGATGGCTGACCTCTAAGCGATTGCGAGCCCACGGACTTTTGCTCGGGATCGCAGTCTGGTCGGTTTATATCTGGACCCTGTCGACTCCGACGCTGCGCGATCGCAACGGCAATCTGAAAGGCACCGATTTCTTACACTTCTACACGCTCGGAACTCTCGCTCTCGAGCGGCGGGGCGGAGATTTGTACGACATGAATGCGCAGGCGGCGCTGGCAGCACGGCGGGTTCCGAATGCGGCCGGGATTCGGTACCTTCCGCTCTATCCGCCTCAGGTGTCGATCCTGTTCGCGCCGTTCGCTCACCT
>Ga0335078_10008502_pt1 | contig 15275 bp, 14 predicted proteins | sample Lox_Sample_32_FD_206711 | JGI IMG/M metagenome (GOLD analysis project Ga0335078, IMG submission 206711) | Soil microbial communities from Loxahatchee National Wildlife Refuge, Florida, United States - Lox_Sample_3.2 | ecosystem: Environmental > Terrestrial > Soil > Wetlands | place: USA... | reverse complement strand
TCGAGCTGGAGGCCAAACGGGAAGAGCTGCTGGACCTTCAGGACTTTACGGAAGACATCATTCATTCCATGCGCGGCGGGCTGATGACAACGGACGGCGAAGGCCGAATTGTGTTGCTGAACCGGACCGGCGAGGAGATCCTGGGCGCCAAATTTTCCGAGTTGAGGGGAACCAAGCTGCAGGAATGGAACAGCGATTTCTGGTTGCCTGGAACTGCCGGAACGATCGAAAAAGGAGGAGCCAGGAAAGAAATCGACTATCGCTCACCGGACGGTCAGCAGAGGTTTCTGGGAATAAGCGTTTCGGCCTTGCGCTCGCGCGATCCCAAGAGAAGCGGGTATGTTTTTAATTTTCAGGACTTGACGGAATTGCGGCGCTTGGAGCAGGAGGTGGCGACGAAGGAGAGAATGGCGGCGCTTGGCAGGCTTTCCGCGGCCATCGCACACGAAATTCGGCAGCCGCTGACGGCCATGGCCGGGGCGGTCAAAGAGCTGGGGCGCATGGCGCCGCTGGAAGAAGACGAGCGGCATCTGGTGAACATCGTGGGAAGAGAGTCGGAGCGCCTGAATCACATCATCACGGACTTTTTGAATTATTCGCGCGAGAAGTCCTACGAATTCCAGGATCAGGACGTTCGGCAGCTGCTCGATGAGACATTGCTTTTGCTCGAGAAAAAGCCAGACATTGGCTCGAAGTACTTCGTAGAGCGAGCGTTCAACGGGAAAGTGCTCAAAGCGCGTGTCGACCCAAACAAGATCAAGCAGGTCTTCTGGAATCTGTGCGACAACGCCTTGAGGGCTATGCCGCAGGGCGGCAAGCTCACTGTCCGGCTTGAAGAAAGGCCCTTTTGGTTAAGAATTGCGTTTCGGGACACAGGTGTGGGGCTCGATCCAAAGCAGCGAGCGAAGATCTTCGAGCCGTTGCAATCCAGCTTTGAAGGCGGAACGGGGTTGGGGCTTTCCATCGTTTACCAGATCGTGCAGGCACACAGCGGAAGAATCAGCGTGATATCGGAGAAAGATCATGGCGCGGAATTCATTGTGGAGATTCCGCGGATCGCTTGAGGGACTATGCAAGGAACAAAAACGGCACTAAAGGATGTAGCTTCAGAGACGGCACACATCCTTGTTGTGGACGACGAGCGCTCGATTTGCGAGCTGCTGGAGATTACGTTTCGCAAGGAAGGCCACAAAGTGGAAGTGGCCAACAGCGTGGAAGCGGCCAAGCGCAAGCTGGAGTCCCAGATCTTTGACATTGTGATCTCCGACGTGAGGATGCCGGGGGAAGGGGGAGTGGACCTGCTGAAGTTTACGAAAGAGATTGCGCCGGACTCTTTCTTCCTGTTGATCACCGGGGTCCCGACGGTGGAGACGGCGATAGCGGCGATCAACGCGGGCGCGGACCGTTATGTGATCAAGGATCACGAACTGGTGGACCAACTGCGACGCGCGGTTCGCGGAGTGGCCGAAAACCTCAAATGGAAAAAAGAAGCGGGGTATCTGCGGAGAGAACTGCGGCGGCTAACCGGGCTCGACAACATCATCGGGCAGAGCCCCAAAATGCGGGCGATTTTCGAGCTGATCCAGACCGTCGCGCCGCAGTCGAGCCGCGTGTTGATTACAGGAGAGAGCGGAACGGGAAAAGAGCTTGTGGCACGAGCGATTCACGAAAACAGTTCGCGCGCGCAGGCGCCGTTCATCACCATCAATTGCGGGGCATTCCCGGAGACGCTGCTGGAGTCCGAACTGTTCGGCTACATCAAGGGAGCCTTTACTGGCGCGAATGAAAACCGCCAGGGGCTTTTCCAGGCGGCGCATGGCGGCACGCTGTTCATGGACGAAATCGGAAACATGAGCTTGACTATGCAGGTAAAACTGTACCGCGTGCTGCAGGAGGGCAAGGTGCGGCCGTTGGGAAGCACGGAAGAGACGGACGTGGACGTCCGCGTGATTGCCGCGACCAACAAGGAATTTGAAAAGGAGATTACAGAGGGAAGATTTCGTGAGGATTTGTATTACAGGTTGAGCGTGATCCCCATTCAGCTGCCGGCGCTCCGGGAGAGAAAGGAGGATATACCCCTTTTGGCGCGTCATTTCCTGGAAGGTTTCCGGAAGTCCATGGAAAAGCCAGTGGAGGGAATTTCACCGGAAGCGATGCGCAGACTGGAAGCCTACGATTGGCCGGGAAACGTCCGCGAACTGGAAAATACTATGGAGAGAGCCGTGGCCCTGGAGACGACCGGAGAAATCACCTTGCGGGTCCTGCCGGACAGGATCGCGGGCTATTCCGGGACCTCAACAGTTGCTTTTGGGGCGGGTAACGGGCACGGGTTTCCGGAAGAGGGACTGGACTTTGAGAAGGAGATCGCGGAAGCGGAGAGGCGCTATTTGAGTGGCGCGCTAGAGAAGTCCGGGGGCGTGCGGACGCACGCGGCAGACCTGCTAAAGATCACTTATCGGTCCTTCCGGCACTACGCGAAGAAGCATAACCTATAATTTGTGGAAGTGTCATGGGAGGGGCAAGCGGATTTTGTCATTTCCGGGCGGACAGAAAGTGTCATTCGAAGGGGAAAAAGTACTAGTAAAAGGGTTTGTATGCTCATAACTCCTTGATAGTAAAGATTTTGGCAATCGACATTGAATGGGCTTAGAGATGCATATAGTCATGCCGTGCTCTGGCACTCAAACGAATCTCATCTCCTTAAGGAGTCAGCATGAAGAAACAGAAGGGTTTTTCACTTATCGAGTTGCTGATCGTCGTGGCGATCATTCTGATCATCGCGGCCATCGCAATTCCGAACCTGATCAAGTCGAAAATGGCGGCGAACGAAGCGTCTGCCGTGGGTTCTTTGCGCACGCTCACCACAGCGGAAATTGCTTATTCGACGTCTTGCCCCAGCATCGGTTTTGCGGCGACGCTTGCAGAACTGAACGCTGGCGCGAACTGCCCGGCTAGCACGAATGAAATTGACGCACAGTTGGCGACCGGGACGAAGAGCGGTTATAACTTCACGGACCCGACTGTGTCCGGAACACCGGCGACCACTTTCACGATCAACGCAGACCCGGTTTCCACTTCCTCTGGTACACGTCATTTCTACGTAGACCAGACGGGTGTGATCCACTACACCTTGACCGGTACTGCGACGTCGGCTGACTCGGCACTGCAGTAAATCTTGACCGAGCAGTTGATTTTGGGGGAGGCCTGAGGCCTCCCCCATTTTTTTTGCCATCGTAATTTTGCAGTTCCGAGACGCGACAAAAGGTGTCACTCGAAGGACGAAAAGTGTCCAGATCTGGCGGTGGAGCCGGCAAAGGGCACGTCAGGGAAAATAGGATTGAAGAGAATGCTGGACTTAAGAAGCGTGATGGCTAGAATGGTGCGGGCTTGATCGTCCGGATTGGCAAGGAATGTGCAATATAAAGCAAGCATACGGCTGACAGAAATGAGGTAGTGTAATTATTGTGAGTGCTGCAAAAGTTGCAGCCAGGGATCGCGAGACGGAGGCTCAGCCGAACCAAGCACGAATTCAGGGTTGAGGCGAATATGATAACTAACCAAGGACACGGGGAAATCAGGGCAGGACGAAGGCTCGGGGAAAAAGGGTTCTCGTTGATTGAGCTGTTGATCGTTGTCGCGATTATCTTGATCATCGCGGCGATCGCCATCCCGAACTTGCTGAAAGCGAAAATGGCGGCCAATGAGGCGTCTGCAGTCTCTTCGATTCATGCCATCAATACGGCTGAAATCGCCTACTCTTCCGCATTTCCCTCGATTGGATATTCCGCGGCGCTGGCGGATCTTGGGCCCGGCCCAGGCAACTGCTCGAACACTCCCACGGCCTCGTGCTATATTGACGCCGCGCTGGCGAGCGGCACAAAGAGTGGATACACATACCTCTATGTGCAAGATACTTCAGTCACGCCATCACTAGGATATAGCTTAAACGTTGATCCTCTGACGCCCGGTGTAACTGGACAGCGGCATTTCTATTCGGACCAGAACAACGTGACGCATTACACGCTCACGGGGACGGCAACCTCGACAGATTCGGCCCTGCAATAGGCATTCCTCTGGGTTAGCCATCACGAAGCGATGCTAAACTGGAGCTGTGAAGAGAGTCGTCGCTTTTCTGATCTCGAGTTGTTTTCTCGCTTCGTGTTTGAGCGCTGATCAGGCGCAACAATACGTTAAGAAGTTTGAAAAGATTTACCGCAAGGCTTCTACCCTGCGCGCGACTTTCCTGGAGACCTACTCCGAAAACGGTGAAGTGGTGCGGTCCGAGGCCGGCATCGCCTATTTCCGGCGACCGGGAAAGATGCGCTGGGAATACAACTCCCCTGAGAAAAATCTATTCCTGGTGGACGGTAAGACGGCCTGGTTCTATGTGCCGGATGATCATACCGTAACGCGCATGCCCGCGAAGCAGAGCGAGGATTGGCGCACGCCGCTGGCACTTTTGGCGGGTGAAGCCAAAGTGTCGCGCATCTGCAGCAAGGTGGAGGAGCATGCTTCAGAGCAGCCGTTAGATAAGAGCCTGGTCCTGCTGGATTGCGACCTGCGCGGCTCCGGAAAAAGACGCCAGCAGTCTTCGGAAGAAGCGCTTTCGCCGGATACGACGCCGGACGCGGTTCAATTTGAGCTCGTGTGTGAAACAGGCGAGCTTCGACGTGTGATCATTCACGAACGGGGAGATACCATTGTGGAATTTCGGTTTGCACAATGGGAATTCAATCCCTCGATTCCGGAGAGCAGCTTTCATTTCCATCCTCCCATGGGAGTTGCTATTGTGGATGGTGAACTGGGTTCCTCGGGCGGCGGCCAGGAGAAGCAATAGGCCAGTTGCTCGGCCAGAGTGCGGCGCGGATCGCTCTTAACATGATGTACACGTAGTATTTGCATGGAAACGGCCAACCCTTCCCGGCTACCCTGCATATCTTTTAATTGAGGTAAACTTAAGGCCTATGGGGGAATTTGTATGCCGGGTCGCTGACGCTGAGGGAAGAGTGTATTCCCACGTCGAGGCGGCAGGCTCGCAAACGGAAGCTCGTCAAAAATTGCTCGATCGCGGACTGTACGTCTATTCGGTGAATGCGCGGAACAGCCTTGTCAGTGGTCTGTTCCAGAAGACAAGCAGCCGCGAGGTGCGCGGGTCGGACTTCCTGATTTTCAATCAACAGCTCAATACGCTGATCAAGGCCGGGCTGCCAATCCTGCGTGCCCTGGACCTTCTGGCCGAAAGAGCTGCTTCTCCGCGCTTGCGGCCCATTGTTGGCCAGATTCGCGACCGTGTACGAGAAGGAAAGTCACTCTCGGAGGCAGTCCACGAAGCAGGCGTTTTTTCAAAGGTATATTCGACGGCAATCCTGGCTGGAGAAAAGAGCGGCAATCTTTCCGGCGTGCTCGAGTTTTACATCACATACCAGCGGGTGACGACGGGAGTCCGCAAGAAGATTCTTTCGACCCTGGTCTATCCCGCCCTGCTCGTGATCGTGGCGATTACGGTGGTGAGTTATCTCGTAGCGGTGGTGATTCCGAAGTTTGCCTTGCTCTATCACGACATGAATGTTCAATTGCCGACTCCGACGAGGATCCTGATCGCAATTACGGTGGGTTACCGGTATTGGGTTCTGGGTGGGGTCGCCGCGCTCGCCCTGGCAATTGTACTGATCTGGCTGTGGTCGCGTTCGGAAGAGGGTGGAGCGGTATTCGACCGCCTTAAATTCCGCACACCAGTCATAGGCGAAACACTCCTGAAGTTCCAGGTGGCGCAATTTTCAAGGACGCTAGCCACGCTATTGTCCGGGGGAACGCCGCTGGTGGCCAGCCTGCAGACGGCGGGCGACGCCATCGCTAGCAGGCTGGTACGCGGGTCGGTCACGGACGCTACGCAGATGGTCCGCGAAGGAGAATCGTTGCACAGTGCGCTGGCGGCCACGAGAGTAATGCCGGAGCTGGCCTTGGACATGGTGGAAGTTGGGGAATCGAGCGGAGCGCTGGCGCCCATGCTGACCAGCGTGGCCGAGTTTTATGAAGAAGAGGTGAATTTACGCCTGGCCACGATGATTTCGCTCATTGAGCCGATTATTCTTGTATTTATGGGTTTATTGGTCGCATTTATCCTTATTTCGCTGTATCTGCCTATTTTTTCTTTCTCCATTTCGGGAGGGGCAGTCAAGTAAGCGGGAAAACTCATGGGAACCACACAACAAAACGAAGCGGCGCTTGCGGCACTGAACGCCAGCGCGGACGCGCTCCACGAGCGGGAGTATTCAAAAAAGCTGGCCGAGAGATACCGCTGTGCCTTCATTGATCTGCGGGAACACCGCATTGATCCCGAGCTCTTTCGCACGATCCAGGCGGACTTGATGTTCCGGTACAACTTTGTGCCGCTGGAAATGCAAAACAACGTGCTGGTGCTCGCGGTAGCCGATCCCAGCCAGGTGATGTTGAGCGACGAACTGCAGCTCTTGCTCGGGAAGAGGCTGATGTACAAGGTGGCTACGGCGCGCCAAATCGGTGATTTGCTGAAACGCACGGAACAGTCGCAGCGCGTGCTCGAACAGGCCACGGAAGCCTTCACGCTTACGGTCTCCAAGGAGGAAGAGGAGACCGAGGAGACCATTTCGGGCGACCGCCTCACCCGGGACACTACAGGAAGTCCGGTGGTGCGTCTGGTGGAAACGTTCATCTTTACCGCCTTGGAGCGAAGGGCCAGCGACATCCACATAGAAGCTCGCGACTCGGAAGTGGTGGTGAAGTACCGCATTGACGGCGTGCTGCAATACGCGACGCAGCCAATTTCGAAGGACCTGCACTCCGCAGTCATATCGCGCATAAAGGTTTTGAGCGACCTGGACATTGCCGAGCGACGAGTTCCGCAGGACGGGCGTTTTCGGGTCAAGTACAAGGGCCGGTACATTGATTTGCGCGTGTCCATCATGCCGGCGAGCCACGGCGAGGACGCCGTGTTGCGTGTACTGGACAAAGAGACGCTCTCGGAAAAGTTCCAGAGCCTGAGCCTGGACGTCGTGGGTTTTTCGGCGGAGGAAATGCGGCGGTTCCGGCGTTACATCCGTGAGCCATACGGCATGGTGCTGGTGACCGGGCCGACCGGATCGGGAAAGACGACCACGTTGTACGCAGCGATCAACGAAATCAAGTCCGATGAAGACAAAATCATCACCATCGAAGATCCCGTGGAATACCAGCTCCGCGGCATCACGCAGATTCCCGTGAACGAAAAGAAGGGGCTGACTTTTGCCCGCGGGTTGCGCTCGATCCTGCGGCACGATCCCGACAAAATCATGGTGGGCGAAATTCGCGACCAGGAAACTGCGCAGATCGCCATCCAATCGGCGTTGACCGGACACCTGGTTTTTACCACGGTTCATGCGAACAACGTGACGGACGTGATTGGCCGTTTTATCAACATGGGGGTCGAGCCATACAACTTCGTCTCCGCGCTCAATTGCATTCTGGCTCAAAGGCTGGTCCGCGTCGTTTGCGCTAATTGCAAAAGGACAAGGAAGTTGAGTCCACAGGAAGTTCAGGAGGCGGGACTCGACCCGGCGCAATGGGTCAATTTTATGTTTTCCGAGGGAGCCGGCTGCCTGGAATGTTCCGGCACGGGTTATCACGGACGCACAGCGATTTGCGAACTCCTGGATCTGACCGATCGCATTCGGGAAATGATCATAGACCGGCGGCCGACTTCGGAGATCAAGCGGGTGGCCCGCGAGGAAGGTATGATTACGCTGAGAGAGAGCGGCTTGGCGAAGATTCGCGAAGGGCTCACAACGCTGCGGGAAATCAATAAGGTGACCTTTGTTGACTGAGTCGCCCACGTTCCGCCACGGAATCTACAAGAATGCCCTGGTGCGGAGGATTGCTCTCTGGCTGGACGCCGCGCCGCATCCTCCGATTGCCGTCGAAATAACTCCGGACCGCATTGCTGGTGCGCGGTTTGGGCGCACGGGCGGGCTGGACGAATTCGCGGTTGACGCGCTGCCTCCGGGCACGATCGTGCCTTCCGCAGTGGAAGCGAACATCACCAATTTGGCCGCCGCGAAAACGGCTCTGGACCGTATCTGCAGCCAGTTACGGGCTAGGGACGAAGACGCCGCATTGCTGCTGCCCGATCCGGTTGTTCGCGTATTCGTGCAGCATTTCGACCAATTTCCGCGTTCGCCGCAGGAAGCCATCCCCATGCTCAAGTGGAAGCTGAAGAAAAGCGTTCCCTTTGAAGTCGAGGAAACGCTCATCAGCTACATGCGGCAGGCGCCGCGGGAGGACGGCGTGGACGTGGTGACGGCGCTGGGGCGCCTGCGCATCATCAAAGAATATGAATCGCTGGCCGAGTCGGCGGGGCTCCATCCCGGCGTGGCTCTGAGTTCGTCGCTCGCGGCGGTGACTCTGCTGGAAGATAGGCGTCCAACTCTGCTCGCGCGCGTCTCCGGATCCTCGTTGACTACCGCGATTGTTCGCGAAGGGGTGCTGTGTGGCTATCGTTGCACGGAACTACCCGCGCAGTCGCACGACCTGACGCCGCAGGTTCTGCTCGAGGAGATCTATCCGGTGGCGGCGTATTATCAGGACACCTGGCAGGAAGGCATCCAACTGGTGAACGTGGCGGGACTCGGCGCGCGGCTGCCGCAATTTGTGGAGCCGCTCGAGTCGGAGTTTCATTGCCAGGTGCGTTCGCTGTTGCATACGGCGATTTCCGATGGGCGGCTACCGGCGGACGCGCGGCCGCTCGCGGACAAGGAATTGGAAGGAATCGTAGGATGGATGTTGCACAAGAATTGAGGGGCTCGATCACCGGCGAGAAGAGATGAGAGTACGGCTAAACCTAGCGACCAAACCACTGCAGACGCACCGCCCCTTCCTGGCTGCGTCGGGACTGGCGGGTTTTTTCGGAAGTCTCGTGTTTGTGTTGCTGGGCTGGCACGTGTACTCGGCCCGCCAGGCCGAGTCCGTCCGGCGCACGCGCACGGCGCAAAATCGGGCGGAGTTGACGAAGCTGCTGCGGACGCGCGCGGATCTGGAGAAGTATTTCAGTCAAGCGGATATCGCAAAACTGAGCGACCGCGCGGCTTTCTTAAATTCCATCATCGACCAGAGCAGTTTCAACTGGACGCAGATGTTCATGGATCTGGAGCATGTGCTCCCCAACGGCGTGCGTGTGGTGAGCATCCAGCCGCAACTGGTCAACGGGAATATGGAAGTGAATCTTGTCGTGGCTGCGACATCGGATGACGCAAAGCTCAAATTCCTGCGCACGCTGGAAACTTCAAAGGTGTTTACGCGAGTGGTGCTGATCAGCGAACACGCACCGACAGGGTCGAATTCGGGAGATCAATCGGTGATGGAGTTGCAAGTAATCTACTCGAGGGTTTGATGCATCGCGACTTCACAATTCGCAGGCGGCTGATCATCGGAAGCCTGGCGGTGCTGCTCGCTGCGGATGCCGGATTGGCCGTCTACGGCTGGCACTTGGCGGCAGAACCGAAGACTCCCGAAGAAGCATTGGCGCGGCAAACCCGCCAGCTCAAAGTCTTGAGCGGGGAAATTGACCGCGCAAACAAAATCAAGGCCGACCTTCCAGCGACCATGGCGGATTGCGACCGCTTTGAGAAATCGCTGCTGCCTGCAAGTACAGGCTATTCGGTTGTGACGGCGGAACTCGGCGATTTTGCGAAAAAGGCGGGGATCGAGTTGCTGGGAGTTTCCTTCCACCAAACCGAAGTCAAGGACCGCCCGCTTTATTCCGTGGAGATGGACGCGGGAGTAAGCGGAAACTACCAGGGAGTGGTCAAGTTCATCAACGGACTGCAGCGTTCGCGGGATGTATACGTGGTGGAATCCTTGGCATTAGGTGCAGAAAGGCCAGAGTCGGGACAATTACAGGCGGCCGCCGCGGGCGACTTGATTCGCGTAAGGGTGCGGCTTCGCACTTATTTTCGGACCAACGGATGAAACAGCGGACCCAAGTCGCGCTTCTGGTTGGACTGATCGTGATCGCTGCGGCGGTGTGGATTTGGAGCAGCCGGGGGCCGGCGGCAGTATCGGGTTCGGCCGCTTTCGCGCAACAATATCCGGCGCTTGCGGTTGAAAATCCCGCGCTGCATTGGCCCAAGCTGGAAGCGAGCCGCAAGGCGGAATACAAGAGTTCTGGCAGGAATCCTTTTAGCGAGATTGCGCCCCCGCCTCCCGAGGTGCCAAAACGAGTTCCGAAACCCGGCGACCCTGGTTACGTTCCACCGACGCCCCCGCCTCCACCGCCTTTGCAGTTGCCGGTGAAGTTTTTTGGTTATGGCATGGTGCCCGTGGGCACGCAACGGCTCGCGTTCCTGACGGATGGGGACGATGTTTATGTCGTTGGCGAAGGAGAGACGCTTCTGGGACGATATCGCATCCTGAAAGTCGGCAATGCAAGCCTGGAGTTCGAGGAAGTCAGCACGGGGCGCCGTGGTTCCGCGACACTTGAGGATCAGGGACCAGTGGGATGAAACAGACTCAACCAACTTCGGCCAAACGGCACCTAGAGACCGGATACGCGATCCTCATGGTGATTTTCTTGGCCACGCTGATGCTCATCATGGCGATGGCTGCGGCGCCGAACATCCTGACGAATGGGCGCCGCCAAAAAGAGGAAGTGATGATCTGGCGCGGCAAGCAATACGTGCGCGGGATCAAGCTCTATTACCGGAAGATGGGCCATTTCCCGACTTCCCTGGACGACCTGACCAAGCCGCAGATGGGCAACATTCGGTTCATGCGCCAGGCCTATAAGGACCCCATGAACACGGAGGACGGCTCCTGGCGATTGGTTTACGTGGGGCCGAGCGGACAATTGATCGGCAGCCTCAAGCCGCCGCAGACGCTGCAAATGCCCGGAGTTCCCGCGGGGCAAATGGGAACACCTGCTTCGACTCTGGCGAGCGGCCAGAGTTCAACCTCGCCCGGACAAGGACAGTCGGCTACAGGCGGAAGCCAGGGCGAAACGCCTCAGTCAGGGCAAGGAACAAACACGGGCACGCAATCAGGTTCTCAAACGGGGACGAATCCTTCGGGCGGTAATGATACCTCTGGAACCGCGAGTCCTTCCTCCGCTACCGAGGATCAAGGAAATTCAAATAGCCTGTTTCCCGATGATTCCTCCACGAGCACGCCAACAATTATGGGCGGGAACATTATCGGCGTGGGCAGCAAGGTGAACCATCGTTCGGTCATCGTGTACGAAAAGGCGAAGAACTACCGCTTGTTTGAATTCGTCTGGGATCCGTCGAAAGATCCGCTTCTTCTGGGCGGGTCAGGAACGCCAATGGGCGCTCCGGCGGGAACGCTGGGGACGACTCCGGGAATTTCCAATCCCGGCCTCGGCAATCCCGGAGCAGCGCCGTTGAATCCTGCGCCGGCTCCGACTGAGCCACCGACCACGGACCAAAATCCTCCTTCAAATTGATGGCTGCTTCCTGTCTGATGAACGGGGCCTAGCGAGCTTCGTTCGGGAATGTGGGAGGTTCCGCGGATTGCAAACTTTTCCTGCGGCTGTAATCTCGCTGAATGCGGCGGACGTAATTCACAGTTTCCCGGTAAGGCGGGACCCGCCCGTAGCGCTGCACGCTTTGGGGCCCGGCGTTGTATGCCGCGAGCGCAAGAACAAGATTGTTATTGTAGCGGAGCAGAAGATCGCGGAGGTAGCGCGCTCCGGCCTCGATGTTCTGTTTCGGATCGAAAACGTCCCGCACACCCAGGCGCGAAGCGGTCCCCGGCAAGAGTTGCATCAAACCGCGCGCATTCCGCCGCGAGACGGCCTTCGGATTGAAATTAGACTCAACGGAAATGACGCTCACGATGAGATTCTGGTCGACTCCATAACGCCGCGCTGCCGAGCGGATCAATTCCGCATAGGCGATTTTCTCGGTGTCTCGGGCCTCGGGCAGAGAAGCGAAAATCTCCTCGGGTTCGATGCCGACCACGTCGGAGGCGGGAACCTCGGCAACTCCGCCAACGAGCTGGAGGCGGTACATGCCGCCAAGAAGTTCGTAGCTCGTAACGTTAAGGCGCTGCCCGCTGCGGAGCACGACGTAGTCCGCGCGAGCGGCTGGAACCATCGCAACGAGTCCGCCGAACGCCAGCATTGCCGCGAAAGTGCCTCTTACGCGCATGTGGCGGCCTCCCGGAACACAAAGCGCTCGATGGCGTCGGCCACGCCGCCTTCATCATTGGTGCGCGTCTCGTGCCATCCATGGGTCTTCAGTTCCGGCACGCCGTTGGCCATGACCACGGGAATCCCGGCGAAAGAAAGCATCTCCGCGTCGTTGTGGTTGTCGCCGATGGCGAGGATTTCCTCCCGGGTGTAGCCGCGGATCGTGGCCCATTCCGCCAGCGCCGAACCCTTAGTGCAGACAGGGTTCAACACGTCAATCATGGAGAAATCGCGGCTTTCATATAAGGTCACGGCCAGCGCAGTTCGCGGAGCGAAAGGCGCATTGCGCAACGCAGCTTCCGCGGCACGCATGGATTCCACGCGGCCTGAAAACATGACCTGGAGAGGGTCCTCGGTCAGGCAGGATTCCAGCGGGGAACTGAAGCCGATGAATTCGTGGTTGCGGTTGTAGTAGGCCGACCGCAGGGAGTCATCCGGGTTAATCTTCTCGAGAACCAGCTGGTTTTCCCTGGGACGATCAAAGACCACGGCAGCCGCGTCCCGCCACCCCTCGGTAGCTCGCAAAACCTCAAGCGCGGTTTCTCGCGGCAGCAAATGGCGCACGTGTGTGACTCCATCATTTGTGCGGATCAGGGCGCCGTTGTTGACGATCATTGTCAGGGGGCATTCGAGCTGGCGAGCCACAGGCATGGCAAAGTCGTAGCGGCGGCCGGTCACAAGCGCCACTTCCACGCCGCGGCTGGTGGCTTCGGCAATGGCCGCGCGATTGGCCGCGGGAACCTGCCAGCGGCTATCCAGAAGAGTTCCGTCAATATCCACCGCGATGAGGCGCACCGGCATGCCTTTATTGTATCCCGGATGGAGCTTGCTTCGGACTGGCCTTTCGGACGGGTGTTCGCCGTGAGGTACGAAGGCTGCTTACTCGGCTTAGCGCCGGAATCGAGCCCAGCTTTCTATCCTACGCGGTCGTGGTGCAGGCGATGCACTTGGAAACCATGAGCTCTGCAGCTTCAGAAAAACCGCGATCTCACCCGCTCGGGCAGTTCCTTCAAGTCGAGGAGAGTCAGAAAATCAATGGTCTTGAATTCGCGATCTATGGCCGGCGGTCCGCAGACGCGCGCGGAAATATCCAGGTAGGCGCGAAAAAGCCGCGGGACAGGCGGGATTGGAGTGTATTCCGCGGAGGAAACACACCGGCATCCTCGCTGGGGAACCGTTTGAAACTCCCTTCGGGCGAGGTGCTTGTCTTTCAGGGCATGATATAAAGCAAGAGCCTCGCTCTGGTCCTGGGTCGGTAGCGAACTGCAACCAAGCAGGAAGCGCGAACCGGCGCGGCGCGCATAATTCGCGATCCCTTTCCACAGTAGCTGCAGAACAATTGTGTTTCTATAGTCCGGGTGAATGCAGGCCCGCCCCAATTCCAGCAGTTTGCCGCGCACGCTTTCAAACGGGGAAAAGTCGAAGAACTGCTCGCTGTAATACCCCAGGTTGCCCTTCGCCCGGTAGCCGCTCTGCAACCGGTAGGTACCCACGACAAGTTCCTTCGCGACATCTCGGACCATGAGATGGTCACAGATAAGATCAAAGGAGTCCCGGTCGAGACCCGTCTTCTCCGACGAGTCCAGACCCTCCCTGAGCTCCCGGTTGAATACCAGGTAGCGGAGGAGTTGACAGCGCTTTACATCCCCGGGGCTATCGGCCAGGGAAACGCAGTAAGGCGGTGCAGTTGTAAGAGGTTGCGTGTTGCTGTGCAACAACCCGGCAAGGGAGGGCATGAGGGCACAGTGAAGTCTCTATGTTGCAGACATGTGTACGCCATGTGAAAACGTCATGTGGCGGGTTGATTGATCGCGCACACGGGGGTTAGGGGCGGAATGCTTCGGGGATCTGGTGGACGAGAGGGGATTCGAACCCCCGGCCTCCTCGTTGCGAACGAGGCGCTCTCCCAGCTGAGCTACTCGCCCACGAGTAGCAAAAAAAATCTTACCAGAGCAGCAGAGTCCTGCCAACCGCTGCAGAAAATGCGCTTTCCTACATTATGGTTGATCCGGCGATGCGCCGCCGTTGCGTTGCGCGATGATTTTCCGCGCGTTTTGGTATAAGGCCCGCGCCTGAGGGATGGACTCGATCGCCTTGTCTACTTGTGGATCGGCTTCGACGAGCACCTTAAGCCCGTCCTGCATTCCATACGTCGAAAGATAAACTTCCTGCTTGATCTTGCGGCGCACCCAGTCGTTTTCCTGCGTCATATCCGCAGCGGTGTAATGAATACTGTGTTTGGTCAAGTAATTGCGAAACTGCTGCATCACTTCATCGTCCACCTTAAAATCGTGGGTGATTGCGGGACGCTCCCCGAGAAAATAACGCGTGAAGCCCCCCACGCCGGCATCGGCGGGATAAAACACGTCATCCCGGAAGAGTTCCTGCTCGAACGGCGTCAGCTTCGGCTCGTCCACGATCACATCCGGCTTGATCCCTCCGCCTCCCGTCACCTGCCGCCCGCTATCGGTCAGCTTGATCTCTGTTGGATGCTCGGGAACCTTCCGCTCGTAATGATATTCGTAGAGCGATACGTCCTTGTAATCGCGCTGGATCAACCGCCCGCTCGGCGTGTAATAACGAGCCGTGGTCAAAGCCAATCCGGTGTTCTCGCTGAGAGGTGATACCGTCTGCACCAGCCCCTTGCCAAAAGTCGTTTCTCCGACCACCAGCCCGCGGTCATGATCCTGAATCGCTCCCGTCACGATCTCCGTGGCGGAGGCCGAGTTGTTGTTCACTAGCACGACGAGGGGAACCGTCACGCCTTGGTTCCCACGCAGCGCATAATAGCGGCGCTCCGGCGAATTTCGCCCGTGATGCGAGACGATCAGCTGATTCTTCTCGAGGAACATGTCGCTCACCGCGACCGCCTCGTTCAAAAGACCGCCAGGATTTCCGCGCATGTCCAGGATTAGTCCGTCCAGCGAACTAACGTTCAATTGCTTCAAGGCTTCGGCAACTTCGCGATCCGTGGTCTCGTTAAAAGAGGAGAGCTTGATGTAACCGATCCCCGGCCGGATCATGAACGCAAGATCCACAGAATGCCGCGGAATTTCTCCGC
>Ga0335078_10008501_pt1 | contig 15275 bp, 12 predicted proteins | sample Lox_Sample_32_FD_206711 | JGI IMG/M metagenome (GOLD analysis project Ga0335078, IMG submission 206711) | Soil microbial communities from Loxahatchee National Wildlife Refuge, Florida, United States - Lox_Sample_3.2 | ecosystem: Environmental > Terrestrial > Soil > Wetlands | place: USA... | reverse complement strand
CGCGTTACGCGCGCTTCCTCAATCTTCGCCTGCTCAATGGCTTCTTTCAGCCGGCGGATTTCCGCGATAACTTCCTTCTCCGACTTCCAGCGCAGCTTCAACTGGCTGGATTTCTCTTTAAGCCCGGCCAACTCCCGTTCCAGCGCCTGCAAACGCTCCCGCGAGCCGGCGTCATCCTCCTTGCGCAGCGCCTGGCGTTCGATCTCGAGCTGCGTCACGCGGCGCTCAATCTGATCGATCTCGGCCGGCATGGAGTCAATTTCAATGCGCAGCCCGGAAGCGGCTTCGTCAATCAAGTCGATAGCCTTGTCGGGCAAAAAGCGATCGGAGATATACCGGTTGGAAAGCACGGCCGCGGCGACGATGGCCGAATCCTTGATGCGCACGCCGTGGTGCACCTCGTAGCGCTCCTTCAGGCCACGCAGAATGGCGATGGTGTCTTCCACGGAAGGTTGGCCCACCTGCACGGGCTGGAAGCGCCGCTCGAGCGCCGCGTCCTTTTCCACGTATTTCTTGTATTCGTTGAGCGTGGTGGCGCCAATGCAACGCAACTCCCCGCGGGCCAATGCCGGCTTGAGCATGTTGGAAGCATCAATCGAACCCTCCGCGGCTCCCGCGCCCACCAGGGTGTGCAGCTCGTCGATGAAGAGGATGACCTGGCCGCTCGCTTCCTCGATCTCTTTGAGCACGGCCTTGAGGCGGTCCTCAAACTCGCCACGGTATTTGGATCCCGCCACCAGGGCGCCCAGGTCCAGCGCCACGATGCGCTTCGACTTGAGCGATTCGGGCACATCGCCCGCCACGATGCGCTGCGCGATGCCTTCCACAATGGCCGTCTTGCCCACGCCCGGCTCGCCAATCAGCACGGGGTTGTTCTTGGTACGGCGGGATAGGACCTGGATGACCCGGCGGACTTCCTCGTCGCGGCCGATCACCGGGTCAAGCTTGCCACGCCGCGCCAGTTCCGTCAGGTCGCGCGCATAACGCTCCAGGGCCTGGTACTTGGCCTCGGGATTCTGGTCGGTAACCCGCTGCGTGCCCCGCACCGCCACCAGCGCCTTCAGGATGACGTCGTGAGTGACTCCCAACCGGTTGAGCAAGCGGCCCGCCGGGTCCTTGGTCTTCCGGGCCAAGGCGAGTAACAAGTGCTCGGTGGAGACATATTCGTCCTTGAACTGCTCGATCTCCTTGAACGACTGGTCGAACACTTCCTTGAGGGCCGGGGAGATAAAGTGGTCTGTCGTCCCCCCGACCTTGGGAAGCGCTTCGATCAGCTTGGTCGCTTCCTGGATCACGGTAGCGGGCGCGGCGCCCAAGCGTTGGAGAATCCCCGGAACAACGCCCTCGGGTTGTTCGACCAACGCAAGCAAAAGGTGGACCGGTTCCATCTGCTGGTTGCCATGGCGGTCGGCAAGATCCTGGGTAGCCTGCAAGGCTTCCTGCGCTTTCACGGTGAATTTGTCAAATCGTGTAGACATGGTGTGTACCTCGCTCTCAGCTTTCAGCCATCAGTTCTCAGGAATCAGATTACAGCGATTTGCTAGCACGGTCGAGGGACGCTCGTCTAGGACGAACGCCGCTCCATGGGCTCTAATTTGAGCAACTCCGTGCATCGGAAGCCGCGGAGCGGCGCCGTCTTTTAGCCCACGGCGAGCCAGCCGTGGGACGGCGACGGGGTATCGCATTCCCCAAGCCCCGTAGGGGCGGAATCTGGACAACCCGCCTCGCCCCATGCCTGTTGCGCTGGCTGATGTCGCCCCTTCCGGGGCTCAGTTGATCTGCCGGCGGTTCTCCCACGGCTTCGCCGTGGGGTAAAAGATGGCGCCCGCTTTGCGGGCTGCTGGAACACCTTCAACTCTTAAGTTAGCGCTCATGGAACGCCGGCCCTCCGTCTTGAGCTGGCGGCTGAGAGCCGATAGCTGACAGCTTCCCTAAAAAAACAGCCGCGCCGAGATGGCCGGGGTCGATCAGTTTGCCCCAACGCTCGCGACGCGGCTTGAAACCCGCCGCGCGGGAGGGTCGGCGGCTCGGCCGCTCTGCCCCGCCCGCCCGGAAGGACACGGTTAGTTCTTGCTGACGTTGATCTTGATCGTCTTCGGTTTGGCTTCTTCTTTCTTCGGCATCGTCAGCGTCAGAACGCCATCCTGGTAGCTCGCTCCCACCTTGTCCGCGTCAACGCTGTTGGGGAGGGAGAAGCTGCGCGTGAAGGTTCCATAAGAACGCTCGACGCGATGGTAGTTCTGCTCCTTGACTTCCTTTTCGAACTTGCGCTCACCCTTCAGGTACAGGGTGTTGTCCTCAACCCGAATCTCCACATCGTCAGGGTTTATTCCAGGCAGTTCCGCCTTCAGCACCAGGTTGTCACCATTTTCATAGATGTCAACGGCCGGCGCCCAGGTTCGGGTGGAAAGCTCGCCCTCACCGAATTTGGGAGAGAAAGCCTCGCGGAACAAGCGGTCAAAGTCACGCTGTGAAGTCATCAGGTCTCGGAAAGGTTCCCATCGAACAATCGCCATGGTAGTGATCCTCCAATCTTTCTACATTTTTTTCTTAGTGCATTTAGATCATAAAATATTAGTATAATACTGTCAAGATATTTTTTATGTTTGTTTTCATATAGTTAATATTGTAGCTTGGTTCAAAACGAGGCATTTACCATCAGTGGCAAATGGGTTTGTTGACCATATTTGTAATTATAGGAAAAGCTGAATTGTTCCAACCCGGCTGACACCGAGGGTCGTCACCACTGCGGTCCCGACGAGTTACGAGAGGATTTTAGTCTATTAGGGCGGGACGTGGGTCACTTGCAGCCAGTTCGGGAAGTGTCGAGTGGGCCTCGCATCCGCGATGCGACGCACCGCAGCTCAAAAAGAAGGAAACGGTGGTGCGCCCATAACTTTTTGAACCAAGCAGGAGATTGTTCCAGGAAGTCCAACTTCATGGCCTGTCGTTCCATTGCAGGTGATCGGCCAGAAAAATAATCGAGGATGGAAGCCTTTTTCCCCGCTCCCGACTCGATCCGCTTGGCTATCCACCTAAACCCCATCCGCCTTAAGAAATCCTCTTTCTTCATGGCAATGTCAGGAAAGGGAGGTGTATCAAAGAAACCCTCTTCCACCAGTTTCCAGTTATTTGTTGAGAGGATTGAAATGATCCAATCTGTGCCGATGTTTTCAAGGTGGAGGCCAGCGGCTTCCCGAGGGCGCAACCCCCAGCAGACACCTAGTTGGTTTGGAACGCACAAAAACAGAGCGGTCCTGGTCACACGGCAAAGCTCTTTCAGGTAGGTTTCGCCGTCCTTCACGTGCCAAAGGGCGGCGAAGTTCCAGGACATGTCAAAAGAGCGATCACCAAAGGGAAGAAGGGCAGATGTTGGCGACTGGCAGACCAGATGAGCTTCGAAGCCCGTCGCTTTCCAAACGTTCCGGATAGCCTGCAATCGTTCGTGGCATTGGTCAATGATCGTAACTTTCGTTCCCGTTAATGCCCACCAGAGACTGTTGATGCCTGAAATTCCCGTCATCCCAAAAGATGGAGCTTCCAGGACCGAATGGATGTCATAACGAGCCTTCAACCGAGCGAAATAACGATGCAAGACAAATCGTTCGTAGATCGTACCGAACCCCTCATCCGGGTTAAGGAAATATTGTCGCCAGTTCTCGGTAATAGATGTTTTGTCGACCGTGATCAAGGGTGCTCACCTCGGGAAATCTTGCTGCAGGAACCGGCCAAACGCCTCGCGGGTGGGAATAGGGTTTACATCCAGCAGCCGGTAGGTATCGGCGCATTCATAAAACCAGGCTTTGGATAAGAGCGCCATGCGGGATGCCCATTTCTCGTTGCCAATGCTTTCGAATGCGCTCAGGGCCACGCGAAAGCACCTATCAGGAAGCCGCAAATAATGCGGGTAGGGCTGGCGGTAGAAATGCCAGTGGATCCAATCAATCAGGCCGCTCAATGAAACTGGCGCAACATCAGCGCCAATGAATACTCGCTGGGGCTGATTTTTTAAAATGAGGCTCTGAAAAATCTCGGCCAAACGCTCGACGCTGACCAGATGGATGGGGTGATCGGTCCCGGGACGCAGCAACAAGCGGCGCCTCACCAAACGCACCAAGGCCTGCGGGAAGCCATTGTCACCTGACCCGTAAGTAATGAGCGGACGCACGATATAGGCGTTGAGCCCCCTCTGAATGTACCCTTTCACGACCTGCTCGGCGGCTATTTTTGAGCGGTGATATTGATTGTCCCCGCAAAGGGGAGTGTCAATTCCCGCCGGCACTTCCTCAGGGATAGTGCCATAGACACCTACGGAGCTGCAGAATATAAACCGCTCGACGTTGTGCTCATAGGCTTGGCGAAGGAGAGTCTCCGTACCTTTGACATTCACCTCTTGGAATTGCTCAGGTGAAGCGTTCCCTCCACCCCGAATCGCCGCGAGGTGCACCACCTGTCGAATCTCATCCTGCTCAAACGTTCGTTTGAGGACTGCTTCCTCGATGAAATTGCCATTGACGAAGGCAGCAGTTCCCGAGGGCGAAAGCAGCCCCTGCACCTGTTGGTCTCGACCCCTCACAAGGCACACTAACCTCGCGTCCGGCAGTCGGGCCAATTTTCGGACTACGTGACGGCCAATGAATCCCGTAGACCCCGTGATGAGAATTTTATGTTTGGGCGTTCCCATAGATGGAGCAGCCAACTCCCCCCGCATGAAGTACCCGACGGGGCAGGTACCCTCTACGCGGCGCGAGGCAACGGACTCGCCCACGTGCACCACCAATTGCCATAATCGGTTGAGGAGTGCGTGCTGTACCCCGCGGACCTCAGCAAGTTCTCCACCTCGGAATACGTGAATCGATTGTCAATACGGTGATGGGTGTCAATGGCCCATTCTATCGGGTGTCTTGAGATGAACTCGAGCGAACTCCTGATGACGGCAACCTCCGCACCTTCGATGTCCATCTTGACATACCTGGGAATGCCGAACTCCGCGCAGGCATCCGCGATCGTTATGCCGTCAACCGCTTGAACATTAACGCCCGCATCCGGATACTCGAGGTAATCCTGTATACCTGAGGCCATCGTGCCGTCCATCTCGAACCTTACCCGACCCGTCTCCCCAGCAAGGGCCTTGTGAACTGGCGTGACATTCTCTAACTTGTGACGTTCAATATTGCGCAGCAAGCACGAATAATTTGAGGCGTCGGGTTCCCAAGCATAAACCCTGCCTGTGGGGCCGACCAGTTTCGAGAACTGGTAGGACGTGTACCCCGCATGCGCTCCAACGTCCCAAACGGTGTCTCCATTGACAGGCTTGTACGAGTGGGTGTACGCGCTGTCGAGATCCTCTTCCGGAAGGGCGGGAGCGTAGAACTCCAGGCCGGAGGAGCGGTATCGATGCCATCCTGGCTTCGTGTAGTCCCACACACCGTGCCGATCCTGGCGATCGGGAAGCATGGTATCCAGATAAAACTCGCCGAAATCCACGATCCAAGGCACATAGACAAAGTCGCTCGTCCCCAGAATCAGCTCCCGTTGGTTTCGCACCATGTGGATGCCATCACCGCCAAACTCGACCTTCCATCCCTTACGGGCGGCTGCCACTCGCAGTGCGACCCGAACTGCCCAGTGATTCGGCCCGAGCTTAATAAGATAATTTTTGGTTCTATGAATCAGCATATGATCGCCTCCTATACGCCCACGGTCTGAGCCTCAACCGATTTGTCGGCCGCTGCCATGTTCCTGGTCGCAAAGAAGCCAACGATGTTACCAAGCGCCCCCATCGATACCATCACGAGCGTCACGCGTACTAAGTTCCCGCGGCCAAGCATCGACATGCCCACTGCCTGCCCAAACAAAAGAGCAACAAGCGCATATACGAACGCTGGCCGTTCCAGCGCCAGGGAGTAGTTTAGCCAGATATTCAAACCCGCGAAAAGGGTTGCGGCCAGGCTGGCCAGTCCAAGGACAACTCCCGGGTTGGCGTACGCGCCTGTGAATACGATTCTCACCAAGGGCCCCGGAAAAAGGAAATATAACAGGGACAGACCCAATCCCGGCGCCAATGCTCCCCCGAGTGATAAGAACAGCAGCCCACGCGCGCTTTCGCCCTTGGCTTGGTATTGTTTGACCTTGGGAAGAAGGAGAATGCCTATGGCCAATGGAACGAACTGACTCATCCGCGCCAGCGTCACCACCGGGGCGTAGTCCCCCGCAGCGCGCGGGCTGAACGCGTGTTTGACAAAGAGCGCATCCATGTTTGCCAGCACCGCGAACGCTGCGAGACCCAGCAATGTATAGGTTGAATAATGCCAGCTTACCCACCTGGCTACGGGGCCTTTGGGGCGCTGGAACAGAGGCCGAAGAAACCACAATCCGGAGAGTAACGCCATCGCCATGGCAAGCGGTAGTGCAAAGATGGCTCCCGCCGCCCGGAATCCAAAGTAGATCAAACCGGCGGCGAAGAGGAGACGCACCAGCGCCTGCACAACCTGTACCACTCCAAATCCCGGAAATGCCCGGATGCCCTGGAGCGAACCATCGGTAACGGCCCGCACGAACATGAGCAGGAGAGCAGGCGCCGCAGCCCAGATCGGCCACGGATTGGGTAACCGCAAAAGGCGCATCAGAACGGGACTGGCAACCATCATCAGGGCTGTTGCGGCCAAGCCCCACTGCCACGCCCAACTCCAGGCGCGCCAAACGAACGCGCCTACGCGATTCGCAGAATCCTCCTGGTTGCTCAACTCGGCAGTATAAAAGGCCGCAACATTTCGGATCGCGATCGCCAGGTAAGTCAGCACCTGGAGAATGGCCGAGATTGAGATGAATATTCCGTACTCGACAGGCACAAGCCAGCGGCCAGCCAGTACGTTGACGGCGTAATCAAAGCCGCCCGCCAGAATCATGGCCGCCCACAATGCCACGCCCTGACGGACGTCAGCGGACCGGATTGCAGCAAGCAGTCGCTCGATCATTCCAGGTTTTCTCTACCCAGCCGTTGCAAGCACTCAAAAACCCAAACTCTTTGGAAATGCATTAGCGGAAAAGTTGTGGAAGATAAAAATCCTTGCGCAATGGGGCAAGCCTCCGCAAAGTGCGGACAGCGGCTATTTTCGCAATGCACTAGGTACCGAGCTTTTTCTCGTAGCTCATGACCGGCCGATAGACGCAGCCGCACCGGCGGCCCTTTGGGCATTCGGCCAGGGGCAACAGGGGGGCTTCGTCAGGATGGTACACCTTGTCAATGGGCTGCCGGCGCGCCGCATCGCAGCAGTCAGCCTCCGGCTCGATCACCACACCAACAATCGAACCCTTCGCTTTCACCCCCAGGCGATAGGCCGCTAATGCCTTGGTCGCGTAGTCAGGGGCTTTCTCTACTCTATGCTGAAGGCTGCTTAGCCATTCGAAAGCCATGCGTCCTCGTGGTAACAGGTGACGAGCCCCCCGTGACGAACCGGCAGCGTGCCTTCGCTCCTTCGGCCCCGCGGCTCGTCACTTGTTACTTTTCTCGGCCTTTGTCGTCACTTCTTCAGAACATTAGCTCCCACCCGGACCAGCGTGGGAATATCATGCAGCATGTTGCTATAGGAGGCGTTCGCCAACGGGCAGTGGCATTCCTTTTCGGCGATGCTGCGCCGCGCGTCCTTGATCTTCTCACCGAACCATATTGCTTTAAAGTCGTAATTGTGGTCCCGCAGGTTACCCAGATTATCGGCGCGAACGCAGCAAGGCCATATTGTGCCGTCTGCGTAGATGTGAGCGCTCACCCAGCCCGCATAACAGGGGATCACTTGGTCCTTCTCGTCTAGGATCCGCTTCACGAGCTTATAGTACTCCACCCGGAAGGCTTCGGTAATGCGCGCCATGCGCGCGAAGCGCTTGCCCTCTAAGTACCCGATCAACCGATCGATCGCCCTGGCATAATCCCCGGCTTCCGGCGTAATCGGCAAACCCACGGTGTCGAGTTCCACGCGCGGTTCCGCAATTTCGGTGATGAACTGGTCGGCGCCTGATTGGTCGGCATAGGTGATCAGTTCGTCCAGACAGTCTACGTTAAACACCGAAACCACCGAGTGAATTCCTACCGTCAGGTTGGTCAGTCGGCTCCGCAATGCCAGTAGCTGCTTTAGCCGTTCTTCGAACTTTTGAAAGTTTCCAGGGAAGCCGCGAATAACATCGTGCTTTTCACCAACCCCATCGAGCGAAAGATTGATGATCAACTGGGTTTCGGGACACCCCCGGGCAATGCGCTCTACTCGGTCGGGGATGGTGGGGAGAATCGCGTTTGTGGGAATGTTCATGACCCCCGGCCGGCAACGCTGGTATGCCAACTGCGCCAGTTCCACTACATGGGGGTACATCAGCGGTTCCCCGCCGCTGATGGTGAACCAATAAGGCGCCCGGCCCAGGGAAGCAAGGACCTTATCCCATTCCTGCAGGCTTAACTCGTTCTCACGCTTCATCCAGATGTTGCAAGTAAGGCAACGGGAATTGCACTTGGGGGAGGGCGAGAGGGTTACGTTCAGGGGAAGCATCCGCGGCCAGCCCAGCCCCCGGTAGAGCTTGAAGAGTGGAACGCGCAACAAAGCGCCAACCATGGACTTCATGGGGCCACTTTGACCGCGGTTTTGAGGTCTTTCGTGGTGGTGGCCATCTCCCAGATAGAGTGGTCACGGCGGTTCTTATAGTCGCATTTGCCGAGGAAGCGGCCATAAGCCTCCAGCACCGCGACCCCCCAACTCCAGAGGAAATGACCGGGATGCCAGTCGAGGTTGCGCAAGAAGAAACTCAGTATCTTCGTGCCGCTCATGGTGCTGACGTTGTACCCGAGCGCGTGGCGTATCTCCAGATGGCCAGCGTAAATACGGCGGCGTTGGCGCAGGAAGTCGCCCACAGTTAGCGGCCCTTTGTTGTACACGACCGCGGCCGGCACATAGCGCGCCTCATATCCCTGGCCCCGAATGAGCGGCTCGATACTGGCTTCATCCACCGACGTGCGGCGAGGTATGCGCTCGAAGATTTTGCGGAAGGCGATCATCTCTCCCGCTTTGAAGCTGCACGAGTTGATTCGGTGGTGCAGGTCCCACATCAGATATGCGGCGAAACCCATGAAGTTCGCGGGATCGTTGACGGGCACGGGGCGGCCCGTCGTGATGCCCACCGCCGAGTCAGCAAAAGGCGCGACCAGTTCCTCGATCGTATCGGGTTCGAGGAGCAAATCAGCACTGCACAGCACCACTATTTTCTCCCGCGCTTGCAGGAGAAAACGGTTGATGGCCGAGGCTTTGCCTTCGCGCTGCCGTTCCGCAATCAACTGGATCCGCGGGTCCCGATTCGCCCAATCTTGCACGATCGCTTCGGTGCGGTCATTACAACCGCTGGCCACCACCACGATTTCGGCCACGCTTACCAGCCGGCTTTGTTGTGACATCACCGCTTCGAGAAGCCGGCCGATATTGGCTTCCTCGTTGTAAGCCATGATTCCAATGGAGCACGCAAGAGACATAGGGTTACTCCGCTCCGTCAAAGCCGACATGCGAGGGAATCTTAACACACTAATGACCTTGTCCGATCAGTACTTTAGTACTGGAGATTGAGGCGCAAGACTGATATACATTTCTTCCGTTGCGGCTTGTCGCCGGGGCAGGGACGCAATCCAGAGATTTGGAGTAGCACCCTGTGGCTTGGCGTCTTGCCCGCAATGGCACAGCGCGCGCCGTTTCGGCGAATTCTCGCAGATGTAGGGACTGCATGGACCTTGAGATTGCTTCCCCCGTTCAGCCGTTTCCTGTCGGCGTAGCCGGTGGCTTGCCCGCTGAGAAGGTTCATTCGTATATCGGGCACGCCTTGCTTGCCACTGCCGTTCTGTTTGTGATCGTGCGCGCCCTCCCCATCCTGACCTTTCCGCTGGGCGGCGACCAGGGAGGCTACCTTATGATCGGACAGGGCCTCCTTCAGGGTAAGATTCTCTACCGCGATCTCGCTGACGCCAAACCGCCTGGCATTTTCATTGCGTACGCGGGAATTGCCAAGCTGTTTGGCAGCGTAATGTGGTCCGCCGCCGCGGTCGATATTCTGTTGCTACTTGTCATCTCATACGGCCTTTTCCGGTTCACCGAGCGACACTTGGGCCGAGCGGGAGCAGCAGTTGCCATAATGATCAACGCTTCGATGCACGGCAATATGCAGTATTTTTGGATTGCCCAACCCGAAACGTTTCAAGTGGCCTGTGTATTGACTGCCTACCTGCTCATGATGCGCCAGGGACGGGGGGCGAGGGTAGGCTGGGTTTTCGCGGGCCTCCTGTTCGGTTATGGCTGCTGGCTTAAATATAACGCGGTTGCATTCCTGCCATTTTTGCTCTTCCTGCCGTTCGTAGACACAGGCAGGCTGGTTGGGAGTTGGCGACGGGTTTCCTTGACGATCTCCTGGCGGGCTTGGTTCGCGAGAGCTGGTCTTTTGCTTGCGGGGCTCGCGGCGGCATCTGGCGTTGTCCTCACCTGGATTGTTTCGAGTGGAGCCTGGCCTGCTATGAAGGAAGTGCAATTCCAGTTCGTTCCGCGCTACGCGGCCATGGCTGTTCAGCGGCGCCCGCACTATTTCCTCTCGGTTTTGGACCGAACTAACCTCTATCTGGGTGTTTGGAATTTGTCGGCCCTTCTGGCGGCTATTCTTGTCGCGCGGATGCGTCAAGACTTGAAGCGATTCGTCGTTCCTTTCCTTGCGGCCCTTACCTCTTATGTCGCCGTGGCGATGCAGCTTCGATTCCACGACTACTACTTTCAAACCTGTTTCCCTTTTTTCGCGGTTATCTGGGCATACCTCGCGATCAATATCTACGAAGGATTTTCTGGTTTGGCAAAGAAGTTCAGTCAGCACGGCTGGCGGTTGGCAGCGGGATTGATTTGGATCGTGTTCGCACTGACGGTTTATTGGCCCCTGCCGCAGGAGTTTAGCAACTTGATGATCCGGTATGAAGAACTGCGTGAATGGCGAGCCGACTCGAGGAGATTCTATGCTAATTACCCGGACCAGTTGCCCTTTGAGTACCTTGGCGCCGAACTCCAAGTTGTGGACTATCTCAGGAAAAATGCCCAGCCCTGCGACGGCCTGTATGTGTGGGGCACTCGCGGCGTCATTTACTACCTGACGGGCCATATACCGCCGACCCGATTCCACGCCAATTTGGGCCTGATGTCTCCTTGGTGCCCGCATTCCTGGCGGCAAGAGTTGATGCGGGATCTGAGAGCTGCCAAACCGCGCTTTATCATCGTGGCGCGTCACGACGCGCTGCCCATAATCACATATGTAAATCTGGACTCCGAAACCTTTCTAAAAAGGTTTCCGGAGCTCGACACGTTTATCACCCAGAATTACAAGCCTGCGGGGGACTTCGAGCATTTTGTTGTTTATTGTCGGCAATAACCCGCCTCCTGCATCAAGCCTGTGAAGACGTACTACGGTACGAGGCGAGCCACCACTTCCACCGCTTGGCAATGCCTGTCGCGAGTGGGCTCAATGCAGGTCGAGGTCCCACCGTCTGCCTGCAAGAAAGGAGTGCCATGGATAGACGAGATTTTCTTCTTGGTAGTGCATGTGGTCTGGTCACTGGAGGCGGGCTCGCCAAATCTCTGGATAATCTCGGAGCCAATGCGGGGGACAAGAGCCTTCTGGAGGCTTACCCGGGGGCGCCAAAGATACTGCCGGTCAGAGAAAACAGGAAGCGACTGGCCTCCCCCGGCGGGTCATCGTAGAACAACCCGATCCATACCAGTGGCATCGCAGCCTCCGATGCCGCCGCCCCATAGCCGGCATAAGAGAACCCCCTCCGGCCGGTGATTCCCCAGTGCAGGTGCAAGAGTGCTAGGTCCATAATCATAGGCCGGCCCGCCGTCAACCAATTCAAGGCGACCTCGTACCTTACCTGACCATCAATCAGGTCAATCCGTCCCGGGTTAGCAAGCACGTAAACCGCCAGGACCACGAGAAACACGCCGGCCGCCACCCCGAGGCCTGAGGGGCGGCAGGCTTTCCCGGTGGGGGCATGATCATCGTCTGGGTTCATGGTAACCATGCGGTGCGGGGATCGAGGATGTAAATCAGCAGGCACCCTGCCAATGTCGCGAGCGACAGAACCACTCCGGGTTTCAGGCCCCGCTGCCGGTAATAGAATCGAAGGGTGTGGGTTCCGGCGCTGGCGTAAACGGCTCGAAAAAGCTGATTGGCGCGAATAACCGCAGCGGGATGGCCGTCGAGTTCGGCATGCCAATTCGGTTCATAGCGTTCCAGCAAGACAATATAGCCGGGGCGGGAGAGCCGCGCGCGGAGGTCGACGGAGTTCGGGTCGCGATGCACGATCTCAGCCTGCCCGGCGATATCCTGGCCCCCGACGCTGGGTGTCGAACCCGGCGCTACAGCCAGGATCACCGCATTCGAAGCATCGAATTCTTGCGAACCAAGGAGCTGCAAGGTTTCTTCGGAGCCGCTCAAGAACTTTGAATTTCCCGCGACATAAGTTCTAGGTACAAAACAGAGGTTCTCGTAAAGGTGAAGGGGAGTTAGGGATCCATTAAAGACGTCGCCGATTTTCCGCGTGGCGGGGGAGTTCGCAGTCCCGCTTTCAAGGAGATATTTCACATTGGTCCGGCCGAGCAGGCAACTTCTCGCGGGGTTAGATTTATTGAGGTTCAGGTAAAACTCCATATCGCGCAGAAAGGGGGGAAGTTGGCGCTCGATGTCCCCACTGAGGCCCGCTTCCACCCGGTCCAGCATGACCCCGGTGGTCAGCTCCAGCCGGGACAGGAAAGCCCCCCGGGCAACCGGGTCCTGTAGATCGCGACCCTCGGGTATGGTATCGAAATTTACGAAGTTCTGCTCGCCCTTGGCAGCCGCAGCCGAAGTGTTGGGCAGAACATGTAAAGACATAAAGCGATAGCTGCCCGGTGCGTCCTTGAATTCGGCAAGCACGGGAGGGCGGAACTGGTAGAAGCTTTTATCGACGGTCGGATTCGCGGCCGAGTTCACCATAACCAGTTCACAGACGGCCAGGATCGCGAATGCCACCATTCCCCATGGAGCCCACTTCTTTCCATTCTCCAGAGCGAGGAGCAAGGCCCATGCTCCGGCACAGAAGCCTGCCAATCCGGGAAAGTGCAGCCGGAGGGCGCCCACTAGAAAGCTTGGAACCTCCGGGATTCTGGAAGCCGGATTGCCAAAGTGGTCGAGCACCCATCGGGTGGCGAAGGCGATGAGGCCGGGGGTGAGCCAGGCGAGCACTGCTGTTGTGGCCACGCACGCCAAGGTGACTTGGATGGGCAATAGTAGGCGCGCGCGCGGGGCTTTCCAGGGAAGATTCGCGCCGCGCAGCCGATCGAATCCCCAACCCGCCAGGATTGCTACGAGGAAGGCAAAGTGGACAAGGAGCTTGACCGGGAAGCGCACGAATGCAACGGGGGGCAAAAGCAGGTAAGCGAGAGCATAGACCGGCGTGTACTGGCCGAACGAGAGGACCAGGAAGGCTATGGCTGTCCCCGCCACGAAATTACGCTGGCGTTCCTTTCCTACCGCCCAACCCGCCAACGCGAAAAAGAAGGGCACGAATCCCAAAAACTCGGATGGAAGGTAAAGTCCGTTCCGATTCTGATCCGCCATCAACCATGCCCAGCCGGGGGCACTGGCAAAGACGGTCCCGGCAAAATCCGGAATGAGCATGTCCAACAGGGAAAATGGATTGGCTGACCAGTCTACCGCCAACATAAAGGCAAAACCCATCCCTCGCCGGGAATGGCTGAGCAAATCCACGGCGGGAAGAAACTGGATGGAACAGAGGAGCAAGGTCAGCGCTCCCACCCCGCCGAACGCTGCTACCAGTCTGAAGTTCAGAGGGGAGCGGAAATTGCGGCGTGAGCCCCGTGTATAAAAAGCGTAGGCGAGGGTCATGCCGAAGGTGGCAAGGAAAGTCAGAGGTTCGCCTGCCAGCCATTGCAGCGAGAAAACCCCGGCGAGCAGCAGCCAGGGGCGCGCCCGCCCGCTGGTAAGGGCGTGGTGTGTGGCCAGTAGCGCCCAGGGAATCCAGGCCGCGCAGGCGACTTCGTTGTAGAAATTACCCAGCGAAAGCATCGGCCCGCTCAGCATGAATACCAAGCCCGCGAACAGCGCGGCAGGGCGGCTCTGCCGCCAGGTACGTGCCAGCAGATAGGTCCCGACCCCGGCCAACGCGAAGTGGGTCAGGAAATGCAACGTGTAGGCCGCATCGGCCGGCAGCAATATGATAAGCAGCGTGAAGGGGTAGAAGAAAAGCAGGTTGGGATTGGCAAGCAGCGGCTGGCCATAATTTAAATAAGGGTTCCAGTAGGGCAGGTATCCTTGCCGGCACAGGTCGTGAATAAATCGCGCACAGGGATAAGTGTAATTGTAAACGTCCCGGTAGAAGAACAATGCCGGGGTGAAAATGACCTTCCAAAACATGCCTGCCAGGGCCACCACGAGCATGAGGATGGCGCACAGGTCGCTGCGAGTCAGGGAGTTGTGCTTCTCAGCCGCGTCGAAGGTGTTCAGGGCATTGCCGGAGGGTATGGTTGTCATGCCCATAATGAAGGAGGGAATCTAGCACAAGCCTCGTCAGGCTTGCAACCTTACCCGGGAGTTAATTCCAAGTGACCATGCGAAGTTTACCCATCGGAAAAGCTCATTCCTGGCTCGTTCCTTATGGCCTGAGTTTGATCAACTTTAGAATCGCGGGCGTCGGGTCCTGAGGGTTATCCAGGCGGAGCAGGCTGTCGGTCCTCATTCGGATTACTTCCATCCATTCGGGATGGGTGAGGATGTAGAACTGTTCCTTCCGGATGGCATCGAAGACCGTGTCGGCCACCTGGGCAGGAGGCATTGCCGCTTCGAGCGCCGCTTTGAAGGCGTTCAGTCCGGCCTGCATCTCCGGAGTCATCTCCACGGGTTCGTTCTTTAAAGCCTCGGGTCGGTTACGCTCGGCATTCATGATGTTGGTGCGAACCAGGCCCGGGCAGAGAACCGAGACCTTGACCAGAGCGCTGCATCGTTGGAGAGACAGGTAGAGACCTTCGGAGAGTGCTACCACGGCGTGTTTGGTCGTCGCGTAAGGAGACAGGCCGCCCCCCACAACCAGCCCCGCGGTAGAGGCGGTATTGACGATGTGGCAATTCACGTTCTGGGCCAGCATCAGAGGAGTGAACACCTTGACGCCGTGGATCACCCCCCACAGGTTGACCCCGATTACCCACTCCCAATCGTTCCACGTG
>Ga0335078_10008498_pt1 | contig 15276 bp, 17 predicted proteins | sample Lox_Sample_32_FD_206711 | JGI IMG/M metagenome (GOLD analysis project Ga0335078, IMG submission 206711) | Soil microbial communities from Loxahatchee National Wildlife Refuge, Florida, United States - Lox_Sample_3.2 | ecosystem: Environmental > Terrestrial > Soil > Wetlands | place: USA... | reverse complement strand
GTCGGGTCTCTGTCAATGCGTGGCCGGACAAAGATAAAGATTGGGCGCTCACTTTCGGCAGCCCGCGATACCAGGTGCAGCGGGACATCAAGGCTATCCAGCGGCAGCCAGATCGCCCGGCCAGCTTCTGGCCCTTCGCCATGAGCGAGCGGGAGAGGCGGCTGCGTTCCCATGTGGCCAGGCTTCTGACGCTCCTGCGGGACAGGTACCCCAGCGTGTTCCCGCCCGACCCAACGGCTGACTAGCAGCCAAATGTCCTCGCCACGCTGCTCCAGTCACCTTCCTTTGAGACAGTCACGAGGGCACTTGAGACAGCCAGCTGGCGACCGGTCACGAAGAGACCTGGGCCGGCCTAGCCCCGACCGCCGCCACATGATAGAACCTATGTTCGTACAACGGGTTCGGGTCAGTCAGAAGGACGTCATGATACGACCAGCTAGGAACGAGCATGGGTGACCTTGTGCCGTTGCCTCGGCGCCAACGGCCCCACGATGATCAGCACTCTCCTCCAGCCCCGGACATAGCAGACGCGGCACGATCGTTCGACCAGTTCGAGCGCTGTGCCGTCACACTGCAATCCAGTCCGTTCGGCGATGCCGGTGACATGGACGGGATCGAGTGGCCAATCGTATCCTTTCAAGTCCAGTTGCCTGCGATTCAGCAGCGGCTCGACCAACTGCGACATATCAACGTAGCCACTTGCCCTGACACACCCTGGGTGCTCAGGCTAGGTGACGCTCGAGCCACCGCCGCGCTCCGGCTGCGGACCGTCACCCGAACCCTGTACCACAGCCCGCCCGGTACGGGACCGTTGGACGGCCAGCTCGCCATTGACATCGAGAGGCTAGCGAAGGCACTGCACAGGCTGCGTCAGATCATCGCCCAGCAGTGTCCCGAGGTACTCCGTACACCTTAGAGAATTACTCGGCGAAGAGACTGCAGAGCGCTGGTGATCGAAGGATCCGCATGTGAAGCGAACGATCCGAACGGTCGGCGAGACGTTTCCGCCCAAGGGCCTTCGGCAGTCCAGCCGAGCGTTCTCCGGAAATATGAGCAGCAAATTTCGGCTGTACTAAGGGTCCTTGACAAGGCCGATCAGCTCCCCGATCTTCTTGAGCGTAATACGGCCGAGATTGACAATCCGGATCTGCAGCATAATGGGATCGGGAGTGACGCAGACGATGATGAAATGGTCACTCTGGCTGAGTATCTCTTCTCTATCGCCGGAACATGCCGGGACGAGACGCGAAGCACCGCCAATGATCTGCGCAAGGCGGGCTGGACGAAGCGAGACCAGGGACTTCTCGAGCAAAAGTTCGAGAACCTCCGCCAGGTCTGGACCACATATCGGAGCCTCCTCAACGACCTCCAGGACGCCCGCTATGGCTGGGAGCCGCCTACGCCTGGTCAGGTCCGGGAGGACCTTGAGCGGCCACGGAGCCGATTCATTGCCGCGCTTAAAGACTACTGTGCGCAACTGCGAGTGGCGCTGAATAATGAGAAGCGGCCGTCGGCTTAGCCGGATATGATTCCATGCGCGATCGACAGGCGGATCCCTCTCCGGCCAGGCGGCCGCGCGTAGCCCTCAAGGTCATACACTGCCTCAACCGCGGGAGTGCTCGTGCTGGCGATGGCGTCTGCCCGGTCACGGTCACGCGCCGGGTACTGCCGGCCTGGTGGCTAGCAGGCGCAGTCCGGTCTCGACGAGCGTGATGCCGATACGGTGCCGCAGCTGGGTGCGTCCGCGGGGATGGCTGGCGGGCTGGCGGTCGCGCCCGGCCGGCGAGGGTACTGGTGGGTGAAATGGGTCGATCGCATCGAACTCCAGGCGACCCCCTGGTGGTGGCAGCCGCCGTTCCCGGTGACCTGACGTCATCGGGCGTGTGACGTGGCGCTCCGGCGAAAGCTCAGGGCAGGCATGTCAATCCGCACCGCGTTAGGCGCAGGCCTCCGGCCAGCAGATGCGTGCGGTCGCGGGCATGTCCGTACTCACGTGACCTAGCGTACAAAGTGTACACTTTGAAGTCATGGACGAGTCTTACAGCCTGACGTCGGCCCGGACCCATCTGGGCGAACTGGTCTCCCGGGCCCGGTACTCCCATCGCCCGGTCACGATCACCGAACACGGCAGGCCCTCGGTCGCCATCATCAACATCGACGACCTCGCCGACCTGGAGGACCGGGCCGCTCTGGCCACCCACTACACCGCCCGGTTGGCGGGACGCGGCGGCGTCCCGCTAACTGACCTGGATGCCGCCCTGGACCAGATGGACGCCGACGACGCTCGATGAGCCTCACCGTCGTAGTGCAGGAGACCGCACTGCGGGCGCTGGCCCGGATCCGCACCGAGGACAAGGAGGCTTTCGCCTCGATAAGACGGGCGCTGGCGGCACTGGCGGAACAACCGCATCCCGACGAGGCGGTAGCGTGGGCAGGCAGCGGGATCTACCGCCTGCGCTTGCCCGGCATCCGGATCCTCTATGAGGTGGACGAGGACGCGGCGACCGTCTATGTCATCAACGTTGCGGTCACCACGTGATCCTCGCGCGCAGGAAGTTCAGATCCTTCGCCACTTCCGGGTGTAAGAAGTTCAACAAGCCATCCCGAGATCGGGTCTTTGCGGCGGGGGATGTAAGAGCTATGGATAACCATTTTCTTGTGGATATAGCGGGTAGCAGGCTGAAAGATCACTGCTGAGAGACGCCGGGAGCCGAGGCTCGCGGGCGGGAATCGGTCCTGGGTTACAGGGATCACTTGAACGCCCGTTCGTTCGGTCAAAAGAAAGAGCCCAGCCCGGTGCGGTCGACACCTTTGATCGGGGACCTGCGGTGGTGCGATGAGATGATGAGCCGAGAAGCCGGAAGTACCGCTGCCGTCAGGCCGAGGACCGCAGCGATGGGGATCAGGGAGAGGTGCGGCGAGTGCAGACAGGCGACAGGAGCCTAGCGGCCTCAGGCAGAGCGCCGCTGATCGCGGCGATAGCTTGCGCGGGGACGACACTGTTTCTCCTCCGGCTTGGTTCGGGTCACACGCCGGTGAGCCGGCGCTTCGCGGCGCTGCCGGAATTCGAGGTCTGGACCTGGATCTACGCCGCGGAAGTCGGCGCCGCTGCGGCCCTGGGGATCGCCTCGCTTCCTGCTTTCCTGGCTCTCTCGCGGACTACGGGACCCCGTGCGACCGCCCTTACCGTAGCTATGTGGCCCGCGCTGGGCGTGCTAATAGTGCTATTCGGCCCGCAGGCGGTCGGAAATCCCCCGCTTTGGCTGGGCACAGTGCGCTTTACCGCCGTCAACGCGATTGCCTGGATATTCATCACCCCGTCGTTCGCCGGTCTCTTGCTGGCCCAGACACGCCTGTCGGCACTGGCCCGGGAAACAGCTCCTGCTGTGGAAGAGGGAACGGCGGGCGGCCTCGTGGTTGAGTTGTCCTGGCTGCGGACGGCCATGCTGCGGTTTCTGATTACCTTCGCCACTGTCATCGCGGCCGGACTGCTGGCCCTGGGTGCTCTGCGGGCTGCCCTGCTAGCCTTCGGGACACCGGTCTCGCAGGTTCCTCCGCTGCGGCTTCTTACCTACGGCGGGCTGTTCACCGGGGTTGCCGCCCTGATCTTCGTGCCGACGTACGTAGCTTGGCAGCAGCGCGTATTCGAGTTGCGCGACGCTCTTCATCCGGTTCCGGGGGACGGGCGGCCGGGGCACGACTGGTTCCAGGCACGCGAGGAGTTCGACACGCTGCTGGCGGCCCGGGCTAGCGCTGGCAGTGTCTTCGCCGCGGTGTTCAGCGTCTTGGCCCCGTTCACGGCCAGCCTGGTCTCCGCACTCCTGGCCACCGGGTAGAGAGATGTCGAGCTTACGGACATCCAGGTTGGACCGGCCGTGGCCGTCAAGGAAACGCGGGTCAATATCGACCGCGAGGACCCGGCCGGTGCTGCCCACCTGCTCGGCCAGCCACAGCGCCACGCCTCCCGCCCCGAATCCCACCTCCAGGCAGCGCCAGCCGTCGCTCACGCCGAGGTCGGCCAGGCGCTGCGTGGAGTAGCCGTCGAACAGGGACTCGATCCCGCGCAGCCGATCGCGTTCCTTCTGCCAACCCTGGTCAAATATGTACGTGTTCATGTCAGCCCTCCCCTGTCCGGCGCCTGCCACGGAGTTCCTCACGTCCGATTCTTCTGCTCCCATGCACTGCGTCAAGGCCATCCGCGCGGGGCCAGCGAGCCCTGAACCGCCACGTCGTAATCCGGTGACAGCCGCGGCCGAGGTGGACGCGGCCACGCTGGCTGACCGCCTGCTCGCCGAAACCGTCGCCTGCGACGGCTGCGTCATCGGTCCCCCGATGACCGGAGCCTGGGTCACCCTGCCCACTGCGTGAGCGCCCGGCGAACCGGTGACTCTTACCGGCTCGGAGCGTCTTAGCAAGCAACGGATCACAAGGAGGCTGGATCGATGGCAGATACTGCCGCTGTACCGGACATGCGCCTGGAACTCGTCCCGCTCCCGGTGTCAGACGTCGACCGGGCGAAGGCGTTCTACGAGCAGGCTGGCTTCGGGAACTTGCACGACACCCAGGTCACCGAGACGATGCGGGTGGTTCAGCTCACCCCGCCAGGGTCGAGTTGCGCCATCGTCTTCGGCACCGGGATGGGCCCGATAACCGACATGGTCCCAGGCTCGGTCAAAGGCATCCATCTCGTCGTGGAGGACATGGCTGCGACCAGAGCTGCCCTGACGGAGCGGGGCATCGAACTGAGCGACGTCGAGAACATGGGCGGCGTCCTGTACTCGTATTTCAGTGACCCGGACGGCAACATGTGGGCGCTTCAGCAGTGGCCCGCCGGTTACCAGGCATAGCCAGCGAGCTGCGTCAGCTTCCTAGGCCGGGCGGTAGCAGAGGTAGACGGTACCGCTGGTGAACCTGTGCTCCTCGGCCAGCGCCAGGTTCAGGCGGACCTGGCCGGGCAGGGCCCGGGTGCCGCCGCCGACGACGGCCGGCACGAGGAACAACTGGTATTCGTCTACCAGCCCGGCCGCGATGGCGTGGGCGGCGAGGTGCGCGCCGCCGACGGTGAGGTCACGGCCGGCGGCTTCCTTCAGCTTGCGGACCTGGTCCGGGTCGAAGTCCCGCTCGACGCGGGTCCTGGCGGTATCCGGCGCCTGGAGGGTGGTGGAGTACACGATCTTGTCGGCAGCCTGCCAGATCCGGGCGAAGTCGAGCGAGACGGGCCGCTGGCCCGCGAGTGTGTGCGCGGTCTCCCAGTAGCGCATCGTCTCGTACATCCGCCGGCCGTAGAGATAGGTGCCGACCGGCCGCTCGAGTTCGTTGACGAACGCGTGCACCTCCTCGTCCGGCGCCGCCCACTCGATGTGTCCGTCCGCATCGGCGATGTAGCCGTCGAGTGACATGATGGCCGAGTAGATCAGCCGGGCCATGCGAGCCTCCCTCAGTCTGGTCTTCCCTTTCAGACGACGGAACTACGGGAAAGTAAGCGGAGGCGGGAGTGACCGAGGAGACCACGGCCTTCGCCAACGCGCTGATCTTCGACGGTATATCGGCTGAGCTGCGGGAAGGCTGCGTCCGGGTCGCGGCGGGTCGACGGCGCCGACGCGCTGCGCCGCGCGGTCCGCGAGCGGCTGCGCAGCGGGGCGCACGCCATCAAGATCATGGCCTCGGGCGGGGTCATCTCGCCGTCGGATCCGCTCCGCGTGCCGCAGTACTCGCCGCAGGAGATCCGCGCCGTGACCGAGGAGGCGGCCCGCCGGGGCAGTTACGTGGCCGCCCATGCCTATTCGGCGGAGGCGATCGGGGTGGCCGGGAGTGGACGCGGGCCTGGTCATGCACTACTTCGGATCCAAGCAGGAGCTGTTCCGGCGAGTGATCGACGCCGCCCCGGTTCCCGAGGTCAGCGGAGCGCCCGAGCAGGCGACCGAGCAGATCCTGGCCACGCTCGCCGACCGGCTGGCGAACGAACCGGTCGCGTCGCTGACCATCTTGCGCTCGATGCTGACCAATCCCGAGGCCGCCAGCGTCATCAGCGCCGGCATGGCCCGCTACCAGGAGCAGATCGCCCAGGCCATCCCCGCCGGCGACGCGGACCTGCGGGCCGCGATCATCGGCGCCATCGTCCTCGGCATCACGGTCTCCCGGCACCTCATCAAGTCCGGCGAACTCGCCAATGCCGACCCGGCGCAGGTCATCGAGCTATTGCGCCCCTGCCTGCTTTCGCTAGCGGCCTCAGGCTCTTAAACCTGGTGGCCGGCCAGGCCCTAAGGTTAGCCGGAGAGATGGTCGCAAGGTCCGGGACAGGAGCAGGCAGCGATGGCCGAAGAGACCGAGTTCGCGATGGGGGCCACGGCGAGTTGCGTGGACGGCCCGGGTGGCAAGGTGATCCGCATGATCATCGAACCGGCCTCCGAGAGGGTGACGCACCTGGTCATCGAACCGAAGCACCGGCTGGGGATAGGCAGGCTCGTCCCGCTCGACCTGGTTGACACCACGGCGGGCGACATCAGGCTGCGCTGCACCGTGGAAGAGTTCGACAGGCTGGAGCCTGCCCAGGAGACGGAGCTGGTCGAAGACGGCCTGGGGCTCGGCGGATTGAACGCGCAGATGGGGGTCGTAGCTCCGGTGCCGGAGGTCATTCTCGAGGACGTTGTCCCGCTCGGTGAGGCAGACGTGCAGAGCGGCGACCCGGTCCACGCCCTCGACGGTGAGATCGGGCGGGTCCAGGGCCTGCTGGTCGACCCGGACGACCACCGCGTAACGCACGTGCTGCTCCAGGAGGGGCATCTGTGGGGGCGCAAGAAGGTCTCCATCCCGGTCAGCGCGGTGACCGGTGTCGAGGACGGGATCCGGCTCAGCCTGACGAAGAAGCAGGTGGAGGACCTGCCGCCAGCCGACTGAACAGGTCGCGGACCTCTTAGCCTCGGCCGCGATCGCCCCGTTCCCTCGCTGCCGCCCGCTGGTGGCGGATCTGGCTGCACACCGCATCGGTGACATCTTCGAACCGGGCGGTTATCACGACCATCGCGGCGACGACTTCGGCCAGCTTGACCTGGGGAGTCCCGATCGCGGCGGCGTTGCGGGCCATCCACAGGTTCAAGGTTGCGTGGACCGGCGGGTCCAGGTCTGCGGTTATCCGTGTCACGTCTAGTCCTGACCCCGGCGCAGCAGGTCGAGTACGACGTCTCCCACCCCGTCATCCGTGGTGGTGGCGTGGATCATCGCGCGGAGCGAGCGGGCGAGAGTGAGCCTGCTGACCGGCTGGCCGAGTTCTGCCCCGGCGCCGATTATCCACCGGTTGAGCGCGTCATAGTCGGCTTGCTTGAGGTCGAGAGTGATCCGGATAGGCTTCGTCCGGACCGCTGTCCGCTCGGCGAGTTCTGGTTTGGTGGTCATCGGGTTACCGGGCATTGCAGTACCATACTGCGGTTACTGCATGTACGGCAATTGTCTGGTCGGCATCGTCACGGCTATCCGGTACCGTCGCCGGCTGCCTTCCATCCGGGCTTGCGGAGCCGGTCCATCAGCAGCGGCGGGAGGATGCCGATGGCGAGGATCCCGGCCAGTATCAGGACGGCGTACCTGAGCGGGTTCAGGTGGCCGAACTGCGACGGAGGGATGAACCCGATCAGGAGCGCGGCCACGGACGAGACGGCGCCGAGCAGGCACAGCAGGCCCAGGGCCGGAGCCCGGTAGCCGCGCGGGCGATCCGGTTGCGAGCGGCGCAGCCTGATCGCGGCGATGAACATCAGCACGTACATGATCAGGTACACCTGCGTGGCCATCGCGGCGAAGATCCAGTACGCGTGCGAGACGCTCGGCAGGAATGCGTAGAGCAGCGCGATGAGCGTGATCACAACGCCCTGCGCGGCGATGATGCGGATCTCGAAGCCGTGGCGGTCGGTCTTCTGGAAGAAGGGCGGGAGGAACCCCTGCTCGCGGCCGATCCGCAGCAGCCCTTCGGACGGGCCGTCCAGCCAGGAGATCATCCCGGCGAGCGCCCCGACCGCCAGGGCGACCGCGATCAGCGGCACGGCGAACCCGAGGCCGAAGTGGGTGAGCAGGCGGTTGAAGGCCTGCATCACGCCGGCGGTGAAGCTGATCTGAGCCGAAGGAATCACCCAGGAGATCGCCAGCGTCGGGCCGATGAAGACGGCCAGGACCAGCGCCACGGCCACGAAGATGGACCTCGGGTACTCGCGGGCCGGGTTGCGGAGCTCGTCGACGTGCACCGCGTTGACTTCGACGCCGGCGTAGGTGAAGAAGCTGTTGACGATCAGGACGATGCTGGCCAGCCCGTGCCACGCCGGCAGGAGATGGCGGGCCGTCATGGGCGCGGCCGGGTGGTTCGGCTGGACCAGGTAGGCGACGCCGAGCGCGATGAGGATCGCGGCCGGGATCAGCGTCCCGAGCATGGTCCCGCCCGACCCGAGCCTGGCCACGAGCGCCTGGCCGCGTGAGCACAGCAGAACGCCGCCCCAGAACAGGACGACGATGACGACAGCGGTGTAGACACCGTTTGCGGCCAGGGCCGGATCGAAGACGTAGGCGAGCGTGCTGGCGACGTAGGCGAGCAGCGCCGGGTAATAGAAGATCGTCTGGGCGAACTCGCACCACACCGCGAGCAGTCCCATCGGAGCGGAGATGCCCTCGCGTACCCAGTTGTAGACCCCGCCCGGCCAGCCGGAGGCCAGCTCCGCGGCGACCAGCGACACCGGCACCAGGAACACCAACGCGGGCAGCACATACAAGAACACTGAGGCGAGCCCGTAGACGGCCAGCGCCGGCGCCGATCCGAGGTAGCCGACCGATCCCACGGTCAGCAGCGCCAGCGCCTGCCAGCGGATGAATCCTCCGGCCGGCGGGTGGCCTGCCGGCGGCTGCGCTGCCGGCGGCACCGGACGCGGCGGGGCGTGGGCCGGAGCGATGGCCGTGGCGGGCGCTGCTCGCGGCCGCCGGTGCCTTCGGGCGAACATCGATTACCGTCGCTGACCCGAGGCGGGGACCGGCGGCCGGCGTGAGCCTGAATCGCCCGATTCGTCCGTGGCCGACTGTCTCATGAGGGATCCCGGTAGGAACGGCTGGCCGGTGCAGAACGTCAGGCAATATTAATGGGTGGCCGGCGGGGACGGGGATATGCCACAGTCGCGTGGCATGGAGACGGACGACGCCGCCCTGCGCAAGTACTACGAGCGGGGCATGGAGCAGGAGCGGCTGAGCGACGGGCGAGGGGATCTCGAGTTCACGCGGACCACCGAGATCGTGCTACGCCGACGTCGCGCTGGCCTGGCCTCTGCTGTCCCGGTGGCTCCCCCGGCCGCAGGCGCCCCGCCGTCCCGCTCTCGCGCGGCCCCAGAGACGCCTCCCAAACGGCAGCGATGCTCCATCGTGGTCGTTTGCGGCCCGGGTCCGGGGCCCTCGGGCGAGGCTGGCGTGACGCGTGCGGCGGGCGGGGCATACGAGAACGGGAAACCCGGCCGCGGCACAACTTTGATCTACGGCCGTACCTACACAGGCCGCTATCTGTTCGTGGTGGCGGCCTTACACAAAGAACCGCGAGGTCGCCCTTCAATGCTCTCAATGCGGCCGCGCGGCTGGCCAGGCTGCCTGGGCGCGCTCGGCCGCTATCTGCGGGCACGGGACGGCGGGTCGGCGCCCACCTTAGCGGCGAAGTCCAGGTACGCCTGGCGGCCGGGCATCTCCTTCAGGGATTTGGTGATGAGCGTGGCGGCCTGGGAAACGTCACCGCGGCGCTCCGCGATCCTCGCGCGCAGGAAGTTGAGTCCCGGCCCGGCGAGTGCAGGGCTGGCGACGAGCCGGTCGAGCAGTTCGTCCTCGGGGGTGCCGGCGAACCGGTCGAGGAGCATCTCGTGCCACGCGGCGAGGTCGTCCGTCCGTTCGTTGCGCCGGTAACTGGTCTCATCGAAGGCCCCGTATATGGTGCGCGGTCGCTTGGGGTCCGCGCGGCCGGCTGCGTCCAGCGCGTCGAGGTAGGATCCGGCGAACGTCCGCCACGTATCCGGCGTGGTGAGCAACCGGGCGAGCGAAACGGCCAGGAGCGTCTCCTTTTCCGCCACCTGACCGTAGCCCCGTCGGGTCCAGCCGTAGTCCGATTCCCAGCGGATGAGCTGCTCCGGCGCACGGCCGGCGAACGCCGCGAAACCGTCATGCCGGAGCACGGACTCCCACAGCGCGGCCACGGCCTCCGATACCACGAACTTCGCGGCCTCCACCGGGTCGTCGGAGTGGACATAGTCGTAGCTCTTCATATCGCAGGCCAGGTCGACCATCTTCGCGACAGCCTGCTGGGCTGGTGCGGGGTCACTGGCCGCCAGCGCCGCCAGCGCGTCGGCTACCAGCCGGCGGAACGTATGCCGCCACCTCGACCGCTCGGTGTGGTGCACTCGGCGGTCTCCCGCCATATAGGCGCCGTCCCTGGCCAGCTCGACGAAGATCGTCACCTCATCCAGGACGCCGGCCGGGTCCGGTAGCTCCTTCTTCGGCTTCACCTTCGGCTGATCCTGCGGGCGCAGTTCGTCCTCGATGCGCTCGCGGAGCTGAGCGTTCCCGCGCCAGTAGACGGTCCACAAGATCTTGCGGAGGCGCGTGTCGTCGTGCCGTGCCATCGCGGCGTAAAACTCGTCACGGTTCATCCGGTTCGCTGGCATGGAACCCGATCGTAGAGATAAACGGCCGGGTCCCGCAGGGCCGGCGGTCTCGCTGAGCGGGGGACGGCTCGCTGCGGTATCGTCACGGTATGCAGCGTTTCCGTAAGACGACGACGCCGGGCATCTCCGGCGTCCGGCTGCTGCACTAATCCGCCCAGCCCTCCCGGAGTCAGACTCCGGGATTGTGTCGCGGCTGCCTGACTCCCAGGCCCTATATCCCGGGGAGCATCCGTGAACCATGAAGCCAGGCGCGACCACCGTGACATCAACCAGGACCTCCCGGTCTTCGCGACGGACCCGCTGGCCGGCGCGGGCCTGCCGCTGTGGCTGCCTGATGGCGCGGTGATCCGCGAGGAACTGCAGCGCCTCGCCAAGGATCTCGCGCGCGCCGACGGATGCCAGAGCGTCTACTCCCCGGTGCTCGGGAAGCGAGCGTTGTTCGAGCGCTCCGGCCACTGGGCGAAGTTCAGCGACGACATGTTCCCGCCGATACCGGTGGGTGGTGACGAGCTGGTGCTGCGGCCGGCCAACTGCCCGCATCACGCGCTGATCTACGCCTCGGTGCAGCGGTCCTACCGCGACCTGCCGGTCCGGCTCAACGAGCTCGCCGCGATGTTCCGGGACGAGCGATCCGGCGTGTTGTCGGGCCTGACCCGGGTCCGGCAGATCAATCTCGACGACACTCACGTGTTCTGCCGCCCCGACCAGGTCGCTGCCGAGGCGGCCAGCGCGCTTCGGTCAGCGCTGCGCGCGCAGGAGATCCTCGGGCTCCCGGTGGATTACGTGCGGCTCTCGCGGCGCGACGACAGCCCCGTTTACCTGGGCGGCCACGAGCAGTGGGAAGCCGCGGAGGCGGCGCTCCGGGCAGCGGCCGAGGCTGTCGGCCTCGCCGCCCGCGGCCTCCGCCTGGTGGATGCCCCCGGTGAGGCCGCGTTCTACGGACCCAAGCTCGACCTGCAGGTGCGGGACGGCCGCGGCCACGACGAGAGCATCGCGACGGTACAGCTGGACTTCAACCAGCCCGAACGGTTCGGCCTGACCTATGACGCCGCCGACGGCACCAGGGAAGCGGTGATGATGATCCACCGCGGCACTGTCGGCTCCATGGAGCGGGTGGTGGCGGCACTGCTTGAGCATTACCAGGGCCGGCTGCCGCTGTGGCTCGCTCCGGTGCAGGTGTGCGTGCTGCCGGTCGGCGCCGGACATGACACCGCAGCCCGCCGGCTCGTGGATGACCTGATCGCCGCGGGGCTGCGGCCCCGGCTCGAGACAGCCGGGTCGGTGGGCGCCCGGGTCCGCTCGAGCCGCCGGCGCCGTGACCACCTCATCGCCGTCGTCGGTGACGCCGAGGTCGCTGACGAGAGCGTCCAGGTCACCGACGTGGCGGGCAGCTTCAGGGGCTCAGTCAAGGCAGCTGACTTCATCGACCTGGTGCGCGGCGCCTATGAGAACCGAATGCCGTACGTCACATGGATCGCCTGATCCCGCGGTTACCGGCGCCTGCGCTGTTCGCCGAGGTCGGCCAGCGCCGCGATCTGGCTGACGAACTCCGGCCACAGCGCCCGGGGCAGGTCATGCCCCATGCCGGAGAACCCCAGGAAGCGCGAGCCCGGGATGGCCCTGGCGACCGCCAGGCCGCCGCTCGGCGCGACCAGCGGGTCATGCAGCCCGTGAATGACCAGTGCGGGGACGGTGATGCGGCGCAGGTCCGCGGTGCGGTTCGGCTGGCTTATGCTCGCCGCGAGCTGCCGCCGGTAACCGGCCGGGTCGACTCCGCGGTCCAGGCTCCGGCCGGTCACGTCGCGCACGTACTCCTCGTCGAACGCGAAGCCGCGCGAGCCGATGAGCCGGAAGGTCTCCACGGCGGCGGCAATGGCCGCCGGCCGGCCGATGACCGGCCGGCTCCGCAGCAGCCGGGCGTAAACCTTGGGCCTGGCCTGCCCCACCCGGCGGGATCCGGTGGAGGTCATCATCAGCGTGAGGCTGCGGACCCGGGCCGGGTGCTCCAGCGCGACGGCCTGCGCGATGAACCCGCCCATCGATACCCCGACCAGGTGGACCTCGCCCAGTCCCAGGGCGTCGAGGAGCCCGGCCACGTCCGCGGCCATATCGCTGATCGTGTACGGCGGCGGCCTGCGCCGCACCACGACGTCGGACAGCCGCGGCGGCGGGAGGTTCCGCAGGTGGGTCGATTCGCCCGCGTCCCGGTTGTCGAACCGGACGACGAAAAGACCGCGCCGGGCCAGGCCTTCGCATAGCTCGTCCGGCCAGGCGATCATCTGCATCCCCAGGCCCATGATGAGCACGACCGGCGGCGCGCCCGCCTCGCCGAACGTCTCGTACGCCAGCTCGATGCCGTTCGCGGCGACCCGGCCCAGCGTGCGGGCAGCGACATCTTCCATAGGCGCAGTCTCGCATGCGATAAGGCAGCTGGATTGACTCCCGGCCGCGGGCGGTCTTGAATCAACGCCATGGGCGGTGTTCGGCGGTTGATCGGGATCGGGCTGGCCGGGACGGCGATGGTGGCGGCGGCGAGCCTGGTGCCGGCTCTTCCGGCCTCGGCCGCGCCGGCCGGCGGGCACGGCGGCTACGGGACTTACCTGGCTCTCGGGGACTCGGTGGCGTTCGGCTATGTGCCGCCGCAGGCGGTGCCGGCGCCGGACTATAACGATCCCAGCTCCTTCGTCGGCTATCCGGAGGACGTGGCCCGGGCGCTGCGCATCCGGGTGGCGAACGCCTCCTGCCCCGGCGAGACCACGGCCAGCTTCTTCATCCCGGGGGCGCAGAGCAACGGCTGCGAGAACAGCCTGGGCTCCTCGACCGGCTACCGGACCTTGTATCCGCTGCACGTGTCGTACCGGGGCACCCAGCTGCAGTTCGCCCTGAAGTACCTGGTGTTGCATCGGCAGACCCGGCTGGTGACGATCAACATCGGCGCCAACGACGTGTTCCTCTGCCAGGAGACGACGGCCGACGGCTGCACGAGCCCGGCTGAGGTGCAGGCCGTGCTGCAGGAAATCCAGGCGAACCTGACGACCATCTACACCAAGATCCGTGACGTCGCCCACTACCGCGGCCTGCTGGTCGCGCTGACCTACTACTCGATCAGCTACAGCGATCCGGCCGAGGTGGCCGGCACCGAGGCGCTGAACTCCGCGATCGCGTCGGTCACGGAGAAGTTCGGCGGGAAGGTCGCTGACGGCTTCGCCGCCTTCGAAGGGCCGTCCGCGGCGTTCGGGGGCTCGCCGTGCGCGGCGGGACTGCTGATCAAGCTGCCCGACGGGACCTGCAACATCCACCCCTCGCCGGCCGGGCACCTGCTGCTGGCCCGGGCCATCTTGGACGTGGCCGGAGGCCGCGGGCCGAAGTAGCCAGCGGGTTCCGTAGCGGCCGGCCTCGTCTGCTGCGAGCTAGCTCAATTTCCAGGAAGTGCCGTTCCAGCGCATGATCAGGGTCTTGAAGCTAGGGCCGTTGACCCCGACCCCCCAGGCACTGCTGGCCGATATGGCGGACACGGCTTCGAGGAAGCGCCCCTGTCCGAGAGACGGGCCGGGGGCCTTCGTCCACGCGCTGCCGTTCCAGCGCAGGAGCTGGTTCACGTCCAGGCCGCTGTCACACTCGCTGCAGCCGACCGCCAGGGCGCTGCGGGCGGACGTGGCGGCCACGCCGTTGAGGGGGCCGGCTTCGTTCGGGCTGGACGCCCGCGTCCAGGTCCTGCCGTTCCACTTCTCGATCAGGGTATTGAAGGAGCCGAGGCCGTTGCCGTAGGCGCCGACCGCCCAGGCGCTGCCGGACGAGACGATCGCGACGCTGAACAGGTCGCCGTAGGCTTGCGGGGTCGGGCTGGTCACCCGGGTCCACGCCCGGCCGTTCCAGCGCTCGATCAGGGTCTTGCCGGGGCCGTGGCTCGGGGTGGCGATGCCGACCGCCCAGGCGGCGGAGCCATGGGCCGCCACGCCGTTAAGCTCGCCGCGGAAGCCCGGGCTGGCGGCCCGGCTCCAGGTCTTGCCGTTCCAGTGCAGGATCAGGGTCCCGGTGCCGGAGAAGCCGACGGCCCAGGCGTTCCCGGCGGACGTGGCGGCGACAGAGGTGAGCGTCGCGCTGCCCGCGGGGGCCGGAACCTGCCGCCATGCGCTGCCGTCCCAGTGCACGATCAGCGCCTTGCCGGTCGGGCCGGAGCCGACGGCCCAGGCGTTGCGGGCGGACGTGGCGGCGACCCCGTAAAGAACGCTGCGGGACCCGGCAACCGGACTGGGCACCCGGCTCCAGGAGGTCCCGTTCCACCGCAGGATCAGCGCCCCGCCTGTTCCGTAGCCGACCGCCCAGGCGCTCCGGGCGGAGACGGCGGCCACGCCGAGGAGCTGGCCGCTGAACGAGGACGACGCCGCCGGGGCCGCGGACCCGGTCCGGGCCGCGGCGGCCGGCACAGCGGCGGCCGTCACTCCCGCAACCAGTACTGCGACAGCGGCAAGCCGGACCGAACGCGTGGCGAACTGGAGCGTGGGCACCTAGCCGCCACCTCCTCCCCAGGACGGCCGCGGCCGGCAAATCCCGCTACCGGGGACAGCCGGGACCGCTGGCATCAGGTAACAGCGGATATCAGGTAACAGCA
>Ga0335078_10008497_pt1 | contig 15276 bp, 13 predicted proteins | sample Lox_Sample_32_FD_206711 | JGI IMG/M metagenome (GOLD analysis project Ga0335078, IMG submission 206711) | Soil microbial communities from Loxahatchee National Wildlife Refuge, Florida, United States - Lox_Sample_3.2 | ecosystem: Environmental > Terrestrial > Soil > Wetlands | place: USA... | reverse complement strand
ACGCGCCGGCAATTGCCGCCGCAGGCTTTGGCGCTGGTCGGTTTTTCCCAAGGCACCATGATGTCGCTGCACGTCGGCCTGCGCCGCGCCGTGGCGCCGACCGCCATCGTCGGCTATTCCGGCATGCTGGTGATCCCCGAGGATGTCGATCCCGAGACATTTGCCGGCGAGATCAGATCCAGGCCGCCGGTGTTGCTGATCCATGGCGACCAGGACCCGCTGATTCCGGTGCAGGCGCTGTTCCACGCCGCGCAGGAACTGGCCCGGCTCGGCATCCCGGCCGAATGGCATATCTCGCCCGGCATCGGCCACGGCATCGACCAGGAAGGCCTGCGCCAGGGCGGCGAGTTTCTCGCCCGCCAATTCGCGAATAAATAGCGGTCCGCTTTGAGCTGACGAATCGGCCATAAGGCGGCTTGCGGGTAACGTCGGCCCCCGACTTCACATCTCTGTCACGCTGATCTATTACTAGGCGGTCAGCTGGGTGGCGCCAGCTATAGGGAGGTCGTAGAGGAGCCTCGTTTGAACGTGCACGTCTCGCCCAGCGGATTTCCGGCGCTGGTGCTTAACGCGGATTTCCGGCCGCTGAGCTATTACCCCCTGTCGCTGTGGTCCTGGCAGGACGCGATCAAGGCCGTCTTCCTCGAACGCGTCAACATCGTCGCCAATTACGACCGCCTGGTGCACAGCCCCAGCTTCGAGATGAAGCTGCCGAGCGTGGTGTCGCTCAAGACCTTCGTCAAGCCGTCGACGCATCCGGCGTTCACGCGGTTCAACGTGTTCCTGCGCGACCGCTTCTCCTGCCAATATTGCGGCGACCGCGAGGATTTGACTTTCGACCATCTGCTGCCGCGCTCGCGCGGCGGGCACACCACCTGGATCAACGTGGTCACCGCCTGCTCGGACTGCAATCTGCGCAAGGGCAACCTGACGACGTCCGAAGCGAAAATGTGGCCCTCGCAAATGCCGTTTCAGCCGACGGTGCAGCATCTACACCGCAACGGCCGGGCGTTCCCGCCCAACTATCTGCACGAAAGCTGGCTCGACTATCTCTACTGGGACACCGAGCTGGAACCGTAAGGCGGCGGGGCCGGATAGGCCCATCTCTCCTGATTCTCGTGAATTTGCCGGGTTTTGACGCGGGTCAACGACACGCCGCGCCATCGCGCTAGCGTGGCGCGAGGCTGGGACGCGCAAAGCAGAGTTCGAAAGCATGAACAAGCCCGTCGGTGTGGAGACGACAAGACTAGAGCCGGCAACGCCCGTGGCGCTCGTCCAGGCAGCAACACCGGCCCCGGTCAAAGCCGAGGCGCTGCATGCGCGGTCGCGAAAGGTTTGGTGGATCGCCGGGCTGTTGTCGATCGCGCTGGCCGCCGCCGTCGGCGGCGTCTGGTGGTTCGTCAGCGCCGAGACGCCGGTACACTACACGACCGCGGCGGTCACGCGCGGCGCGGTGACGCGCATGGTCACCGCCACCGGCACGGTCAATCCGGTGCTCACCATCATCGTCGGCAGCTACGTCTCCGGCGTCATCCAGGACCTGGCCTGCGATTACAACACGAAAGTCACGCGCGGCCAGGTCTGCGCCAAGATCGATCCGCGCCCTTATCAGACCGTGGTCGACCAGAACAAGGCGAACCTCGCCGAGGCGAAGGCGCAAATCGAAAAGGACAAGGCGACGCTCGCCTATGCGCAGCTCACCTACGACCGCAATGCGCGGCTGGTGCAGACCAATGCCGTGTCCAAGGATGCCTTCGACAACGCCAAGAGCACGCTCGACCAGGCGGTCGCGCAGATCGGCGTCGACGAAGCCACCATCGCGCAACGCGAAGCGCAGCTCGCCACCGCGCAGGTCAATCTCGACTATACCGACATCATCTCGCCGGTGGACGGCACCGTGGTCTCGCGCAACGTGACGATGGGACAGACGGTGGCGGCGAGCTTCCAGACGCCGACTTTGTTCCTGATCGCCACCGACCTCACCAAGATGCAGGTCGACACCAATGTCAGCGAAAGCGACATCGGCGGCATCAAGGAGGCCAACAAGGCTCTGTTCACCGTCGACGCCTTCCCCAAGCGCACCTTCCAGGGCGCGGTCAGCCAAGTGCGGCAATCGCCGCAGACGGTGCAGAACGTGGTGACCTACGACGTCGTGGTCAGCGTCGACAACGCCGATCTTGCGCTCATGCCCGGGATGACGGCGGCGACCCGCATCATTGTCGACCAGCGCAGCGACGTGCTGCGCGTGCCGAGCCAGGCCTTGCGCTATGCGCCGGCGGGGGTTCAGCGCGGCGCCAACCGCCGGGCCAATGACGGCGATCAGGGGCGGGTCTGGGTGCTGCGCGACGGCAAGCCGGTCAGGGTTCCAGTGACCACGGGTCTCGACGACGACACCTTCACCGAGATCGTCACAGGCGACCTGCAGGCGGGCGATCAAGTCATCACCACCGAACAACGCGACGCCAGTAAGACGACATCGGCGCCGCGGCTGCGGCTCTGACGCGGCGACCGGAGGATCGGCCATGGCAGAACCGATCATCAGGCTCGAGCACGTCGCGCGCACCTATCACGTCGGCGACGTCGACGTGCAGGCGCTGCGCGATGTCAGCCTTGACGTCGAGGCCGGCGAATTCGTCGCCATCATGGGCTCGTCCGGCTCCGGCAAGTCGACGCTGATGGCCGTGCTCGGCTGCCTCGACCGGCCGAGCCGCGGCCGTTATTTTTTCGAGGGCACCGACGTCGCGGCCTTGAGCGAGCCCGAGCGGGCGCGGCTGCGCAGCGAGCGGCTCGGTTTCGTGTTCCAGAGCTTCAACCTGCTGGCGCGCACCTCGGCAATCGAGAACGTGGCGCTACCGCTGTTCTATGCCGCCTCGGGTCCCGCCAACGCGCCCTCGCGCATCACCCGGGCGCGCGCGGCGCTCAAGCTGCTCGGCCTCGCCGACCGCGAGCGCAACACGCCCGGCCAGCTGTCGGGCGGCCAGCAGCAGCGGGTCGCCATCGCGCGCGCGCTGATCAATGCGCCCGGGCTGCTCTTGGCCGACGAGCCGACCGGCAATCTCGATACCCGCACCTCGCACGAGATCATGCAAACGCTGACGCGGCTCAATCGCGAACAAGGCGTCACCATCATCGTCGTCACCCACGAGGCCGACATCGCCACCTACGCCGACCGCACGCTGACCATGCGCGACGGCGAAATCGTCTCCGACCTACGCAACCCCAAGCACATCACCATCGACAAGGCGCAAGGCGAGCCGGCCGCGCCGGCGCCGCGGACCGCGCCGGTCCTCGCGTTGCGTCCGCATGCGGTCTGGGCCTTCGCGCGGATGATCATGGCGGCGGCGGTCCAGGCGCTCTGGCGCAACATGATGCGCTCGGCGCTGACCATGCTCGGCGTCTTCATCGGCGTCGCCGCGCTGATCGCCATGGTCGCGGTCGGCCAGGGCGCCAACGAGGCGGTGCGCAAGCAGATCGAGAGCCTGGGCACCAATCTGGTGGTGGTGCTGCCGGGCGCGCGGACCATGGGCGGCATGCGCGGCGGCTTCGGCAGCGCCTCGACGGTGACCACCACGGACGCGCAGGCGATCCGGCGCGAGAGCACAGCGGCGACCGAAGTCAGCTATCTGATCCGCCAGTCCGGCCAAATTCAGTACGGCAATCAGAACTGGACCACGCAAATCCAAGGCATCAGCCCTAATTATCCGCCGATGACGAATTGGCGCATCGCCGACGGACAGGAGATCACCCCCGACGACGATGCCGCGGCCGCGCTGGTCGTGGTGATCGGCAAGACGGTGGCGACGCAGCTATTCGGCGACGCGCAAGATCCGATCGGCGCGCTGATCCAGGTCAAAAGCGTGCCGATGCGGGTGATCGGTGTGCTCGCCTCCAAGGGGCAAACGCCGTTCGGCACCGATCAGGACGACCTGGTGATGATCCCGTTCACCACCGCGGAGCGCAAGGTGCTGGGCGTCGCCGCGCCGAGCCAGCAGCAGGTGCCGCTCAACTGGAACTACCCGACCCCACCCAACCCTTACGGCCTGACGCCGCATTTGACCGGCTATGTCAACCAGATCTTCGTGCAAGCCGCCAATTCGGCCGACGTGCAACCGGCGATCCTGCAGATCACCGACATCCTCAAGCGCCGCCACCGCATCAAGCCCGGCGACGACAACGATTTCTCCGTGCGCAACCTCAGTCAGATCGCCGAGACGGCCGAGAGCTCGAGCCGCATCATGGCGTTGCTGCTCGCCGCCGTCGCCTCGATCTCGCTGGTGGTCGGCGGCATCGGCATCATGAACATTCTGCTGGTGTCGGTCACCGAGCGCACGCGCGAGATCGGCCTGCGCATGGCCATCGGCGCGCGGCGGCTGCACGTGCTGCTGCAATTCCTCGCCGAGGCGGTGTTCCTGAGCGTGAGCGGCGGCGTCGCCGGCATCATCACCGGCGCGGCCTTCTCGCTCGCCATCTCGTTGATCGCCGGCTGGGCGGCGCCGATCTCGGCGGCGGCGATCGCCGGCGGGTTCCTGTTCTCGGCGGCGGTGGGGATTTTCTTCGGCTACTATCCGGCGCGCAAAGCCGCGCGTCTCGATCCGATCGAAGCGCTCAGGTACGAATAGTTTTTACGTGCATGATCTTATCCGAAAACCGGTTCCCACTTTTCGGGATCATGCGCCCGGCACCATCCGCTGCAACACGCCGTCGCGGCGGATGAAGTAATGATAGAACGCGGCGGCCACGTGCAGGCCGACCAGCACCAGCAGCACGTATTCGGCGAGGATGCTGTGCACGTCGCCGGTCCAGCCCCAGCCGGCGGCCCGGGTGCCGATCAGCTTCGGCAGCTCGACCCCGACCATGACGACCGGAAAGCCGCGCCAGGACGCGTTGATCCAGCCGAGGATCGGCACAACGAACAGCAGCAGATAAAGCAGCCAATGGACCAGGCGGGCGGACTGCACCTGCCAGGGCGGCACGCCGTCGAGCGGCGCCGGCTCGCCATGGGTCGCCCGCCACGCCAGACGGACGATGGCGACCGCCAGGACCAGCACGCCAATCGACAGGTGCAGGTTGATCAGCGTGTCCGGCTTTGTATCGCGGCGGATTTCCGGCATGGTCCAGGCGACGATGAATTGCACGATCAGCAGCGCCAAGATCAGCCAATGCAGCGTCTTGGCGATGCCGGCGTAGCCGGCGGTCTTGCTCATGATTGCGCCGAACCCTTGCGGAGGAACTTATAAGTACCCATATGCGTTCGGACGATGATGTCGAGCCATAAGGCTCCATCATCATCAAGCGGCCACGAAATTCAGCGGGTGACGCCGGATGTACGCGCACCTTCTCGTTTTCGTGGTCGTATCATTTTGTGGCGATCACCCCCTCAGCTTTAGCCGCTCTTTGTCGTAGCCCGCGACCCGCTTGTAACTTTCCGATAAAGCGACAAGTTCCGCGCGGCTGATGACATCGTCGATGTTCTTGAACGGCTTATCGCCGGTGCGCCGGTAGACCTCCTGTAGAATCGCGTCGGGCGGCGCCTTGCGGTTGGCCAGCACGACTTCGCTCGTCGCCGGCAGGCGCTTGTCCTCATAGGCCTTGAGCGCGGCGACCGGATCGGCTTCGTTCTTGAGGGCGTCGGCAAGCGCGCGGCAGTCGAGGATCGCCTGCGCCGCGCCGTTGGCGCCGCGCGGATACATCGGATGCGCCGCGTCGCCGAGCAGCGTGAGCCGGCCGAAGCTCCAGCGCGGCAGCGGATCCTTATCGACCATCGGATATTCCAGGATGGCGTCGGCGGCGCGGATGAACTGCGGCACGTCGAGCCAGTCGAAATGCCAGTCGGCCATGGCGGGGAGGAAGTCCTCGAGCTTGCCCGGCCGGTTCCAGTCGTTGGCCAAGTGCTGGGGCGTCTCGATGTCGCAAACCCAGTTCACCAGTTGGCGGCCTTGCGCATCGATGTCGTTGCGGATCGGATAGATCAAGAGCTTGGCCGGATGGTGCCAGCCGACGCGGATCATGCTGGCGCCCGACATGATCGGCTGCCAGCGCGTGACGCCGCGCCACATGTTGATGCCGGAATATTTCGGCGGGCCTTCGTTCGGATAAAGCTGCTTGCGCAGCACGGAATGGATGCCCTCGGAACTCACCGCCGCCGTGCCGCGCTGCGGCGGCAGCGGCTTTCCGTTCACATCTTCGAAATAGGCGACCGCCTCGTCGCCGTCGCAGTCGACGCGCGTGCACTTGTGGCCAAGGATGACCTTGTCGCGGCCGGCGCGCGCGAGAAAAGCCTCGAGCAGCACCATCTGCAGGTCGCCGCGATGGATTGAGAACTGCGGCACGTCGTAGCCGGCAAAGCGCCCGGCCGGCTCCGCGTAGATGAACTGGCCGAAGCGGTTGTAGAAACGATATTCGCGCGTGGTCACCGCAACCTTGGCCAGCGCCTCTTCCAGCCCGAGCCCGCACAATTCGCGCGAGGCATGCGGCAGGATGTTGATGCCGACGCCAACCGCTTTCAACTCGGGGGCCGCCTCGAAAATCCGGCAGGCGATGCCGGCGCGATGCAGCATCAATCCGAGCGTCAGGCCGCCGATGCCGCCGCCGACGATGAGGACGTCCATGGGCACCCCGAACCTTTAACCGCGCGCGCGCGACGACCATGCGCCCCAGGCGGCGACCACCGCCAGGAAGAACGAGAGCAGCACGTCATAGCCGGCGAGCGAAATCCCTAAAAACCGCCAGGCCGCTTCGTCGCAGCGGATCAGGCTGATACGGTTTTGCAACTGGCTCATGATGTCTTGCGCGTTGCCGAATTTGTTGATCGGCCCCGAGCAGTCATTCGGGCCCGGCCACCATTTCCATTCGACGCCCGCGTGATAAGCGGACAACCCTGTGTTCCACAACATGGCCAACATGATCGCCAGAAAGCCAAGCAGCAATACCTTGCGCGAGGCGCCGTATTGGGTGCCGAGCCACAGCAGCGCCGCCAGCGGAATGCTGAAATAGAATGCGATCCGCTGATCAAGGCAGAGCGGGCACGGCAAGATCAACAGCACGTATTGGAAAAAGTAGACCGTGGCGATGCCGAGCGCACCGATCACGGCGATGGCCGCGGCGGCCGTGAGCGGCGGGTCTTTGCGGGCGAGAGTAAGGTGATCGATCATGGTAAGCATCGGACGCCGCCAATAGCCTTGTTCAACCGCGATGACAAGCGGGCGCCGAAGAGGAAAGTATGGCGGTCGGCGGACGCACCCGGTTCCTCGCTCAATCGGTGGGGAGCCTGCGGCTTATAAGACCTGCCGCATCATCGGGGCGCGGGCACCTTCATCGTTCAGCATCGCGGCAAGGCCTTGCGCGGTATCTTTCACCGGGCGCCAACCCAGCGCTTCGAGTTTGCCGGTGTCGACGACCAGATCGCCGGCGATACGCGACCACAGATCCCCGCGCCCGGCCAGGACCAACAGCATGCGAACAAGGCCGAGCGGCAGACGGAGCGTCGTCAACGAGCGTCCTCGTGCCACGCGCAAGATCGACAGAATTTCGCCGACCGTGACCGGCACGGGATCGGCGATTAGATACGTCTCCCCGATCGTGGCCGGATTTTTCAACGCAAAGATGATCGCGGAAATGAGATTGTCGATTCCAAGCACGGACCGCCGGTTGGTGAAGCTTGCCGCCGGGAGCGGCAACGACGACCTGGCAAGCCGCAGCAGCGATCCCATGTTCCCCTTGGCATTGGGCCCGTAGATGACGACAGGCCGGAAAATGGTGAACGGCACGCCGGACGCGGCAACCGCCGTTTCGGCGGCAAGCTTCGAACGGCCGTAGTAGTTGGTCGGCTGCGGCTCATCCGTTTCACGCACCGGATGCTCCGCGGAAGCACCGACTTGGGCGCGCACCGACGAAATATAGACCAAGCGCCCGACGCCCGCGGCTTTTGCCGCTTGCGCGAGTTGTTGCGTTCCGAACCAGTTGATCTGGTCGAACTCGGAATATCGTTCGTTGGCCGCATGGCCGTGCGCAAGACCGGCCACGTGAATGACGACGTTGACGCCCTGCAGAAACGGCGCCCAGTCGATCGGATCTTTCAAGTCCGGGATGATTTGCGCATCGACCGCCGGCGGAAACGCGACGGCCCGCCGCGTCACCGCGCGGACCGCATAACCGGCGCGCAGCAAAGCGTCGACGAGCGGCCGCCCGACGAAGCCCGATGCTCCGGTTACCAAAACGCGTTTTATATCCATGCCGCCCCTGCCGCACAGTGTAACGCTCAAATCCGGCGCCCGAAAGACGCGAACCCGCCCCGTGCGAGTCAGGATTACTTTCCTTCACTATCGGGAATCGGCAATAAAAATAGGTACATCGCCGATATCCGCATAGCAACTCAGATTATATATCGCCCTTGTAATACATCTCTCGGACTGGCCGCACGGCGCCCGATCATTTTCAAATTTTTTATAACAATTTTACGATGGGCCGGAACCCTCCTTGCCTCGGCGCGCAGGCAAGTCCGGTGAGAATGGCCCTTTAACGAAGGATTTTTTTCCAAATCAAACATTTGCAAATGGGTCGATTTACCCCGATAACGGCGGACGCTGATCGATTAACGAGCAGCCCAGCGCGGCCTATTGAGGCGCGCGCCGATGGGGCTGAACCGTTCGCCCCACACCGATTGCCAGAGGGCTCTCCTGTCGGCAGGTTTGACCGCCGTTCACTCTCCGCGACCGCCACGACGGTTTAACGACACAATGCCGACCGATCCCGCCACTTCATTGCCACACGCGCGCACCGCCGCCGCGCACGTCGCCATATTGATGTGCACCAAGGACGGCGCGGCGTTTCTCGCCGAGCAGCTGCAGTCGATCGCCGAGCAGACGCACACCAACTGGAGCTTGATCGTCTCCGACGACGGCTCGAGCGACGCGACCAAAGACATCGTCAAGCACTTTGCCGACCGGTACGAGCAGACCGTCACGGTCAGAGACGGCCCGCGCCAAGGCGTCTGCGCCAATTTTCTGTCGCTGGCGACCGATCCGGCGCTCGATGCCGACTACTTTGCCTTCAGCGATCAAGATGACATATGGTACACGAACAAGCTCGAGCGCGCGCTGGCTTGGTTTGCCACCGTGCCACACGATGTGCCGGCCGTCTATTGCGGCCGCACCGAACTGGTTTCCGACGATGGACACCGCTATGGCCTCTCTCCGCTGTTCAAGCGCCCGATAGCGTTCCCTAACGCGATCATCCAGAGTCTCGGCGGGGGCAATACCATGGCGTTCAACAAAGCGGCCAAGCGCCTGTTGGAGACGATCGGCAGGCTCGACGTCGTCTTGCATGATTGGTGGCTGTACCAGCTCGTGTCCGCGGTCGGCGGCGCCATCCACTACGATCCGCAGCCTATGCTCAAATACCGCCAGCACCCCGACAATCTGATCGGTTCGAACCGCGGCTGGCGGGCGCGTCTCGTCCGCATCCGCATGATGCTGAAGGGCCGCTTCAGCGATTGGAACCGGAAGAATATCGCCGCGCTCGAGCATATCCCGGCGTCCCTGATCAAGCCGCAGAACAGCATGACGTTGCAACTGTTCGCCAAGGCGCGGACGGCATCGCTGTTCAAGCGGCTCTATTATCTTTGGCAATCCGGCGTCTACCGTCAGACCATGCTCGGCAATATCGGTCTGGTCGTGGCGACGGTGCTGAAAAGGATTTGAAATGGCCGTGGCTGACTCGAACGACGGCACGCGCGCGGCTTTCGCCGGCAAGCCGATATTGGTGACCGGAGCGGCCGGCTTCATCGGCGCGAATTTCGTGCTCGAATGGCTCGCGCGCGGGCTTGGCCCCGTCGTCAGCCTCGACAAGCTCACTTACGCCGGCAATCTCGACAATCTCGCGAGCCTCGCAAACGATCCGCGTCATGTCTTCGCGCAGGGCGACATCGGCGACGGCGAGCTTGTCGCCGGCCTGTTGCAGCGGCATCGACCGGCGGCCATCGTCAATTTCGCCGCCGAGTCGCATGTCGACCGCTCGATCCACGGGCCCGCCGATTTCGTCACCACCAATGTCATCGGCACGTTCCGCCTGCTGGAGACGGCCCGCGCCTACAGCGACGGCCTGAGCGCGGCGGATAAAGCGGCCTTCCGCTTCCTGCACGTGTCGACCGACGAGGTCTTCGGCTCGCTCGCGGTGGACGCGGCGGCGTTCACCGAGGCGAGCCGTTATCAGCCCAACAGTCCCTACTCGGCGACCAAGGCGGCGTCCGATCATCTGGCGCGCGCATGGAACCATACCTTCGACCTGCCGGTGCTGATCACCAATTGCTCGAACAATTATGGGCCCTATCAATTTCCCGAAAAGCTGATCCCGCTGATGATCCATCATGCGCTGCAAGGGCTGCCGCTGCCGGTCTATGGCGACGGGCAGCAGCGGCGCGACTGGCTTTATGTCGCCGATCACTGCGCCGCCATCCGCGCCGTGCTCGCGCGCGGACGCATCGGCGAGACCTACAATATCGGCGGCAACAGCGAGAAGGCCAACCTCGAAGTCATTCACGGCGTATGCGACATCCTCGATGCCGAGCGGCCGCGCCAAGGCGGCTCGTACCGGCAGCAGATCGAATTCGTCACCGACCGGCCCGGCCACGACCGCCGCTACGCGATGGACACGGCGAAGATCGCGGCCGAGATCGGCTGGGCGCCGGCGGAAAGCTTCGCCACCGGCATCGCCAAAACCGTGCGCTGGTATCTCGACAATGGCGGCTGGGTCGAGCGTTTTGTCAGCGGCGCCTATCGCGACTGGCTTACGAAGAACTACTCCAATCGCTGATCCGTCCGTCTATTGATCCGGCCTAGGCAAACTGCCATCTTTGCGCGCCGTCACCGGGCGCTTGATAAAGGTTGATCCCGTTCATGCAGAAGAAGGCGCGCAAAGGCATCATCCTCGCCGGCGGCGCCGGCACCAGGTTGCATCCGGCGACTCTGGCGGTGTCCAAGCAATTGCTGCCGGTCTTCGACAAGCCGATGGTCTATTATCCGCTGTCGACGCTGATGTTCGCCGACATCCGCGACATTTTGATCATCTCCACCGCGCAGGATACGCCTCGCTTCGAGCAGTTGCTCGGCGATGGCAGCCAATGGGGCTTGCGCTTTTCCTACGCGGTACAAGCCTCACCCGACGGCCTGGCGCAGGCGCTCATCATCGGCGAAAAATTCGTCGGTGCCGACGATGTGACGCTCGTCCTCGGCGACAACGTTTTTTACGGCCACGGATTTCCGACATTGCTGGCCAACGCCTGCGACCGCGCCAGCGGCGCGACCGTTTTTGCCTATCATGTCAACGATCCGCAGCGTTATGGCGTGATCGAATTCGACGCCGAACAGAACGCCGTCTCGATCGAGGAAAAGCCGCACAAGCCGAAGTCGCATTACGCGGTGACCGGGTTGTATTTCTTCGATGCCGACGCCGCACGCATAGCCCGCAGCATCAAGCCGTCCGCGCGCGGCGAACTGGAGATCACCGACGTCAATCGCGCTTATCTAGCGGCGGGCAAGCTCAAGGTCGAGATCCTCGGCCGCGGCTATGCCTGGCTCGACACCGGCACGCATGAATCGATCCTGGAGGCCAGCCAGTTCGTGGCGGTGATCGAGCATCGGCAAGGCGTGAAGGTTGCCTGTCTCGAGGAAATCGCCTTCACCAAGGGGTGGATCGACCGCGACCGGGTGGCGCGCGCCGCCGAAGCTTTGGCGAAGACGAGCTATGGACAATACCTGCACCGTCTGCTTGCGGAAGAGCGGCAGCGATGAAGGTGACGGCGACCGCGATCCCCGACGTGCTGTTGATCGAGCCGACGGTTTATCAAGACGCGCGCGGATTCTTGTTCGAGAGCTTCAATCAGAAACGTTTCGACGAGGCGGTCGGGCGCAACGTTGTCTTTGTACAGGACAATCATTCGTGCTCGCGCAAACATGTACTGCGCGGGCTGCACTACCAAATCCGCCGGCCGCAGGGGAAATTGGTGCGCGTCGTCACCGGCGAGGTCTTAGACGTCGCCGTCGACCTGCGGCGCAGTTCGCCGACGTTCAGCAAATTCATCACCGGCGTGCTGTCGGCGGACAACTGCAAGCAGTTATGGGTGCCCGCTGGCTTCGCGCACGGATTCTTCGTGCTCAGCGAGGCAGCCGACGTCCTCTACAAGGTCACCGACTATTACTCGCCGGACGACGAACGCTGCCTGCTCTGGAGCGACCCGGCGATCGGCATCCCTTGGCCTGCCGTCGGCGAGCCGGTCTTGTCGGCGAAGGACCGCGCCGGGCTGCCGCTGAGCCAGGCCGAGGTCTTTGCATGAGGCTGCTGCTCACCGGAGCCAACGGCCAGGTGGGATGGGAACTTCGCCGCAGCCTGACGCCGCTGGGTGAGGTAACCGCCCTCGATCGCAGCCAATGCGATCTGATGCGACCCCAAAGCTTGCCGCAACTCATTCGCGATATCAGACCGGACGTGATCGTGAATGCAGCCGCCTATACGGCCGTCGATAAAGCCGAGCAGGAAGAAGAACTCGCGACCACGGTCAACGGCACCGCCGTCGGCGTGCTGGCGCAAGAAGCGCGCAAGGCGGGCATCCTTCTCATCCATTACTCGACCGACTACGTCTTCGACGGCGAAAAGCAAACGCCCTACACGGAAGACGACGCGCCGCATCCGGTCAGCGCCTATGGCCGCAGCAAATTGACGGGCGAGGTCGCGCTGCGCCAGGCCGGCGGCGACTATGTCATCCTGCGCACGAGCTGGGTCTATGCCGGGCGCGGGCACAATTTCCTGCGCACGATTTTGCGGCTGGCGAAGGAGCGCGATGAGTTGCGCGTGGTCGACGATCAAATCGGCGCGCCGACCTGGGCGCGCGATATCGCCGAAGCGACGGCGTCGATCGCGCGCGCGGCGCGCGGCGAACAAGCGCAAGGCTCCTTCGTGCCCGGCTTATTCAATCTGACCGCGGCCGGCGTGACGAGCTGGCACGGTTTTGCCGGGGCAATCCTGGACGAGGCCAGGCGCGCCGGCCTGCTGCCGCTTGTGCCGCGGCTGACTCCGATCCCGAGCACCGATTATCCGACGGCCGCCGTGCGGCCGAAGAATTCGCGCCTCGCCGGGGATCGGCTCAGGCAGCGGTTCGGCATCGCGTTGCCCGATTGGCGGCAGTCGCTCGCGCGCTGTATGGCGGACATGAAGATGGACTAACGGCGCGGCCGACGGCGCTTGGAATAGCGGTAGAACTTTGATCTTATTTTATTTTTTTGGCCACTTCGCGGTGGCCAGGCATTTGGTTGCGGGGGTAGGATTTGAACCTACGACCTTCAGGTTATGAGCCTGACGAGCTACCGGGCTGCTCCACCCCGCGCCAAAATGCGAAGCGCGGGGCTTAGCCCGCGCGGTTCGAGGGCTATGTAGCAACGGTGATTGCTTATGGGAAGGGCAGAACCGGCAGTATTTCATGAAACCGTCACGAAAGCGCGGGACAAGGCAGCCATGCGGGGGCCCGCTGGCGAAAACGACAGTTTTGGCGACGCTTTAGCGGCCGCCGCCCGCTCGATCATTGCCGACGCTCGCCGGGCACTGGCCGACCCCGAACTCAGCGACGCCGAAGCCGTGCATGAGGTGCGCAAGGCGCTTAAGCGCTGGCGCGCCTTGTTGCGCCTGCTCGCCCGCCCGCTCGGCGAGCAGGCCGATCAGATGCGCGGCGAGGCGCGCGAGCTGATGCGGGCGCTGGCGGGCGCGCGCGACGCGCAATCTTCGCTCGACGCGCTGGCCGACCTGCGCAAGGCCGACGTACCGTTCTCGCCGACGTCGATGGAGACGATCGGCCAACGGCTGACCGCCATCAAGAATGCCGCCGAGCAGATCGGCTTCACCCAGGACATGCGTGAGCGCCTGTCGCGCTATCTCGACTACGCCACGTTGTCGCTCGAGCGCTGGCCACTGATGGCGATCAATTTCGACACCGTCGCCGATGGGTTGATCTCGACCTACCGGCGCGCGCGCCAATTGCTGCCGGACAACTGGACGGAGGCCGACGCCGAGCACCTGCACGACTTGCGCCGGCGCGTGGTCGAGCATCGCCACCAGATGGATCTGATGGAGCCGCTGTGGCCACGGCTCGGCCAGGTGTGGGCGGAGGAAGCGCAGCGCCTGCGCAACCGGCTCGGCGCCTGCCAGGATCTCGCGGTGTTCATCGGGCTCACCGCGCCACATCAGCCGCTGGCGCCGTGGCGCTCGCGGTTAACACCGGTGATCGAGGCGCGGCGCGCCGCGCATCTGAAATCGGCGGCGCGGCTTGCCGGAAGGCTGTTCGCGGAAAAACCCAAGGCCTTCCGCCGGCGCCTCTCGGCGCTCTGGAGCGCGCGGCGGACGAAGAAAAGCTAGATCGGCAGTCGCCAAATAAAAAAGCCGCCGCGGATCCGCCGCGGCGGCTTTCCGTTTTCGGAGGGCAGATCCGAAAACAAAACGGCCGCCATTGCTGGCGGCCGTTTGTTCAGTCGTCATCGTGTTGAGGAGTTCGTCCTTGGCAGGCCTGGCAGCGACCTACTCTTCCAAGTCTTGAGACTTAGTACCATCGGCGCTGGGGAGTTTTACGGCCGAGTTCGAGATGGGATCGGGTACAGGCCCCCCGCTAAAACCACCAGGCCGGCCAAGGACGATTGAAGCAAGAAGTCTTTCTATTCAGCGCGCGCCATTCTCGATGGATTGCCGGGTCAAGCCCGGCAATGGCATGGAGGAATGGGCATTAGCAATGAGAGCAATCAAGCCAATCGAGCGATTAGTACCGGTAAGCTCAATGCGTTGCCGCACTTACACACCCGGCCTATCAACGTGGTGGTCTACCACGGCTCTCAAGGGAGAACTCGTTTCGAGGTGGGTTTCTCGCTTAGATGCCTTCAGCGATTATCCCGTCCGCACATAGCTACGCAGCACTGCCGCTGGCGCGACAACTGCTCCACCAGAGGTGCGTCCATCCCGGTCCTCTCGTACTAGGGACAGATCCTCTCAATTCTCCTACACCCACGACAGATAGGGACCAAACTGTCTCACGACGTTTTGAACCCAACTCACGTACCACTTTAATTGGCGAACAGCCAAACCCTTGGGACCTGCTCCAGCCCCAGGATGTGATGAGTCGACATCGAGGTGCCAAACGATGCCGTCGATATGGACTCTTGGGCATCATCAGCCTGTTATCCCCGGCGTACCTTTTATCCGTTGAGCGATGGCCCTTCCACGCGGGACCACCGGATCACTATGACC
>Ga0335078_10008495_pt1 | contig 15277 bp, 6 predicted proteins | sample Lox_Sample_32_FD_206711 | JGI IMG/M metagenome (GOLD analysis project Ga0335078, IMG submission 206711) | Soil microbial communities from Loxahatchee National Wildlife Refuge, Florida, United States - Lox_Sample_3.2 | ecosystem: Environmental > Terrestrial > Soil > Wetlands | place: USA: Florida... | reverse complement strand
CTGATAGGCCCGGGCGGCATCGTTGACAATCGCGAAGATGTCCGGAATATCGGAAGCTGTGCAAGGCCTGATCATTTCCAATGGCTAACTGCGGATGATGCCATCGGCCTCCATTCGGGCCACGAGCGGAAAAAGGTCATGTTGCAGACAAAACGAAACGTCATCGCGCAGTTCGGGGATCGCCAGCAATCGCCGCGCATTTTCGGAAGTGGCCACCGCAGCCGCCAGATTGGCTTTGGCCTGTGCCCAGGTGCGTCGGGCGATTTCTGCCGAATCCGAAATTTCGTGCGGTCCGGCGTCGGCCAGCAACATTCCACACAACGCGCCCGCGGCCAGCACATCCTCGAACGCCGTGTTCTCCCGGGTGCCGGCGCACACGAGCAAGACGTGCGCCGGTGAAAGCTGCCGAAGAAATTTGACCGAGGCCGACAGGTTCAAAAAGGAAGCGGCCACCACCGTTTTGGCGCGCGCCCCGGCGCGCAACGCCCGCGTGCCGTTGGTCGTGGTGGAAACAATGGTTTTGTCGCGGACCTTTTCCGGCGTGTATTCGCGCGGCGAATTGCCAAGGTCAAAATCCACGCCGCCGGCCTGGGCGGCGCGAATCCTCACGCCGTCCCGTTCGCCGCCGAGCAACACGCCGGGCTGTTTTTGCCGCCGGACCAATGCCTCGGAAATTTCACTGACGGGGATCACAACCCTGGCGCCGTGGTGCAACGCGGTCACGATGGTGCTGGTCGCGCGCAGCACGTCGAAGACGACGCACGCCGCATCGTGCAAATCACATTGTTTCAAGGCGGGCAACTCCGCCGGGGTCAGAATGGCTTCAATTTTCATTTTGGGTCGCGCGCAAAACACCCGGGCAATGGCGGGTCGTTCTTCCCGCGCTTCGCAAGCTTCGCGCGAGAGTAATTCATTTTGGTCCGCATGTAATGGAAAAGATATTGCTGGGCGTGGCCTGCGTGCGTCCCGAAATGGGTCGCCGTGAAACGGTGCAGATGTTTGGCCGTCACGCGGCGATTCGGGAAATAAAGCCGGCGCAAGGCGCGTTCCACCCAGACATCCACCGGAAACGCGGCGTCAAAGCCGCCGGCGAAAAGCAGGACGCAGTCGGCAATTTTGCTGCCCACACCCCGTAACTTCATCAATTCGGCCCGGGCCTCCGCCATGGGTAATTCGCGCCACCGGCCCGGCTCCAGTCTGCCGGTGGCGATTTGCCGGGCGGCGGCGAGCAGATGCGGCGCGCGAAAGCCCATCTTGCAGGCGCGCAGATCGGCTTCGGCCAGGCCCGCAATTTTCTCCGGTGCGGGAAACGCGAAGGCGCCGGGCGCACCGGCGGGAACGGCCACGGGTTCACCGAAACGCTCGCAGAGCAAGGAAATGATTTGCCGGATTTGAACGATCTGCTTGGTGGAGGACAAAATGAAGGAGGCCAGACATTCCCACGGATCCTGACGCAGTACGCGCAGTCCGCGACACGCGGCAACCGCCGCACGCATCGGGGCGTCATCGGGAAAAGTTTTCAGGACGGCGGTTAAATCCACATCCGTCTGCAAATAAACCTGGAGCCAGTCCCAGCTCTTCACCGGCGCGGCGACTTCAACCCGGATGCCTTCGGGCATTTGTGTCAGCCGCACCCAATGTTCACCGATGACGCCATGCCAACCGCCCGGGCCTTCCTGCCAGCGGAAGGCCTGACCGGAGTCCAGCGTGGCCGCCAAATCGTAGTCCTGAACCCGCAGGAACATCGAGGATCGGGAGTAAACCATTATTCGCGCCGGCATCGGTTCCTCGGGGGTGTTTCTTAACTCGCACTTCTTCTTTCTCATTTCAAATCGTAACACGCCCAAAGGTGGATGCGGTCCAACACGCGTCCATCGATGACGATATCGCGCACGCCCAAATCGGTGACGGAGGTAAATTGCCGCGCCAGATCCTCCGGCGCGGGCGGCGGCGGCGGAATCGTCGCGTACTGGAGGGGCCGATGGGCCAGCCATTTCCAAAACCAGCCGTGCTCCAACGGGTACAGATTCACCTGGTTGACAAAGATCGCGTTCTGACCCCGGCGATGTTCGCGGTAGTTGTACTCCGGCCAGAAATAGAATTGATTTTGGGGTTGATCCGAATCCATCGCATAAACGAGCGGTTCCGAGGCCAGCGCCGTTTTGGCCTGGGGAATATAAAACGAATACAACCCCGTAATGCCATAGTGCCCGCAGATGATGAACGCGGGTTTGCCGGCCTGCTGCAATTTTTCGCGTTCGGCTTCCACCAACGCCGCTTCCGGTTTCCAGGCCTGCACCCGGCGCGTCGGGTCTTTTGAGCCGGGCAGCATTTCTCCGGTGATTTTCCCCACCAACTTGCTCTGGTGCAATATGGCAAAGGTGAAGAATCCCAGGACGAGGCCGAACGAAAAAAACGGGCCGGTCAGGCGGCGGCGTTCATTCCAATAAGCCGCCATCAGACAAAACATGGGCACCACGGCCGGGGCGATCCAGTTGGGGAGGACGTGGGAGTGAAGCGAGTAAAGCCAATGTCCCAGAAAAACCGGCGCGCCCATGCAAAAAAAATACAACCATAACCCCGATTTCTCATGTCGGGGGGATCTCCAGAAGCCGATCATGGCCCAAAGGGCGCCGATAAAAAAAATCGGATTTAACACCACGAGTTCCTGTAAAAAAAAGTCCCGGAAATAACGCAACGTCGGCTGCCAGTGGGAATTGAGGCCCGCATTGCCCGCCACATGTTGGACGGTGATCCAACCGTGCTGCCAGTTCCAAACCACGACCGGCGTGGTGCAGATCAGAAAAACCAGTAGCGCCAACCACGGGCCGGGCCGCCGCAATTGAACGCGCGCCGGCGGCCAGAGCGCAAAGAAAATTGCCCAGCACACGATCTGATAAACCGCGCTGTATTTGCAGAGGAAACCCAGTCCCATGCCCAGTCCCACCACGAGCCAGTGGCGTGTTTGCCCGCCCGGCTGGACGGCCCGCCAGCCGGCCACGAACGCCCACGTCCAACAGAGCACCAGCGGCGCATCAATGGTCATCAACGTCATGCCGACACCAAACAACGGTGTGGCCGCCAGGATGAGCAAGAACCAGAATGCCGGATGCGCGCCGATTTCACGCGCCAAAAAGCGCAGGATTATCACGCTGAGAATCGCTGCGAACAGCGGTGAAAAAAAACGGACACCAAACTCGTTATCGCCGAACAGGGACGTGCTGGCGAATTGAATGAAGGCGATGCCCGGCGGCTTGCTGTAATAAGACAGGGCCAGGTGTTTGGACCAGACCCATTGGTAGGCTTCGTCCGGGCTGAGCTGGATGAGGCCGCTGGCGAGGTAAACCCAGTTCGCGATCAAGGTGACCAGGATCACCAGGTAGCCGAGACGAAGCCATTCGCTTTCCGATTTCCGATTACCGATTTCTGATTTGACAGCTTCGGGCGCCGGACCAGGGAGTTTGGACGCTGCGTTTTGGACTGGATTGAGCACCGATGGCATTTGCGCATGCCAGAGCGGAAACCATTTTTTGCCGATCCAATTCCATGCAGCCTGCAATCCGATGAGGCCCGCCGCGGCGTAGCCTGCGCCGAGAATCGCGCCGGCCAGCACGTCGCTGGGATAATGCACGCCGTTATAGACGCGCGAAAAGGCGACCGCCGCCGCCATCGGCAGCATGAACCGCCAGCTTCGGCGATAAAACAGAAACGCGACCATCGTGGCGGCAAACCAGTTGGCGGCGTGTGACGACGGCATGCTGTTGCGGCTGCCTGTGTTGGCGCCCATTTCTTCCGGCGGGACGTAGCCTTTGCCGACGACGCCGAACTGCCGCGCATCCGGCAGCGTGACGAACGGGCGCGGCCGGGCGACGGCGTGTTTGACGGTGTTGACGATGAGCGGGTCGCCGAGCCCGACGGTCAGCGCCATCAACAGGACGCATAGCCGGAGGCGCGCGTTGCCGAAGCACAGCGCGTAGAGCGCGGCGGCAACGAGCAGCAGGACGAACCACCGCATCGCGCCGTTGGCCCCGCTCAGAATGGGCATGAGCCAGTCAAAGACCGGATTGGCCAGCGACCGGTTGATGAAATGAAACAGGCCCGTGTCGAGCGTTTGCAGCCAGTGCATTACCGAAAGTGTAGCGGGAAACCGGGCGTTGAAAACTCAATAGCGCGGACAACTTTCAGGGAGGAAAAAACAGCGCCGGTTCACCGGCTCGTGCGGCCCGAAAGAGACTCTGAGCTGTCCACTCCGGGACACGGCTTATTTCTGTGGATTCTCACCATTCCCTGGCCAGGTAATCTTGCGGGCCAGCAGCCAGCGCACGCCGATCAGATCATGAAATCCGCGCAGGGCCCGTTCCAGGTTGTTGTATTTTGTTTTGCCACCCTTGCGGGGGCGATGGTTGACGGGGACTTCGACGATACGCAAGCCGGCATGATTGAAGAAGACCGGGAGATAGCGGTGCAAACCATTGAAAGGCAGAAGATGGCGCATATCCACTTTTCGCATGGCCTTTAAGGTGCAACCCGTGTCGCGCACCCCGTCGTGCAAGACCATCCGGCGGATAAAGTTGGCAATTCGCGAGGCGCCACGGCGGGACCAGGTGTCCTGCCGGGTCCGCCGGTAGCCGCAGACGAGGTCAGCCTTGTCGAGCATCGAAACCAGGCTGGAAATATCGGCCGGGTCGCTCTGGCCATCCCCATCCATCATGACGCAAATTTCGCCCCGCGCCGATTGCAGCCCGGTGTAGAGCGCAGCGCTTTGCCCCAGACGGCATCCCAGGGAAATTAACCGGACATCCGGGTGCTGCCGGATCATCGCCTCGGTCCGGTCGTTGCTGCCATCGTTGACGGCAATGATTTCCGCTTCCGGATTGGTCCGGCGCGCTTCCACCAGCACCGATTCAACGTTTTCTTCTTCGTTGTAAAACGGAATAATAATGCTGACTTTCATTTTACTGTCCTGGCCTGCCAGGTTTTCATCGTCAAACCCAACCGGAACAATGGCGATAATTCGGCAGGAAATCAATGACTGGAAATTGAACAGTGGTGTCGGCGGTTTCGTAAAGCGATGTCCGGTAACGTTTATCCGACGAACGCCGGTTTTAACCAGTGACCCTCTCGCGCGGCGGGCGGCCGGCTTTGTTTGGCTTCAAACGCATTCGGCCCGGCTGAGCCCGTGTCCCCGTCTAAGGTCTGACGATACGATAAAATCTTGCCGGCGCATTCGTCCGGGACCAATCCACAAACTGGCAGACGCCAAAACCGTCCGCCGTCAGATTGGTCAAGGTTTGCCAATCCGGTGCCGTCAGACTATCCTTGTACAGAATCCGGTAGGTAAATCCGGGAATTCCGTCAAACCTCACCAGGGCGGAACCGTCGTTGGGGTTGTCACCGGCAAAATTCAGCGGTTGCGGATCATCAGCTCTGATTTGAACAGTGACTGTGCCCACATCCGTGCCACAACCTCCATTGTCCACGACATAGGTGAAGGTATCCGTGCTGATTCCGCCCGGCGGCGCATAATAAACCCAGTTGTTCGTCAAACCCACCACGCCACCGGCCGTGCTGTTGGAGCTGACCTCGACCACCGTCAAGGATTCACCCTCCGCATCGGTGTCGTTGGTCACCAGATCGAACGCATTTACCCGAACACCGCCCGCGGCGAACCGTTGGATGACGTCCGGATGGGCCACGGGCGGGTGCCCCAGGAACAATAAGGCCGGCGAGCTGGTTACCGACCCAAAGGCATCCGAAATCACCACGCTGTAATTGCCGAAATCGGGGGTCTGGACGTTGGTCACCAGAAGGCTGTCGTTGGTCTGCATATTCAACATATGTCCATCCTTCCACCACTGGCAGGTGAGCGGCCCATTGCCATCAGCCAGAGCGTCAAAAACAACATTGCAACCCAATAATACCGCCTTGTGATCCGGTCGCACCCAGACCATCAACGGCTCGGGCGCACATTTGCCGTTATTTCCTGCGCTGTAAATCGCTGCAATTTCATCCGATGACAGCGCGCGGCGGTACAAGCTGAATTCATCCAGGCCACCCGACCACAGGGTTGGCGGATTATCACTTACCTGCGCACCCAGATAAAAATCATAGCTGGTTTGGGGAGTGAAATTAGTGCCGAGATCCTGTTGGGCCACGACAACCCCATTCAAATAAATCATGGCCAACCCCGAGTTTCGATCGTAAGTAAAGGCCACATGTTGGAAAACGTTTGATTGGACAATTCCCGGCGGGGACGCCAGCGTATGGTAACTCGACGTCCCGTTCCCGTCCGTGTCCTCGATGTTGACGTACAAACAGCCGGGGCCGGCGCCAAAGTTGCCTGGCGGGGCCGGCTCGGAGATCCACAGTTGTACTCCCCCCGCGCTGCCATTATTCCATCCGGCTATCGGACGCGGCACGTCTATGACCGCTGGATTAATCCAACCTTCAATGGTCATTCCGCCGGCTGGTCCCACATCGAGACTGCCGCTGGCGGGCACTTTGATACAGGCATTCGTCCCATTCAGGTAAAACGCCTGTCCCACCGCACCGCCGGTATAACCGGCCCCGCCGACCAGCGTGCCGTTGTTGGTGCCCACCGCATCGTCGGTATTGCCCTCGGCCGGCCACCAGCTCACCAGATTTGAGGAGGCCCGGATACAATTGGTGACCGGCAGAAACACTGTCAACGTGGCGTTGGAGCTGATGGTTGAGCCGTAAAGATTGGTCACCTGCACTGCATACACCCCCGCCTGACCGGGCTGGACCACCGACAGAATCAACGAGGTGTTGGTTGCTCCCGCAATATTTGTCCGGTTAAACATCCACTGATAACTCAAGATCGGTGAGCCGCTCGCGTCCGCCGAGATCATCGTCGTTTGATCCCGAACCACAGCCTGACTGGCCGGCTGCCGGGTAATGACCGGCGGCCTGTTCGAAGACGTGACGTCAAACGGATTGCTGGCACCGATGTGGCCGTTGCCATCATCGGCGCACAACACGACGTTGGTGGCGGCGGCCAGCACCGTGAGATCGCCGGTCCAGACGCCATTTACGAAACTGGCGGAGTTGGTCGGGCTGATGGGAACGGCTGACGTGGCACCGGAGAGCAGCATCTGGATCTCATTTTCCGCGAAACGCACGGCGTCGCTGCCGGTTTGGGCGTTGTCCACCAGAAAGCCATTCAAGATCGTCCTCCCGGAATTGCCGATGACCAGGGCCGTCTGGTCGGTCGCAGGGCTGCTGGTGAAACCGGCGGCGGCGACCCCGCCCGCGACCGGATTGAGAAGGTCTCCGTTCTGGCTCCAACTTCCCTGAATGAGTTCGAAAGGATTCGGCAGCCCGGCAAACAATTGCGAATTGCCCCAGTCATAAACCGGTTGCGGCGCGAAGTAGTATGAGACCACGCTGGTGTCGAAGGCAGCGGCGACCGCCGGTTGCTGGTCAAGGGCCCAGAACGCAAAAATGGCGCGGCCGCCTGAATTCACAAAAGTCGTGATTGGACCAAAATTGTTGAAGGTGGAGGCCACGTCAAAGACTACCAGAGTGGCGTTAACATTCGCGCTTGCGACAGCGGTATTGAAGGCCGTTTCGTCGCCGGATCCGAACGCCTGGTAGTTCAATCCCAGTTCATTCAGCGCAGCCCGGAAGTAGTGATTGTTAACAAACTCGAACAAAAGAATATTGGTCAATCCAACGACGCTCTTGCCGGTTGCGCTCAACCCCACTGTGCCACTGAAGCTGGTCACCACGTTGTTGGAATGATCCACTGCAGTGACGGTCGCAGCGAAGGACTGGCTCACGAACTGCGGCGAAGCAATCGGACTCCAGATGAAATGATCCACCTGGCCCGGCAGGCCGTCGTCGTTGATGATGGTGCCAACCGCCTGCGAACGGCCCAGTGTGCCGTTGACGGGATTACTCAGGTTCACGAAGAAGGTCTTGTTCGGTTCCACAATCGTGTTCCCGATCAGCACAACGGCGATGGTTTGGTTCGTCGTTCCCGGGGAAAAGGTTACGGTTCCATTGGTAGCGATGTAATCCGTACCGGCGCTGGCCGTGCCATCGGTCGTGGCATAGTCGACCGTGATGGTCTGGGCGCAGGGTACGGCCAGGGTCACGGCAAAAACCAAGTTCGTCGTTCCGACATTGCCCTCCAGACCCGAAGCATCCGCTATGGAAATGGCCGGCGTGGTGACCGGCGTCGTCACGGTCGCCGTATTGTTTCCCAGGTCTGCGTCCGCCCCGGCGCGCGAAACCGTGGCCTGATTGGTCAGCACCGTTCCTGCAATCGTCGGATGGACGACAATCGTAATGGTCGCGTTGGTTCCGCCCGGCACGACCCCGAGGTTGCCGGTGACCATTCCGCCGCTGTGCGCGCAGGTTCCCTGCGAAGATGTCGCCGAAACGAAAGCCGCGTTGACGGGTAGAACGTTTGTCACCGTTACGCCCGTGGCAGCCCACGGGCCGGTGTTGCCCACGGTGAGGGTGTAGATCAGGTTCGCTCCGACGGAAACCGGGTGTGGCAAATCCGAGATGCGGATAGTGATGTCATTGGCAAACGCCACGTCAAACGGATTGCTGGTTCCCATGTGCTGGCTGCCGTCATCGGCAACCAACACCACATTTGTGGCCCGTTGCGGCAAGGTAAGGTTGCCGCTCCACGCGCCATTGACAAAATTGTCAGAGTTGGTCGGAAGGACGGGGATGCTTGCTCGCAGATTGACGCTGTCCACGTGAACATCCAGATAATAACCACCGGGATTTACCCAGAACATGACGCGCACGGTTTGACCGCTAAAGGACGTCAGGTCGTAAGAATTCTGGACCCAGTCACCGAGGAGCGGGTCACCGGGACTGGTGGTGAACGCGGTGGCCAAAACATTGTTGTTGGTATCGCAAATCCGGACCTGAAACTGCTGGTTCACACCGAAGGAATTGTAAAAATTCCGCACGCGGTGCGCCCAGCTCAGGGTGGCTGACGGTACGCCGGCGGGAATGAAAACATCCTGATACATGTAAAAAACACCCGGCCCGTTTTCGTCACCCAACGCGCTATAGTTCCCAGCAAAGGGCGGCAGAGGTCCATCCGGACTGAGCGGAACCACTGTCCCGTCGTTGATGACGAAGCTCCCATAGCTGCCGGGTATTACCGTCCAATTGGTGAGTGAGCCGGCCTCGAATCCGCCATTTAACATCGGCGCGTTCACGAGGCATTGCAGGGCGACGGAGCCCGCGAAGTTTGTGACGGTGGTATCGAATGCGTCTTTCGCGGTAATCGAGACGCTGATCGGCAGGTTCACCAGTTGGGGTGAAGGGATGGTGTTCCACGCAAAATGGTCCACTCCCGCCGTGGTGAATTGCCACACCGGCCCCGCCGTGGACCCGCCCCGATGAGCAATAATTTGCCAATAGTAAGTCGTCTGCGGCAAAAGCAGCGGCAGGGTCCACGAATTGTTGGTCGTGCTGCCTTGATAATCCGCCGGGCCCGGCGCGGGGTTTGTGCTAAAATAAACAGCGTTGGTGATGACGCCACTGGGGCCGGGGCCGGGACCGTTCACCTGCACCCTTACGTTATCCAGCCCCACGTTGAAATAATAGAGGCTGTCCGATTCCACAAACGCGATGCGGATCGTTTGCCCCATATACGCGGAAAGGTCGAAAGAGCGTGCTGTCCAGTTATTCATGAGCGGGTCTCCCGGTTTGGTGGTGAACGCGATTTGAAGGAGGCTGTTGTTGGTTCCACGAATCTCAACGCGGAAATACTGGCTGTTCGTGGTGTACTGCGAAGCAAGGTTGCGAATCTGATCCGCCCACGACAGGGTGACCGAACTCGCGCCGAAAGGAATGGAGATGTCCTGATACAGGGTGCAGATACCGCCTCCCGTTTGCTCCGACAGGGCGCTGAAATTGCCGGCGAACGGCGGCTCCAGCCCGCCCGGTCCGGGCGGCACATAGGTTCCATTGTTAATGACCCAATCTCCCGAGGTAGCGCTATTGGTCTTGACCCAATTGGTGAAGGTTCCCGTTTCAAAGTCTCCGTTCAAAATCGCTTGAGTGTTCCCGACGTCGCTGCTGTTCCACGTTAAATTGGTAATTGCCGGTACGCCGGTGGCAAAGTTTCCCGGCCGCGGATTTGAGGGAAACGGCGGTGATTCATCATCCAGCACCAATATCGCGGCCGAGCCGTTGGTAAAGCCCGGCGCACCGGCCGTCACCGTCACTATCTGGTGGCCGTCCGCGATGGAATTGTCCACCAGCGTCACGTTGAAGGTGTTGGAGCACGAACCTGCCGGAATCGTCACGGAGGCGGGGACGATCAGCTTGTTCGGCTTGTCGGAAGCCAATGAAATCACCTGATCCCCCACCGGCGTTCCCGCCAGGCTGACCGAACCGGCATTCGTCAGCACGCCGGCGTTCTCCCAAGCGCTGGCCGGCAAGGTGACGGTGAGGTTGACGTTGTCCTGCACCGTGACCACCTCGGTGCCGTCGGTCCAGTTTTGCACATGCGCCGTGACGGCCACGCTTTGCCCGCCGTCAATCCGGCCATCCGTTAATATCGTCGCCGTGAACACGGCCGAAGTCTGGCCGGCCGGAATAATTACCGATTCCGGCAACTGAATCAGGTTGGTGCCCGCGGACGACAGCGTCACGGCGACATCAGCGGCTACGGGAGCGCTGACTTGTACCGTTCCCGACACGGTACCTTGTCCTTTGGTAAGCGGAGTCGGCAGTTCGACCTGCAGCGTGGCTGTTTCCTTGTCAAAAATCATCAGGCTCGCTCTACCGGTCCCAATCCCCGGCAGCGTTGCCGTGACGGTGGCGGTTTGCGTTCCGTCCAGAACTCCGTCATCCAAAATCGTCAAATCAAATGTGCCGCTGGCCTGACCGGCGGGTATGGTGAATCCGGTCGGAACGGAAACCTGTGACGGATCGCTCGAATTCAGCGTCACGACCACATTCGTCCTCGGGGCGCCGGGCAGCCGAACCTGTCCCGCGCCCGTGAGCAGGCCGTCGCCTTCGGTCGCGCTGGACGGGAGCGTGACGATGACCGGCGGCACGAACGCGTCAATCAGCTTCTGACCGACCGGCGCGCCCCAGCCCGTGCACAAGTCATAACCCGGCGCAGCGTAAAACCGGGTCGGACTGCTGCTGCTGGTGTTGTCGCCGGTCGTGATATCGTGGAAAAGCGACGGGTAATTGGACGTCGCACCCATCGCATACACGATGGGATTGACAAAGCCGATCGACGGTTTTCCGAATCGTGCGGCCTGCTGATTGATCAGTGCGGCGAAACCCGCCCACAATGGCGCCGCGCAACTGGTGCCACCCACCGTCTGATCCACTCCATCGGCCCGCACATAGATGTTCTCCGCCGTCAAGGCCACGTCCGGAATGTTGCGCATGGTCGTGGATCCCTGGTTCGCCGTCATGTTGATGTTGGTCTGCCACCAGGGAATCGGGTATTGCGTGCTGATCCCGCCGCCGCTGCCAATCCCATTGCCCCGATTCCACACCGTCTCCGAGACATAAGAACCGCCCGACCCCGTCGTCAACGTTGTGCCCCCGACTTCGGTGATGTAGGGTGTGTCGCCCGGAAAATCGATGAGTCCGGTATAGGCATCGTAATCACCCGAGGCGTTGAAGAAGGATTGCCCTTGCGCCGCCATCTCCTGGAAGATCTGGTCGGCCACTGCGTCGGCTGTTCCGCCGGGTTGATACCATGAACAGCTCAATTGCTTGGCCAGGTTGTCCGTCGCCATGCGATTGAGGATGTCCTCGAATGGACTGGGATTGGGCCCTTCATAGACCACCACCGTGGATACATTTGTGGCCATGGAAATCACCATCTCGATATCGAGCGACACCTCGACTTCCCCGCCATTGCCGCTGGGCAATCCGTCGGCACCGTCAATCAGCACGTTCGTCAGGGTCACATTCGGCAATCCCGCCAGGTTTTCATAGTAGGTAATGTCACTGGCCGTATAACCATCAAATTGCAGCAGCCCCACAATCTGACCCGACCCGTCCAGCGTCGTGTCCGGCAGATAGGCCGTCCGAAAGTCGTTCCCCAGGTAACCCCCACCTGGACCCGAACCGGCATTGGGCACTGTGGCCTGGCCGGTAACCCGTTCAAGGTTCTTCAATCGCGGCCGGGGCAATGAGTAGTTGTTTAATCCGCTGATGCCCAGAATCGGCACCGCCAGGTTCAGGGTTGGCTCGATATCCGGCGCATAAAAAGTTCGACTCTCCGTCGGATGCTGGTAAACCTGCATTTTTAGATGCATCACCCGCTCGATGTCGCCCACCGACCCGCTGACATCCACCAGCAACCGGTTGGGATGCCGTGTGGTCACCGTCAGGCCATTGGTTCTGGCAAAGGCAATCACCGACTCATAATCCTCCTGGCTCGGGCCAAATCGCTCGGTGAACTGTTCAGGCGTCAGAAAATGATGGTAGCTCGGACTGGCCGGGTCATAAAGTTGACGGAGCAGAGCGTCCAGGGCAGCCGGATTGCGCAGCGGCAGACCAATGGCCAGATTCAAACGTTGGGATCGGTTCATCGTCCCGAGGGACTGTAAATGGGTCGCCGCCGCCGGCAGGTGCATGGGCACCGACTGCCATTCGGTGGCCTGGCCGGCAAACACGGACTGAGAAATCGCTGCCATCAAAACCACCTCGAAGAAGACACCAACCCCGGCATATCGCTTTTTCAGCCAGTGAGACGACCCTCGAGATTTTTGCATAGGCAGACTCGTGACTAACTATTGCTCCCAAATCCACCAGCCAATCGATGACTTAAAGGACCACTTGGAAGAATCGTAGACTTTATATTAGAAAACCTGTTAATAGTCAAGTTACTTTCTGGAAACGCATTCGCCGGGGCGCCAATTATCAGGAAACTTTGCGTCTTGATGCCCGTCTTCGTCACCGCTCCCACGGGCGCGGAAACGGTGTCGAATGATGAAAGGCTTGACTGGAACCATGCAGCAGGACGGGCGTCCCGCCTGTCTCCATCCAAAATCAGTCCCTCACTGTTTGATGTACCTCGGCGGGAGCAGGCGACTTCCCATCCAATCTGATTTGGTCAAGTGAGAGACTGGCGCGACGCCTGTCCTGCGTCGGCTACGCGGCATCGTCCGCTGGCTATGACTGCACTCTTCCTGCCCGGGTTTATTCCGGCAACAGATAATTCCGCAGCGGACAATTCGTCAAGGCGCGCAGGCCTTCGATCACCGATTGCGCATTCAACTCGGCGCCGGCCAGGCTCGTGTGCGTGTTGTCGGCGGGCGTGAAATATCTTTCTTTAATTTCCCCCGGAGCCATGCCGGCGTAATGGCTCAGGATGATTTCATTCAGATTGATGAATGGGGTGTGTTCACTTTGGGCGACGGCGGTGGCGAAGCGGACGTAGTCCCAACCTTCCGTGTCACCGGCCTTGACCGGCTTTCGGGGACAGTGCGGAATCGGAGTGCAGAGAATCGGCGTCATGTCCCGGGCCCGCGCGTCCGAAATATATTTGCGCATGTACCAGCCATAGGTGTGGACCACTTCCGGCTGGTGCGTGATGGGATTGTATATCTGCCGGGTCTCGTCGCCAAGGCCACGAATTGTGCCGCGGGCCCGGTTCGTGTCGTCCAGCGGGCCGCCGTCATTATGGCCCATTTGGATCAGGACAAAGTCACCGGGTTTGGCAGCCAGCAGAACCTTGTCCCACCAGCCTTGCGTCTGGAACGTGCGGCTGCTGCGTCCCCCGAGCGCGTGGTTTTCCACGCGAATCCGGTTCGTGTCAAAATATCTCCCAATCACATCGCCCCAGCCGCGTTCGGTCTTTTGCGGATTGTGAACCGTTGAATCACCGACAATGAACAGGATCGGAAACGCGCGATGGGAGTCGGTCAGGAACCCGGACCCGGCGGTGACATCGTTGCGGGCGTCCACGTTTGGTGAACTTTCGGGAGAAACCGGGTCAGCGGCACAAACGGAGAGATTCACGGCAAACGCGGCAACCAGCGCAGGCCGGACGATTGGGGTCAGCCAATGCCAGGGCCTGCGCTCGTTAAGTTGAGATAAACGCATAAAAGTTTCCGTTTTTTCGCACATTCCCGCCGGCAGGGCAATCCTCACCCTCGCCCGGGCCTCGCCACGATGAGCAAAAGACTTTGTGCCCGGGCCGCTTCTTGGTTTAATGCACCGGCATGTTTTCATCCGAAATCAAGTCGGTCCATTTCACCGGCATCTGCGGCACGGCCATGGCCGCGGCTGCCGTGGCTCTGAAGGAAAAAGGCTTTGCCATCACCGGTTCGGACCAGAATGTTTATCCGCCGATGTCCACGTTTCTGGCCGAACGGAAAATCGAGGTGATGAACGGTTACGCCGAGCGGAACCTCGCGCACAAGCCCGACCTCGTCGTCATCGGCAATGCCATCTCGCGCGGCAACCCCGAGGCGGAGTTCGTGCTCGACCACAAACTGCGCCATTGCTCGCTGCCGGAGCTGCTCAAGGAATTCTTCATCCGCGGCAAACGTTCACTCGTCGTTTCCGGCACGCACGGCAAGACCACCACCACCTCGCTGCTGACCTGGGTCTTTGAGCACAACGGCTTGCACCCGAGCTACCTCATCGGCGGCATCCCCAACAACCTCAGCCAGGGCGCCCGGTTCACGGACAGCGAATGGTTCATTGTCGAGGGCGATGAATATGACACCGCGTTTTTCGATAAACGGAGCAAGTTTGTCCATTACCTGCCCGAGGTCGCCATCGTCAACAACCTGGAATTTGACCATGCCGACATTTTTGACGACCTGGACGCGATTAAAAAAACCTTCTCCCACTTCATCCGGCTGGTGCCGCGCAACGGCTTGTTGCTGGCCAACGGCGATGACCCGAACCTCGCGCCCCTGCTGCAGGTGACGCATTGTCCGGTGCAGCGCTTCGGCCTGGGCGAAAACAACAAAATTCGCGCCTTCAACGTGCGCTACGGCCCGACGGCAACCGAGTTTGAAATTCCGAGCTTTAGATTCCATCTGAATCTGGTCGGCGAATTGAATGTCCGGAACGCGCTGGCGGTCATTGCCTGTGCCAAGCATTGCGGCTTGAAAAACCACCAGATCCAAACCGCCTTCGACACTTTCAAGGGCATCAAACGCCGGATGGAAGTGCGCGGCATCGCCGGTGGCGTGACCGTGGTGGACGATTTCGGTCATCATCCGACGGCCATCCGCGAAACCTTGCGCGCGCTGCGAATCAAATATCCGCGCGAGAAGATCTGGGCGAT
>Ga0335078_10008494_pt1 | contig 15277 bp, 13 predicted proteins | sample Lox_Sample_32_FD_206711 | JGI IMG/M metagenome (GOLD analysis project Ga0335078, IMG submission 206711) | Soil microbial communities from Loxahatchee National Wildlife Refuge, Florida, United States - Lox_Sample_3.2 | ecosystem: Environmental > Terrestrial > Soil > Wetlands | place: USA... | reverse complement strand
CTGGAATCGGGACGGTGAAGAGCAGGAGGTATGGGTTCAACAGGCCGAGGGCGCGCTCGGCCAGGATGATGGGTACTTATGGCCAACTGGCCGTCCTCGGCTTCAACGTGAACAAGCTCGTGCGCGGTCTGGCCAAGCGGAGGGAGATGGTGGCCGTTGGTTGAGGTCGGTTGAGTCGAGGCCGGGGAGCATCCGGACCCAGACCTGCAATGAGCCGCCGCCTGTGTGGTAGTTGGGAGAAGGTCGGGAGATGGACATGGACCTTGCGCCAGGGCGGAATTTCCCGACAGGCACTACCTAAGCGTGCCGGCCGTCGCAAGGCATCGTGAGGCGGCCTCTCGCGTTCTCCTCGATGACCCGCGCGACGCGCTTCTCTTGATGTCATGACCAACCCCGCGGTGGCCGTTGATGGACACGATGCGGCCCCGCCCCACTTGCGCGAGACGGCCCGCGAACTCCATCGTGCCAATGCCAGCTGGCAGTTTCAGCTCTACACCCCGCGCCTGGGTACCCTCGCCCAGGAGTTCGTCGTCGATGAAGCTCGCGTCGACCCGGTCGACAACGCCCTCGTGTCCGTGCAGACCCGGATGGCTCAGGCGAGCCGGCTGAGAGCGGCGGCCGAGTGAAGTAGGTGACGTGCAACTCCCGGGTTCGATGCATCCAATTCAATTGCGGGACCGTGGAGGTCGAGCTTCACGGGGACCGCTAGCAGTTCCTTGAGGGTACATTGGGACTTGACCCGCCGCCCCATAGGTTCTCGATGAACCTGTGCGAGACGGAGGAACTCCCGCTGCGGCCGTGGTGCGCACAGTGAACATCCTCGACACCAAGACCACCGTCACGCGCACGCTCAAGCTCCTTGCTGTAGATCCGAGCTGGTCTTACGACGATTCCAAGGGACCGGAGGAGTCGGTCTTCATGGAGCGAAGGCTTGGGTCTGGTTGGATGCGATGGTCGTGAACGCGGAGAGACGGTTACCGTACACACGCAGTTCCGCCTTGGCCTCGACGAAGGCGAAGATGAGCTTGTCGATGTGCTGGTGGAGCTCCACCAGCGTGGTGCCGTCGGTGTTCTGGTAGACTTAGCCGGCACGCATCAGCTCTCCGATGAAGTCGATGCGGGCTCGTCGCTTGTAGTCAGCTCGCCCTGGTGACCGGCGTCGGAATCACGGCGGTGGAGTAGTAGAGCTTGGGCGTCGCAGGGTGGTTGGGGTGCCGTTGTGGTTCCCTGGCCCTTCGGGCTCCATGCTGTGGCAGCCCGTGGCCCCCCGCACCGCAACGTGTCGCGCCAGGGCTCTTCGAGTGGCTAGAGTGGCCTCGCGCGTGATGGCGCCCCTCCTCGTCATTCGGCAGCAAGGCTCCATCGAGGTCGTCCACCATACGGCGGCCCTCCTTCGAGACGCGCCGGAACAGCTGGGCCTGGGGCACCATTGGGACGAACCGGGACTAGGTAACTTGAAGCTATACCATTGAAAATACGACAGAAAGTAATGACCCCACCGGGATTCGAACCCGGGTTACAGCCTTGAAAGGGCCGTGTCCTAGGCCTCTAGACGATGGGGCCGAAACCGCCGGACGCTACCTGGCGAAGCGCGGCGTGTCAAAGCTCGAAAAACCTGGGTCGCGCCTCCTCGTACCTCGCTTCTAGGCTGACTGGAAATAGGTCGTACCCGAGGTCTCGACGCGGGAGAAGCCGTCGCACAGTCCGAGGGTTGTCTCGGCTGAGCCGAGGAGGAGTGCACCTCCCGGCCGCATCAGGCTGCGCACGCGCCGCAGGATGGCGCTCTTCGTGGCGAGGTCGAAGTAGATGAGGACGTTGCGCATGAGGACGATGTCCATGGAGGGCAGCTGCGGCCACCCCTGGGCGAGGTTGAGCTGCGTGACGCGCAGCCGTTTGCGCAAGGTCTCGGCGATGACCCAGGCCTCGCCGTCGCGTCGAAAGTACTTCGCGAGGAGGGGGGCCGGCAGGCCGCGGTTCACCTCGATGGTGCTGAAGCGCCCGCTGCTCGTGCGAGCCACCATCGCCTGAGACAGGTCGCAGGCGTGCAGGGTCACCTCCCAGGTCCCGAGCGCGGGGAAGTGCTCCGCGAGGAGCATGGCGAGGCTGTAGGGCTCCTGGCCGCTCGAGCAGGCCGCGCACCAAAAGTCGAGCCTCCGATCGCCCACGCGCCGCGCCATCGCCTCGGGGATGATCTTGAGGCGCAGCGCCTCGAACGGCTTCCAGTCCCGGAAGAAGCTCGTCTCGTTGGTGGTGAGGGCCTCGACCACCTCGGTCTGGAGCTGGGCGGGCGGATTCTGGCGCAGGCGGCGCAGGAGTGCCTCCACGCTCGCGAGGCCCTCGCGCCGGGCGATGGGCTCGAGGCGCGTTTCGACCAGGTACTCCTTTCCCGGTTCGAGCACGATGGCCGACCGCTCGCGCAGGTAGTCGCGGAAGAGGGCAAAGTCCTGGGCCGCAATGGACATATCACCCCCGCGCCGCCGAGAGGCGTCCGCGTTCCACGCGCACGCTGATCTCGCGCGCGACGTCCCCGAGGGGAAGGATGGCCTCGGCGAGGCCCGCGTTGGCCACCGCTCCCGGCATGCCCCAGACGACCGAGGTGGCCTCGTCCTGGACCAGCACCGTGCCTCCGGCTCCTCGGATGCGCTCGCAGCCGAGCAGGCCATCGCGGCCCATGCCGGTCAGCACCACCGCGAGCACGCCGCTCTTGAAGTGCTCGGCCGCGGCACGGAAGAGCACGTCGGCCGCCGGGCGGCAAGAGTTCTCGGGCGGGCCGTCGTCGAGTGCCAGCAGAGGGCCTTGCGCACTGGAAACGAGCGTGAGGTGGTGTCCGCCTGGTGCGATCCAGACCTCGCCCGCCCTCGGGCTCGCTCCGGCGACGGCCTCGCGCACCGGGAGCGGACCCAAGGTCGAGAGGCGCTCGGCGAGCAGGCGCGTGAACATGGGCGGCATGTGCTGGACGATGACGACGGGAACGGGCAGGCCAGGCGAGAGCTTCGGGAGCACCCGCTCCAGCGCCTGCGGCCCCCCCGTGGAGACGCCGATCACGACCAGGCGGACCGGCTTGTGGACGAGCTGGCGCGGTGCCGCAGGCGGGGGAGCCGGGGAGGGAACGGGAGCGCTCGAGCGGTGGGCGAGCGCCTGCAGGCGAGGAACCACTTCCTGCAGGAGGAATGCCCGGGTGGCTTCGGGACCGCCTGTGCTGGGCTTGGCCACGAAGTCGGAGGCGCCGGCGGCGAGCGCGTCGAGGGTGGCGAGGGCGCCCTTCTCCGTGTGGGAGCTCAGCATGAGCACGGGCAGGCGGGGATGGGTGCGCCGCAGCTCGCGCAGCGTACCGAGGCCGTCGAGCACCGGCATTTCCAGGTCGAGGGTGACGACGTCGGGAGCGGTGGACGAGAGACGCTCGAGCGCGGCCCGCCCGTCGGGGGCCACGCCGGCCAGCACCAGCTCGGGCGTGGCATTCACCGCCTCGACCACGAACTTGCGGACCACGGCGGAGTCGTCGACGACGAGGACGCGCACCGGGCTCATGCGACCGGCTCGCTGAAGGCGAAGCCCAGGATGGCGAGCTTGCCGGCCAGATCCTCGCGGGTGAAGGGCTTCATCACGTACTCGTTCGCGCCGGCTGCCAGGGCCTGGGTCAACGAGTCGACGTCGGAGTTGCCGGTCGCCATCAGCACCAGGGTGGAGTCGAACTTGCGGTCGCTGCGGAGCGCCCGTAGGAACTCGAGGCCGTCCATGAACGGCATGTTCCAGTCGAGCACCACCACCTCCAAGGGCCCGAGGGTTCGGAGCACCCCGAGGGCCTCGCCGCCATGGGCGGCCTCGTAGACCTCGAAGCCGAGCTCGGCGAGCATCTTCCCGGCGTGCAGCCGGGCGGGGGCAGAATCGTCGACGATGAGCGCGCGCACGTTACACCGTGAACCGGGCGACCATCCGCTGCAGCTCGGAGGCCATGCGGGTCAGTTCGGCCGAGGCCTTCTGGGTGTCGGCGGTGCCCTGCGAGGTGTGGCGGGCCGCCTCGGCCACCCCGGCGATATTGCGGGCGATCTCGCTCGATCCGCCGGCCGCCTCGGAGACGTTGCGGTCGATCTCGTTGGTGGTCGCGCTCTGCTCCTCCACCGCCGAGGCGATGGTGCTCTGATACTCGTTGATCTGCTTGATGATGGCTCCGATCTGGGCGATGGCCTCCACCGCGCTGCGGGTGTCGGCCTGGATGGCCTCGATGCGCTCACCGATGTCCTCGGTGGCGCGGGCCGTCTCCTTGGCGAGTTCCTTCACCTCGTTGGCCACCACCGCGAAGCCCTTGCCGGCATCGCCGGCGCGCGCCGCCTCGATGGTGGCGTTGATGGCAAGGAGCTTGGTCTGGGCGGCGATGGAGGTGATGGTCTTCACCACCTTGCCGATCTCGGCCCCGGACGCCCCGAGCTTCTGCACGGTGGCGTTGGTGGCGTCGGCCGCATTCACTGCCGACAGGGCGACCCGGGCCGCCTCGGCTGCGCTGCGGGCGATCTCCTTGATGCTGGCGCTCATCTCCTCCGACGAGGTGGCCACCGTGTTGACGCTGCCGCTCACCACCTCGGCCGCCTTGGTGACCACCGAAGCCTGGGTGGCGGTCTCCTCGGCGCTGGAGGACATCTGCTGGCTCACCGCATTCAGCTCCTCGGCGGCGCTGGCGAGGACCTGGGCGTTCTGGCTGACCGCGGTGACGAAGCCCGACAGGTTGCCCGTCATCTCGTCGAAGGCCTTCCCGAGGCGCCCGGCGATGGGCGGGAGCGGCTCCCTGGCGCGCAGCTCGTTCGCCGCGATGGCCTGGGCCGCGGCGAGGAGCGAGGAGAGTGCGCCCTTGACGAGTTCGATGTGCTCGGTGCGGTCGGCTCCCTTCGAGATCGGGACCGCCTCGACCGCCAGGCCCATGGATTCGAGGGTGGAGAGGAGGAAGGAATCTCCGATCGCCTGCATATCGAGGTTCCACACCTTCCAGAGGGCGGCCTCCACCCTGGCCGCTACGGCCGCGCCGTGGGAGGTCTGCAGGCGAGCGCGGACGATGCGAGCCCACTCGCAGTACGAGCCGATGTACCACTTGAAGGGCAGGTTGATCCGATCGTGGACGGCGCCGACGTGGAGACGGTGCTCGAAGTAGGACACGTCGTAGCCCTCCTTCGCCCCCGAGAAGCAGGTGACGAGGTACTGGGCCTGGGCGCGTTCGAGCCTCTCGCGCAGCGTGGCGAGGGGAAGGCCCTGGGAGGCGGCAAAGTCGGCGAAGAAGGCGCTCGTCGGCCCGAAGCTGAATTGCCACTCGTAGAACTCATGGGCCAGTTCCTCGGCGTGCTTCTCGGCCCAGCCGATGAACCTGGTGAGGAGCTTGCGATCCTCCGGGCCGATACGGATGAACTCGCGGCGAAGGGCGAGGTTGTCCTCGTCGATGCCGAAGCGGGCAGCCAGGCCCGAGGAGCGGGGGGCCGGTAGCGGGTTTACGGAGGTCTGCTTCCGGCGGGGAGCGTGGGTCGTGCCGTTGGCGTGGGGTGCAGGGTTCATTTCGTCTCCTCGTCGGGATGTGCTTCAGCTTGTCTGGCTGCCGAGGTCGATGGCTCGGGAGGTGTCGAGCAGGAGGACGAGCTTGTCCTCGAGCTTGCAGAGGCCGCGCACCACCTGGCGCAGGCCTTCGCGCAGCGTGTCGGGAGGTCTTTCCAGGGCCGAGCCGGGCACCTCGAGGACGTCGCCCACCTCGTCGACGATGAGGCACACCGGGCCGTCCTCGCTGCGCACCACGATGTTCACCCCGGCGGCTCCGGGAGGCCGGGCGGGGAGGGCCAGGCGGCGGCGCAGGTCGATGGCCATGGTGATCTGCCCGCGCAGGTTGGCGAGGCCACGTACCGCCCCGGGAGCGAGCGGGACCGGGGTGCACTCGAGCTGGCGCACCACCTCTTGGATCTGGTCCACCGGGAGCGCGTAGGTCCGGTCGGCCAACACGAAGGTGCAGATCTGGAGCGCTTCCGTCACGCGCCGCCTCCTCGACCCTCCGCCGGCGCGAACCGGTGCGCGAGGAGGGCCGCGGTGTCGAGCACCTCGGTGATGCGTCCCTGGATGACTGCACACCCGGAAACGCCGGGCCGCGCCCTCGAGGAGTCGATCTGAGCCGCCTCCTCGACCACGTCGAGCACCGCGTCGACGAGGAGGCCGATGGGCTTTCCCTGCCACTCCTGGACCATGACCTGGAGCTTCTCTCCGTCGGGCGGGGGTTCCGGCCTGCGCGGCCGGTGACGGCGCTCGGTGAGCAGGGCAGAGAGCCGCACCAGGGGCAGGATGGTGTCCCGGTACTGGACCGCTTCACCCTCGCCCACCCGCTCGATCTCGGACGGCCCGAACTCCTCGAGGCGCGTCACCTCACCGAGGGCGATGGCCATGCGGCCGTCGTCCTTTCCGCGAAGAATGAGGAAGGGCCGCCGCGGCACGAGAGCGGTCTCCGTGGCCCGCTGGACGGCGTCGGCCCGCTCGGCGCCCTCGGCGAGGACTCCCGTGCGCCGGGCCAGGCCCAGGACGTCGAGGACGAGCGCCACCCGGCCGTCGCCGCGCACCGTCGCCCCGGCGAAGATGCCGAGCCGCTGCAGCTGGCGGCCGAGCGGTTTCACCACGATCTCCTCGGTGTCGGACACGTCGTCGACGACAAGTCCGAACTGGCGGCCCGCCGCCGAGAGCACCACGAGCTGGCGGGCCCCGTCGCTCGAGCGCGGCGCGGGCCCCCCCCCGAGCACGCTGCCGAGATCGACGAGAGGCAGGATGGTCCCGCGCAGTCGCAAGAGCGAGGTCCCCTGCATCTCCACGATCATTCGCTCCTCCCGCTCCGGCGCGACCCGGACCAGCTCGACCAGGTTCGCCTGCGGGACCGCATAGCGCGCTTCACCGCTCGCCACGATGAGGGAGGGGACGATGACGAGGGTGAGGGGGACCCGGATGCGCACGGTGGTCCCGTGCCCCGGACGACTCGTGAGCTCCACCGAGCCGCCGATGCGCTCCACGTTGGTGCGCACGACGTCCATGCCGACCCCGCGCCCGGAGATGGCAGTCACGGCCTCGGCCGTCGAGAAGCCGGGCCGGAAGAGCAGCTCCAGCACCTGCCGTTCCGGCAGACGGGCGGCCTCCTCGGCACCGATGATCCCGTTCGCTACCGCCTTCTGGCGGACGCGCTCGAGGTTCACACCGGCGCCGTCGTCGGTGACCTCCACCGTCACGTGGCCGCCGTCGTGGAAGGCGCGGATGGACACCGTGCCCTCGGGCGGCTTGCCGGCGGCCCGCCGTGCCTCGGGGCGCTCAATCCCGTGATCGACCGCATTGCGAACGACGTGGGCCAGCGGATCCTTGATGGCCTCGAGCAAGGTCTTGTCGAGCTCCGTCTCGTGCCCGGAGGGGGTGAGGCGGACCTCCTTGCCACAGAGCTGGGCGGCATCGCGGGCCACCCGCGGCAACCGGGAGAAGACCGTGTCGATGGGCTGCATGCGGGCCTTCATCACCGCTTCCTGAAGCCCAGCGGTCAGCTGGTCGATGCGCTGGGAGGTGGCGGCGAGCCGGGCGTCCTCACGGGCGGCCTCGTGGCAGAGGAGCTGGTTGCGCGCCAGGACGAGTTCCCCCACGAGGTTCATGAGCCGGTCGAGGACCGGGACGGGCACGCGCAGCGTGCTCGAAGCCTCGGGCGTTGCGTGCTCGGCCTCGCTCGCGGCGGGCCGCGAGGGAGAAAGGGCCCCCTGAGGCGGGGGCGATTCGGGCGCTGGCGGCGGTGCGGCCTGCTGGGCCGGCTCGAGGCGCTTGGGAGGCGGGGCGGCCGGCTTGAAGAGCGGCTCGGGTGGCTTGGGCTGAGGAGAGGCGGCTCGCTCCGGGGACCCAGGCGTCCCGGCGCTCTTCGGGGCGGTCATGGCCCGCAGCCGGGCGATGAGCTCGGCATGGGCCTTCGCGTCGAGGCCCTGGTGCTCACCCGCCGCCACCGCCACCGCCATGCGCAAGCCGTCCAACACCTGCAGCAGGACGTCGGTGACCTCCTTTGTCCAGGTCGTCTCGCCGTCGCGTATCGCCGCGAGAAGGTCCTCGCCGGCGTGGGCGAGCATGCGCAGGTCGTCGAACCCGAGGAAGCCGGCGGTCCCCTTCATGGTGTGGAAGGCCCGGAACGTCTCGGCCACCACGCTCGCCGGGTCTTTGCCACTCTCCACGCCGAGGAGGTCGCGCTCGAGCCCGTCGAGGAACTCGGTGGCCTCGTTGAGGAACTCGGTCAGGATCTCGTCTTGCACGGGTAGCTCGCGAGAGGGTGGCTAGTCGGGAAGGCGGCGCAGATGAACCGCCAGGGCCTTGTCCACCTCGACGACGTGCCGCACAAACCAGACGCACAAGAGCTCGTGGACCTCGGTTGCGATCGCCGTGGTCGCGCCAAAGGCCTCGAAGCTCGCCTCGATGCGCCCGAGCCGCGAGGTGAACTCGCCGTGCTCAAGGACGTGTTGCTCGCGGCGCGGGTAGCGCTCTACAGCCATGAGGCGTGCCTCGGATGCGAAGTGCTGGTTGCAGTAGTCCCGCAGGAAGTCGATCAAAGGTTTCACCTGGGCTCGCGATTCTCCGGACCGCATCGCCTCAAGGAGGGCGTCGGCGCGGGTGAAGAGCTGCTGATGCTGTGCGTCGATCGCTTCCACACCGACCGACAACCCCGCACTCCACGTGGCCATGCTGGGTCTCCCGAGGCGCGGTGGAAACACCTGCGCCACGCTCCCAGTGCAACCTCGGCGCCAGGAAGCCAACCCCCCCTCGACCGGATTCAAGCTGGCGCGAAGACGGCCCTCTCGGGCCCACGGCAGGGTGGAGCCTCAGGCCCGGCGCACCCCGGGGACGTTACCCGAGGGTCACGCTCGACCCGGCACGGGGCGACCGCCCTCGGAGGAAGGGAAGCGCGCAGTGGGGCCACCTTGCCCCACAGCGCCCGCTCGGAGGGGCGTGCGGTGTAGGGGCAACGTGAAGAAAGGCTCGTTCTCCGCCAAAGTCCGCTCGTCGCTCTTCACCGTCTCTTGGGGCGCGCGAGAGCTTGGAGCGCTCTTGCCCAGGCCCTCGGGACCCGCGCCTACCGCAACAATCGCCGCGCTCTCAGGAGGTGAGGTAAGTGTGGGCGGTGGCGAGCATTTCGGCGATGGGAATGTGTTGCGGGCAGCGGGGCTCGCAATCGCCGCACTCTTCACACCGGTCGGCGCCGGAACCGTTGTCGAGCTGGAACGTCCGGTAGCGCCAGGACGCCCTGCCTTTCTCGTCGAACATGCGACCCGCGTTGAAGGCGTTGAAGACATCGGCGATGGCGACGCCGTTCGGGCAGGGCTGGCAATAGCCGCAGGTGGTGCACGGCACGGCCATCCTGGCCTCATAGAAGACGCGGGCGTTCTCGAGGCAGGCGAGGTCGTCCGGACCGAGCCGCCCCGCAGCACAGGCCGCGCTCGTGTTTTCGGCCACCTGCTCGGGTCTTCCCATGCCCGAGAGCACCGTCACCACCCCGGGCTGGTCCCAAGCCCATCGAAGCGCCCATTCGGCGGGCGACCAGGAACGGCCAGAGCGGGAAAGGGCCTCCTTCACCTCGGTCGGTACCGCCGCCAGGGCGCCGCCCCGCAGCGGCTCCATCACCACCACGCCCACGCGCCGGTCGGCGGCGTAACGCAGCCCGGCGAGACCAGCTTGGAACGCCTGGTCCAGGTAGTTGAGCTGGATCTGAGTGAACTCCCAATCGTACCCGTCGAGGATGGACTTGAAGTCGCCGAGCGGTCCGTGGAAGGAGAAGCCGATGTGCCCGATGCGGCCGTCGGCCCGGGCGCGCTCCAGGACCCCCGTGAGACCGAGACGCTTCACCTTCTCCCAGCGCTCCTTGGCGAGTGCGTGAAAGAGGTAGAAATCGATCCGGTCCCTCCCGAGCTTGCGGAGCTGCTCCTCCAGGATACGCTCGCAATCGACAGCGGACTCGACCAGCCAGACCGGGCACTTGGTGGCGAGCTTCACCCGCTCCCGCCACCGGCCGCACAGCGCACGGCCGAGAAACGCCTCGCTCTGTCCGCTGTGGTACACGAAGGCGGTGTCGACGTAGTTGACCCCGGCGCGGATGGCATCATGGACGAGGTCGGTCGCGGCTTCCTCGTCGATGCGCGCAAGGTCGCCTTCCAGTACTGGAAGGCGCATGGCCCCGAATCCCAGGGTCGAGACGGAGAACCCGGGGACCGAGGGAAAGGTACGGTGCTGCACAGGACCTCCCTTCTTCGCTGGCATCGTAGCGCGCTTCACCCAGCGCGTCTCGTTCGCAGGAGCCGCACCTCGCTCATGAGCCCGGCTGGCGAGGACCAGGGCGGAAACTTTGACAGCGCTCGGCCGGTTGGGCTAGTAAGCCCGCGACCCCATCGTCTAGAGGCCCAGGACGCAACTCCCTCAGGGTTGAAACCGGGGTTCGAATCCCTGTGGGGTCACTCTTGGCCGTGGTTGCTGGCTCGGCAGGCAGCGAACCCCCGCCTTCACTCCGTGACGCCGCCGACAGGTGCATCGGCTGCGTCATCGCTCTGCGCAGGGTGGGGTGACGGGCGAGTTCCTTACTCGCGCCGCGCTTTCCGGCTTGCGAGCAGCCAAGAGAACGGCGATGGCTATCCTCACGCGGAGTGATTGGCTCTCGGATCCCCTCCCCGAGGTGTGCGCGCCGAATCTGGGGCATAGCGAGGAGGTCGACACTCAACTACACCGAGGGACGCGCTGCCTTGCGCGTGGGGCGTTGCGGAGGGTCCTGAGCCACGGTGACGAGTGGCCCCCAGCGAAGGATCGAACAGGGCCACGCATTACACGGGTCTGCTCGGCAACCGGCGCTCCTTGCTGGCAAGCTCACACCCCTCCCTACGCACAGTTCCGCGGGAGCGTCAGGAGGCCGCGCCGCGCCGGGGCGCTCGCGACCGCGCTGAGCCCGCCCTGGGCATCGGCCATCCATCTCGCGATCCACACGCCAACCCCGGGCCGTTCGAAGATGCGCTCTGGGTTCTCGGCCCATGCGCTGGGCGGACCACGAGCACCGCCGACCCGCCCTGCTCCACTCCGTGCCAGGGGATGGAGAGCAGGAGCACGATGGCGAGCATCGCGGCCGATGAGATCGCATTCGCTCGGCCTACGCCCTTCCGTGAAGTAGGGTAGAAGCCCCGGGAGAGCTCGAGGTGGCGGTGCTCGACGCCTCGTGCACCGCCGCTTCCCTCCCAACGCAGCCGCCCATGTCGCGCGGGTCGGATCGACGTCGATGCAGAGGTAGCCGGCGAGCAGGCCCGCTTGGTTGCGACGGTGGGACGAGCTCCGACAGTGCGGGTCGGCTAGCTGGACGAGCGGCAGAACGACGGGCGGCGCGGAGCGCCGAGCGGGGCGGACTCGCGGGTGAAGTCCCAAGAACGTGCGTCGTCGGACTCCTCCGCCGCCTTCCATTCGAGCGTGGGGCCCTCGGTGACGGTGCCAGGATGCCCAGTCCTTTGGGCCAGACGCAGCTTGGTAGGTCGGGAGGCGTTCTCCGTGGCGAGCAGAAGGGCCTTCCCGTCGGTGAGCGCGCGCCTTGCTCATGCCCCCACGTCGCTGAGGCCGAAGGGGACGAGCACATGCGCGAGCCGTTCGACGTCGCTGCGGAAATCCTGCGGCCAACAAACGGTACGATCATGGAGTTTCGCAAGGGGACACTCTAGCGCTCGGCTGCACGGGCATTCCAAAGGGAAGGCCAGCGGGCGCGGTCAGCCGGCCCTCAGCGCCTTTATCTGTGGAAGGGCGCGCCCCCCTCACGGTGCTCACACTGGGCAGCCGATCGGTTGCTCGGCTCAATTTCGGGCCTAACACGACGCGTTATTGGCCCCAACAGGGGTCCACGGGCGACGTCAGGGGCGTACTTGCGCTAGGCTGTCAATTTGATTTTCGAGGGGTGACCATCCGATGCCCGATTCGCCGATGCCCGATTCGGTCCAAAGCACGGCCCGGCCAATGACGCAGGCCGCTCGCCTCGCCCGCATGGAGTTTCTTCGCGGTGACGCTGCCAAACTCGAGGGTCAGCTGCGCGAACTCCAGGAGCAGATTGCTCGGCTTCTGGACGGTTGTGAGCACACTGACGCCAATGGCCGCAGCGCTGTCATGGGTGGCCGGACCAAGGTGTGTGCGCACTGCGGCCGAATCGTGTCCGCCACGAGCGACAAGCTCTGGGGATGACCCGGTCGGTCTCTGAGGCAGCGCATCCCCCTCTCAGGTCGTAATCCCGGATCTTTTACGATGCGTTTGCGCTTGCGCAGCGCAGTGGCGGTCGAGCCGCTTTCCGTGCGGTCGGGGAGAGGCCGTCCGTCCGGGCGGCCCTGCTGGTGCACGGCTCTCCCTCCCGGGCACCTCTGAGGCCCGGCTCAATGGGTCCAATCAGGTCCTGAGAGGCTACGCGTCGTCAGACCGGCGAGGTAGAGCCTTCCGTCAGGGAGGCGGGAGGAAGGTGCACCATGCTCTCCTCGGACATGGCCGAATCGCAAGCTCCCCGGGATCGCGGTCCCCTGGGGGTGACCGTACCCCGGATGCAATACGTACCGCGCGAGGATGGCGCGGTGGTGTTCCGGTGTGAGGCCTGTCAGGCCGACATCCACGACCTGAGGGGCGTGCACCTCGCTTACCGGACCGAGCAAGGCTGGCTCATCGAATGCGCCCGGCACGAGGAAGCCTTCTTCTCCGTGGACGCGGGTTGCCTGTTTGGCGGCGGGATGCACGCAGTCGAGATCCTCGGTCAATTGGCCTGCGCCAAGTGGTTTGCGCCCGACCCCCTCTTCCGAGCCTTTCTCAGGTTGCGAGCGCAGGCGCGCGGTCTTTACCTCAACGTGAAGGCGGCCTCGGGCAGCTGAGACGAGCGCCGGCCGTCAAGAGAAAGAGGAGGCGTCGCCCGTTCTCAATCGGGCCCTTCCACTCCCGGCCCGCGCCTCTTCCCGCAGACGCGAGGCGAGGCTTGGAGCTCGCGCCTGCCCGCGATGAAGGCCTCGACGGCCCAGAGAATTCCGGCGACGAGGACTGCGACCGGGACGATGAGCACGGCACGTTGGAGCGAGGAGGCGTCGGAGATCCGGCCGATGAGCGGTGGTGACGGCACGTCGCCGAGGAGGTGGATGGCCACGATGCTCAGGGCCACTGCGCTCGCGCGTTCGCCGGGAGAGACCTCGTTCACGATGGCCGAGTTGATGGGCCCGGTGGAAGCGAAGAGGAGGAGCTCGGCCACGATCACGGTCGGCAAGTACACAAAGGGTCTAGGATCCTCGAAGACCACCCAGGCGAGCGGGGCGGCGGCGAGCGTCGCGATCCCCGAGAGCCACAGGTAGGCCTGCCGGGTGTGGCGGAGGAGCAGGTCTCCGAGCCACCCGCCGAGGAAGGTACCGACGAAGCCGGTCACGACCACGATGGCGCCGAACTGCACGGTCGCTTCGGCCCGCGGTACGCCCCGGCAGCGCTCGAGGAAGGCCGGCATCCAGAAGGCCATGCCACCCACCGCGAAGGTGTAGGCCGAGTAACCGAGCACGGTGAGCACGTAGGGCCTCGAGGTGAACAGGCGTGCGTAGGTCCGTGCCAGGCCCTGAGGAGCCCCCTGGGGCTCCTCCTCGTTCAGTCCCCGCGGGGGATCGGGGAGCCGCAGGCAGAGAAGGGCCAGGATCACGCCGGGCAATCCCGCCACGAGAAAAGCGGCACGCCAGCCGAACGCCTTGTCGACGAGACCCCCCACGACGTAGCCGAGGGCCGAGCCGATGGGGATGGCTGCGAAGAAAATCGCCATGGCCCGGCCCCGGGTGCTGCGGGGATAGAGGTCGGCGATGAGGCCGGGAGAGATGGTGCCGTAGGCCGCCTCGCCCACGCCCACCGCCGAGCGAGCGGCGAGGAGCGAGAAGAAGCCTCCGGCCAGTCCGGAGAGCGCCGTGAAGAGGCTCCACACGAAGACCCCCGCGGCGATGAGGCGCGGGCGCGCCCTTCGGTCACCCAGGGCACCGAAGATGGGAGAGGTAGCCATGTAGACCACGATGAAGCCCGTCATGAGGAGCCCGAGCTCCGTGTCGGACAGGCCCAGGCCGGCATGCCGAAGGCTCTCCACCAGCGCCGAGACGACGAAGCGGTCGAGGTAGTTGAAGAGGTTGATGAGGGCGAGCACACCGAGGACGCGGCCGGCGGTCTTGGTGAGCGCGAGGCCCGGCGCCGCGGGGGGCGGGATGAGGGGGCGGTTCACTGCCTCAGGATGCCACGAGGCTGCCAGGGAACGGGGAGCCCGAAGATCGGGTCACAGAGGTGATGGTAAGGGCGGCCACTCAGCGGCTCAATTTTCGGGCCGCCTTCCTCCGTTGCGACGTCTGAGCGCGTCGTCATCAGCCCGGTGAACCCATTCCGGGTCCCTCCGGCGATCCGGGCCGGACCTTGATTAGGGGGGCGCTCCCAGCGCCTGCTCCCACGGCTCGGCAAAAAGATGTTGGGGAGATGTCTCACCGCGACCCGATGGGGAAAGGGACTCGAATCCCGCGTGCGATAGCGATGCCTGTCCGGTCTCGCGAGAGCGTGCGGCGATCTGAGCGCTGTCGTGAGGCCCGACCGGGGGGTAAGCCGTCGAGCAGGAACGCGATTTCAAATAGATCGACTGAGGAAGAGACGCACAGGTCAGCAAAACGTCGAGTGAAGGCATGGACCCGGCAGGCCCCTCTGACCCAGCGCGTCCGCGATGTCTCCGACGAGCTCCTCCAGGATCTGAATCCGGTCGTCTAGCTCCAAAAGCTTGGCCTCGATCTGCCGCACTCGACGTTCGACACGCTGGAGTGCGTCGGGTAGCACGGTATCTTCTGAGCTCACGAGGTCCACCTCGTCTAAGGCCTACGGCACTGCCGTATGGACGGTGGTCGACGGCGGTGCTGACACCAGAGCCGGTCTGGGTGAGCGAACCTCATCGAATCCGTCCGGGTGACGCGGATACCAGCGACGGTCCCGCGGGCGAAGCGGTTCAGGTCCGCGGTTGGCCCCTCGAGGGCCCGGAGCCTTCAAGCCCGGGCGCAGGTGGCCGAAGGCCCATCTCGCTGCATTCACTGCCCGAGTGCCACGGCTTGATACCGCCCCGACGCAAGCTAAGCATCCCGCCCAGGCCGCTTCCGTTAGACTGAAGTTATTTGCACCGAAGGTGTGACCGTACTCACGACAGCCCTGAGCTGTGCGCTGTTCGTGTGTGGAAAAGAGCTGTTCCCGGCGTTGATTTGTAGTCACTAAAAATACTTGACGACCG
>Ga0335078_10008492_pt1 | contig 15279 bp, 13 predicted proteins | sample Lox_Sample_32_FD_206711 | JGI IMG/M metagenome (GOLD analysis project Ga0335078, IMG submission 206711) | Soil microbial communities from Loxahatchee National Wildlife Refuge, Florida, United States - Lox_Sample_3.2 | ecosystem: Environmental > Terrestrial > Soil > Wetlands | place: USA... | reverse complement strand
ACTTTCACGAAGCGCTGCAGGCGTACTGGTTCATCCACCTGTCGGTGCTGACGGAGCAGAATACCTGGGACTCCTTCAACCCCGGACATCTCGATCAGCATCTCTGGCCGTTCTACCAGCGCGGCATCGAAAGCGGCACGCTGGAGCGCGAACAGGCTCGCGAACTGCTGGAATGCTTCTGGGTGAAGTTCAACAACCAGCCGGCGCCGCCGAAGGTGGGAGTGACTGCGGCCGAGAGCGGGACCTACACGGATTTCTGCAACATCAACACCGGCGGCGTGCGGCCCGACGGTTCCTCGGGCGTGAACGATCTGAGCTACCTGGTGCTGGATGTGATCGACGAGATGCGCCTGCTGCAGCCCTCGTCGAACATCCAGCTCAGCAAAAAGAATCCCGACCGGTTCCTGCACCGCGCGCTGGAGATCGTGCGCAAGGGATGGGGCCAGCCATCGATCTTCAATGCCGACATGGTGGTGGAGGAGCTGCTGCGGCAGGGCAAGTCGATCACCGACGCGCGCGCCGGGGGCACTTCGGGCTGCGTGGAGACGGGCGCTTTCGGCAGGGAAGCCTACATCCTGACCGGCTATTTCAACCTGCCCAAGGTCCTGGAAATTACGCTGAATAACGGACTCGACCCGCGAACCGGAAAGAAGATCGGCATCGAGACCGGCGATCCCACAGGCTTCCAGTCGTACGCCGACCTGTTCGCCGCCTACCGCCGCCAACTGCAGCATTTCGTGGATATCAAGATCCGGGGCAACCAGGTGATCGAGCGTCTCTATGCCGCGCACCTGCCCGCGCCGCTGCTCTCGCTGCTGGTGGACGACTGCATCGCCAAGGGCCGGGACTACAACGACGGCGGTCCGCGCTATAACTCCACATACATTATGGGTGTCGCGCCCGGCACCACCGCCGACAGCCTGGCCGCCATCAAGCACCACGTATTCGAGCACCACCACCTCGAAATGGCCGAATTGCTGGATGCGCTGCGCGCCGATTTCCGCGGCTATGAGAAGACCCGGCTGCTGCTGTGGAACAAGACGCCCAAGTACGGCAATGACGATTCGTTCGCCGACAACATCCTGGCGGAAGTCTTCGATGCGTTTTACGAGGCGATCAACGGGCGGCCGAACACGAAAGGCGGAACCTACCGGGTGAATTACCTTTCGACCACCTGCCACGTGTATTTCGGCAGTGTGACCGGCGCCACGCCCGATGGACGCAAAGCCTGGGAGCCGCACTCCGACGGGATCTCGCCGGCACAGGGCGCCGACCGCTTGGGGCCGACGGCGGTTATCAAGTCGGCCGCCCGCATGGATCATGCGCGCACCGGAGGCACCCTGCTCAACCAGAAGTTCACTCCGAAAGCCGTGGAAGGCGAAGAAGGACTGACGAATCTGCTGCACCTGGTGCGCAGCTATTTCAAGCTGGACGGGCACCATATCCAGTTCAACGTGGTGACGGCGGAGACGCTGCGGGAGGCGCAGGCCCATCCCGAGCAATACCGCGACCTGATTGTCCGGGTAGCCGGCTATAGCGACTATTTCTGCGATCTTACGCCGGCGCTGCAGAACGAAATCATCGCGCGCACCGAACAGACCAGTTTCGCGTAGAATTACCGGGGTCCATGGACTCGATCGGCGCCGACATTCCTGCTTGGCGCCGCTCGTCTCCAGATGCTACGCCTCTTCGTCGTCCTCTTCGTCTTCGTCCCAGTCTTCCTGCGCGGAATTGGCCTCGGTAAGGGCATCATCGGCGGCGTCGACGATATCCTCGTCCGCGGATTCGGTGAACTCGGCGAGCATCCCGGAGGCTTCCGCGTTGTGCATTCCGCCGGCGGCTTCGATGGCCGCCAGAAGCAGCGGCTTGGGAGTTTTGCCGGAGCTCAGCAGCGCCTTGATATGCGGCCAGGCGGCGTCCAAGCCGCGCTGTCCGGCGGAGCGCACGGCTTCGCGATGGATGTCGGGATTCGGGCTGCGGAGGGATTCCATGATCTCCTTCTCGAAACCCTCGAGGTAGCGCATGCAGAAGACCGCGGTCAGTTTCCACTCGTCGTCAGGCCGGGAATAGGCTTTGCGAACGGCATCGGCGAGCCAATCTTCCTCGGCGCGGATGGCGGCTTCGAGCGCCATGCGCCGGACCCCCTTGGGCGCGCGCTCGTCTTCATGCACGCGGCGGAGTGTTTCGCGCAGGCGATTGTAGGTCGCCTCTTCGATGGGTGGATCGGTAAGACCGTCCTCGTATTCGTAGCCTTCGACCCAGCATTGTTCCAGGACCGGCGCGAGCGAGATGGCGGCTCGCTCCCGCAATTCGTCCGGCTCGCTGGAATCCTGAACGATGGACGACAGCAGATCAGCCATCTCGTCGTCCATCACCACCAGATCGCCTCCCAGCTCGGCGGCCGTCAGCCGCCCGACGTTTCTGCGATCGCGGAGAGTTCTTTTGATTTCCTCCGCGGCCGATTCCGGCCACTCCCATGGAGGAAAGTTCGCTAGCTCGCTCACGGTCATGGGCATCCTTCCATTGTGCCAGCCGCCGCCGCGCCATGGAAGGCGCGGAATGAAAAGCATAAAGAGCGCCAACGCCGGGGCATCTTCGCACCGGAGCCGTCCATCAACGCGGCTACTTTCTGGCGGGCGTGATATCGGTCAGCGGCAGATCCCAATGCGCCAACAGGATCTCAAAACGCCGCTGCTCTTCGCGTTGATAAGCCGCCTGGTCGGGCCAGAGTTGCCCGATGAGCCGCTCTTCATCGGGATTGGCGGTGGTGGCGGCGGTGGAGTTCCGGAAACGGATGGTGACGCGGAAATCCCAGCGGGAGTCTTCCGTCATGTGGTTCGACGGCTGCTCGATTTTCACCGAAAGCATGCGGCCGGTCTCGACGATTTTTTGCAGCAGCGGATAGTGATTCTTCAGAAAGAGCTGCAGGAATTCCTGCTGATGACCCCACTGGACCTTGTAGTAATACTCCATGGTGTACGGCTGATCGGGCGCGCCCTGGGGCGGCGCTCCCTGCGCAGGGAGCCGATTCGCGGCCGCGGCAAACAGCAACATCAAAAGTAAGTTCCTCATCGGTCCTCCAAACGGGAATGAATCGGATTTTAGCAGGCAGCCGCCGCGCCGTGAGGCCAGGCGTAGTGGCCCCGGCCGTGCTCTATGCGGCTGGGTACCTATATCCGCAATATGCAGATCAACCGATTGGCATTTTTCCGAGCGATACCGGCGGGTTGCGGCGACTCGGTCCTGGTGGCGTTTGTCGCCGTTGGAATCCTGTTCATATCCTGTCCGGCTCATGGCTCGCCGGGGCCCTTCTCGACGTTTCTGCAGCAAAAGGCGGGCACTCCGCAGGCGGTGGGCCATGATGCGGCCGGCAATATTATCGCCGTGTGGAACAGCGACAGCGCGATACCCGGCCACGGCATGGATCTGGTAGCCGCGAAGTTTGACGCGAGCGCGGCGAACCTCCTTTACTTTGTCGAGCTGGGCGGTTCCGGCGGGGACACGGTGGCGACCGCGCTGGCTGTCGATGCACAGGGGAATGCCTATATTACCGGTGCGACGGGAGCCGCCAACTTCCCGGTCACCACGGGGTTCAACGGCCAGGCGCCGGCCAATACGGCATATCCGTTCGCGGTCAAACTGAGCCCCGGCGGGACGATCGTCTATGCCACGCTTTACGCCGGCGCGGCGGCGGCGGAACCGCTGGCGATCGCCGCCGACAGCTCCGGCGACGCCGTCATCAGCGGCCTGGCCACGACCGCTTACACGGCAACGGCAGGGGCGGTGTCGGTGGCGGACGCTGCCTGCGGAAGTTGTGAGCCATTCGTCACCAAGCTCGATCCATCGGGCAGTAAGATCCTGTTCTCGGCTGTGGGAGTGGGCGGCGGCCAGGTGGTTCTCGGCCCCCAGGGAGACATCTTTATCGCGGGAAGCACGTCGTCCGCGGCTTACCCCACCACAGCCGGCGCCTATCAGACGAGCTTCACGCCATCGGTGGTGTGCGGGTCGGAGGGTTTTTGCATGCCGTCCTCCGTTCCGTATGTCTCTCGTCTGAGCGCGGACGGCTCGAAACTGGTTTACTCGACGCTCCTCAGCGGCAGCGAGGCCACCTGCTTCGGTTTGGCGGTGGACAGCGCCGGAGACGCATACGTTACCGGAACCACGTCGTTCCAGGATTACCCGTTCACTCCCGCGTCGCCCGGCGATCGCCCGGGATTGTTCCTGGCGAAGCTGGATCCCAGCGGCTCGAGAGTGCTCTGGTCGGTGAAGCAGGGCGGCACGGCCCTGGCGCTCGATGCTTCGGGTAACCCGATCGTAGGCGGCAGCTTTCTTCCTACGACGATTCCCGCGTCGTATTCGCCGGCGCAGACATTTCCGCCGCCGCCGCCCACCGGAAGCACGCCCGTGGAGTGCCTGCCGAACGGGATCACGGTGCGATCGATGGCCTATGTGCAGAGGTTCAGCGCGCAGGACGGAAGCACGCTGGCGACACAGCTTCTGAGCGCCACGCAGGCCACCGCCAACGCCGTGACGATCGAGCCGGATGGCCGCGTCGTCCTGGCGGGCCGTACGAGTTTTCCGGACGTCCCGCTTTCCGCAGGAGTGGTTTTCAGCAATTCGGTTGCGCAGCGAACCGCATCCGGCGGGTTTCTGGCCGCATTCGATCTTTCGCAAACCGCGGCGGGCCCGCAGCTCGGCTGCGTGCTGGATGCGGCCACGTTGCTGCCGATAGGCCCGGTGGCGCCAGGGCAGTTGATCTCGCTGTTCGGGAGCCAGCTTGGGCCGGATACGGGTGTGGCGGCCCCCGACCCGACCTCGCCGCCGGCTTCGCTATCCAATGTACAGGTGAGTTTCGACGGCGTTCCGGCCCCGCTGCTGTATGTCTCATCAAGGCAGGTCAATGTGCAGGCGCCTCCCGCGGTCATGCAAGACCTGTTGCAGCAGGGTTCGACCGTGATGACGGTTTCGATCGATTCGCACCCCGTGCTCACACGGATGTTCGCGGTTACGGGAAGCAGCCCATCGGTGTTTGGATCCACCTACGGCGGAACGCGCGCGGGATGTCCGGCCGTGAGCCCGGTTTGGTTCCAGGCCATCGCGCTGAACAGCGACGGCTCGGTCAACTCATGCGCCAATCCCGCCCCACCGGGATCGGCGGTGACCCTGTTTTTACATGGCGCGGGGGTCTCGTCCGGCCAGATCGGGGTGAGCGCGGGACCGGTTTCCCTGGCCGCCGGCCCGTTGCTGCAGGCGCCGGGAATGATCGACGGGGTGGACATGCTCGCGGTCGCGCTTCCGCAAACCGATCTGGCCGGCCTGCAGCCAGTGCCGCTCGCGATATCCGCCGGCGACACTCCAGCGGCGCCGTTTGTCTACAGCGGCGGCGCTTTCCAGGAACCGGTAGTGGTGTGGATGAGCCGGTGAAGAGCAGGGAACCGGCCGTGTTTTAAGCCGGCGCCTGAATCGACAGCAGCCTTTCGAAGAATGCGCGGTATTTCCGTAAGGCAATGCGGAGGTCTTCGGTGGAAACCTCGGAGCCTCCGGCCCATTGCCGCTCCAGGCCGCTTCGCTGTTCGGCAAAGCCTTCGGCCAACTTCGTCATAGCCGCGGCCACCAATTCGTCCGCGCGCCTCACGGCGCCGTGCGGCTCATCCACAAATCCCGCCTGAATGTCGGTCCATTGGCGTCTCAGGTCATGGATTGCATCAGGCGGAAACAGCGGACCGGGCGGCGCGTTTTCCACCTGGACGTCATTTCCCACCGGTACGAAATCAGTCGTCGAAAGATGTTCTTCTGAAATTCTGTTCATCGGATTACTCCCCTGGCGTCCGCGGCGCGGGCTTCCAACAGCTCGTCAAAGAGCTCACGATAATTCACCAGCGCCTGCCGCAAATCTTCGGTGCCGGCTTGTCCCTGTTCGAGCCGCAAAGCAACCGCGTGCGCGGCGCGATAGTATCTCACCACCATCGGATGGTCGACCGAGAGATCGGCCGCCCGCCGTTCGAAATCGGCGACGGGATAGCCGCGCGCCTCCATCAACTGGCAGACAATGCGATCGGCCTCCGCGATGGAGTGCGGGGGATCATCGACAAATCCGGTTTGTGTCCGCCGCCACAGTTCGGCAAAGTGATTCCGATCTTCTTCGGAAAGGCGGCGGATGTGAAACTTGTCCACTCTTTCCGCGCGTCTCCGCAAATCCTGTTCGGCTCTTGCGCGTCCCAACTGGTTGACGGCGTGTTGGTACTCAGGTCCGAATCGGGAGCGCAATTTCTTACTGCGCTGCCGCCGGGCGACATACCAGGCCACCAGGGCCGCGAGGATTAAAAGCGCCACAACGATGACAACAATTTCCGTGGTCGTCATATATACTCCGCCTGATGGCTTGCAGATGAGGGTCCAATGGACGGCTACGCGCAGCAGGCGAGGCGCAATGGTGTTGCGCCACCCATGCCTGGTTGGATTCCGCAGGTGAGAGGCTTGCCCCGTCCTTTATAGAGGCTCAATGAGCGAGGACTTTGGCTATTGCGCGGATCAGCTCGTCGGGAACAAACTTCGCCACATAGCCGTCGGCGCCTACCCGCTTCGCATGGGACTCGTTAGCGGAGCCGGACAGAGACGAGTGAATAACGACCGGGACTGCTTTCAGCAGATCATCTTCCTTCAACTGCCGGGTCAGCGTGAAACCGTCCATCTCCGGCATCTCGAGATCGGTCAGGACCATAGCGACCTTGTGATTGATCGGCATGCCGGCACTGCGGGCTTCCTGCGCCAGCCGTTTGAGATGGTCCCATGCCTCTTTGCCGGTCTTCGCGCTGGTGAAGGGGAGGTTGAACCGGCCGAGGACTGTCTCGATCTGCCGGCGCGCCACGCTGGAGTCGTCGGCGTAGACGATGACGGCCCCATCGGGAATGTGAACAGACGGAGTATGCGTGAGTTCCTCGCCGCTTTTGAAGCGGGAAGGCAGAGTCTCGCGCAGGATGGATTCGACATCCAGGATCAAGGCAAGCCGGGCCTTCTCCTGGTCTCCGTCCAGGCGAGCGAGACTGGTTACCAGAGCACCGGCGGCCGATTTCTCGGCCGAGACTACACGACCCCACTCCAGGCGAACGATCTCGTCGACTTCCTCCACGGCGAATCCCTGGACCGAGCGTTCATATTCGGTTACCAGGAGGATGTTGCGGGCCGAAGGTGTGCAACCGACCACTGACGGAAGATCAATGACGGGAATGATCTGCCCGCGGATGTTGGCTACACCGAGAACGTGTTTCGGAGACCCCGGCATGGGCGTGATCGGAGGCATAATGAGGGCTTCGCGGACTTTGAAGACATTCATGCCGAAGACCTCGCGGGTATTCGATTTACCGTCCTCGCCCAAGCGGAAGATGAGCAGTTCGAATTTGTTCGTGCCGGCTAACTTCGAGCGCTCGTCTACTTCATCAATCACGTCACTCATGGCGAGACCTCAATTCTGTTTCTGACCGATCGCGGCGCTCAATTCGTCCAGCTTGTTCAACAGATCCTGTTCCACGCGCGATATTTCGGAGCCCTGGCGCAGGGCTTCGTCCCGATCCCCTGTAGTTATCGCGGTGCGGATTGCCTGTGCCAGGAGATGGAGCGAAGCATAGGGAGCCCCGACCTCCTGGAAGGCCGGCACCTGTCCGAAGGATTCGCGGCCGACACCGTCATACCAGCGGCCAAAACTGGTTTGACGATGGTCCGGCAACTCTTCCTGCGCAGCGGGATCCGTGCGTTTGCCGATCTCGGCCACGCGATTCCGCACAAAAATCTTAATGTCGTTCTTTACGGACTCGACGTGCATGACGCCGACCATATTGTGCAGGGAGCGGACCTGCTCGCCCAGGGAGACGGTGACCGACTCCGCGCCGTGGGCCGTCTGTTCGGCGGAATGACTGGTTTTTTCAATCGATCTGGCAGAGCCGTCGATCTCGACGATGTTGCTCTGCACTTCTTCGGTGGCCTTCTGCACCCGCTTGGACAGATTGCGGACTTCGTCCGCGACGACGGCAAAGCCGCGGCCGTGTTCTCCAGCCCTGGCCGCCTCGATGGCGGCGTTCAGTGCCAGCAGGTTTGTCTGGTAAGCGATCTCCCGAATGGTTTGCGCGATTCTCCCGATGGCGCCCACCTGTGCAATGAGGCCTTTTGACGCGTTCCGGCTGTCGGCCACGGACTGGGCAAGGCCGTTCAGCTTGCCGCCGACGGCCTTCATGGCGCGGTCGGTGTCTCCAGCCAACCCCATCAACGATTCCGCGTTCTCCGATGCAGCCTGGCTCATGCTCGTGATGACCTGCTCGGCCAGCTTCGCGTCGCTGATGTTCCGCCACGAGGCGTGGAAGGCGATCACTTTGCCGGTTCGGTCGCAGACAGGGGTGAAGTTCAACGCGAAAGTGACACTGCCAAGGACCAGCTCGGTCGTATGTTCGCGAGTGGGGTCGGCAATGAGAGTGCGGAAGATATCGCGGATCCGCTCCGGATCTCGATGGAACTGGTGAATCGACTGGCCGAGAGCCTTGCGCACATCCGCGCCGCGGAGAAGCGGATTGAGCTGCCGATGATTCAGGCTCATGGCTTCGAGAGCGGCGCGGTTCATAAAGACGATGCGGTTCTGCATGCGGTCGTCGGCCTCGCATAGCATCTCCAGGCTGGAGAGCGGTTCCAGCAGTGTCCGCGCGTACCGCAGGAGCTGCTCGCGCTCGGGAGCCATTGCGGGCGCGTTCACAGGCAGGGCGCCACCGCGCGCTTTGCGGCCCGCAGACCGGTCCTTTCGGCTGCCGGCAGAACGGAGTGCGGGCTTTTTCGCGGGGCTGGTCCTGGTTTCCGGATTGACCGCGCCGGCCTGACGAGTGTCGCGTACGAGTGTGCTAGCCATTAAGATCTCCTTTTGCCGAGGACAAGACGGATCCGACGGTCAGTCCGTCGAACCAGTCCAAGAAACGTTGCACGTTGTCGCCGGTGTAAATTGCTCCGTGCTGAGGACAGAGGTAGTCGATGTCCAACTGGCGAACACGGTCGATCCAATCCTTCTTGGCGGCGTTGGAGGGCATCCACCGCTGGTGAAAGAACTTCGCGTGCTGAATATGCTCGTCAAATGCTCTCGCCGACTCGGCAACCTGGTGTCCACCGACCCAGATGCTGTGTTCGGCGGGCAGCAGAGCCGCGCCGACATCGCCGCTGAAATACACTTTCGCCTCCCGGTCAAAGACATGAAAGTTCGCCGAGGCGTGCAAATAGTGCGCCGGGACCAGTTCGAGTTTGAGGCCGCCGACCATCATGACTCCGCCCTCATCCGGGGTGCCGATCAGTTCGGCATCGAGCGCTCCATAGTGGCGAATGAAGCCTTCCCACAGGCTGGGTATGTGCCACTGCACACTGCAATTGCAGGCGTTCCACAAAGGCAGGCTGGAAGCGATATCCGGATCCTGATGAGACACAAAAGCCTTGATGACGGAGGTGGGCGGCACGACCTCGGCTACAGCCGCCAGAACCTGCGGGAAGATCTCGAAACCGCCGGGGTCGAGAACCGCGCTCTGGCCATTGGACTCCACTATATATACGTTGGAATCGATGACCCGGCGCTCTTCCTGATCGTGCAACACCCACCAGCGATGATTCCCCGCCTCAAATATCGAGGTTGTTTTCATGCAGCACCTCCTCCAATTCCGCGCGATATTTCCAGATGGCGTCTCTGACCTTGGTCACCGCCAAACCCATCTCGTGGGAGACGCGCATCAACGGAGCACCGCTCTGTTCGGATAGCGCCGCTTCGATGCGACCGTTCGTAACCACGTATTCCTGCTCGGTGATACCTTCCTGCAAACGGGTGACGGTCTCCACCAGATGCCGCAGGATGGTGACAGCTTCGGCTTCATCGGCCGCCATGCTGCTCTGCCGGTTTCCTTCGGATCGCGAAAGGAAGATGCGAGCCGGCTTGTCCGGCTGCATCATCTCCGCCGTCCGGCGGAACATCTCCCGGAAGCGGGCTTGCTGCAGAACGCGCAGTTGAACCCGGACGAGCGGCGCCACCGATTGCTGTAAGGGCGCCGCGGCGGCCTTGAGGCGCACGGCCTGTTCGCGGAACGCCTGCGCCACCACTCCGTAGCTCGCCAGCTTGTTGCCGTGCCGCTTGACGAGGACCATGGCATTCAACGCGCGGCGGTCGATTTCGTGCAACGAGCGGTCGATCGTGCGCCGCGTCCGGGAGGAGGCATCCATGATCTGCATGACGCGCTGAATATCCATCAACTCCCTCCTTCCGGCGAGGCGGACGCGGCCGCGGTCAGGGCCGCCGCATCGAGTATCAGGACGACATCCCCGCGCCCGGAGATGGTGGCCCCCTGGTAGAGGTTGGGAGAGGCGAGAAAGTCTATCGGCTTGACCACCGAGTCTTCGTTGCCCAAAACTTCGGAGACCACGAAAAGGCCGCGTTCGGTCAGCACACCCTCGGCACTTTCGACGCCCAGACGGAGCGGCCGATTCTGCAGGATGGAGCCCAGGTCCACCATCGGCACGGTGTGAATGCCATCGATGGAATAGGTCGACCGGCCGGAAAGATGATGGACGCGGTGTTCTTCCAGATCCGTCAGGCTGTCGATGGCCGGAATCGGCAGCGCATAGACCTGTTGGCGGAGGCGCAGGTACAGCACCGGAAGCACCGCCAGTGTGAGGGGAAACTCCATGGAGATGCGCGTGCCCCGGCCGAGGGTGGTGTCGATCGAGAGACGGCCCCGCAGCTTGTCGGTGGTTTGCTTGACTACATCCATGCCCACGCCGCGCCCCGACAGGTCCGTCGCCTTTTCCTTGGTGGAGAAGCCGGGCCGAAAGACCAACTCGAGCGCCTCCTGCTCCGAGAGATGAGCGGCCTGCTGGGCGGTGATCACGCCCTTCTCGATGGCCTTCTGGACAATCAGCCGACTGTCCATTCCCTTGCCGTCATCGAACACCTCGATGCGTACCTTATCGCCCAAGTGGACGGCCGCGATTTGCAGCACGGCGGTGGGAAGTTTGTTGGCGCTTTTGCGAACTTCCGGCAATTCGATGCCGTGATCGAGACTGTTCCGGACCAGATGCGTCAACGGACCGGAAAGAGCATCGACCACGGTCTTATCGATCTCGACATCCTCGCCGGCGATCTCGAGCTGGACATCCTTATTCAGTTGCCGCGAAAGATCCCGGACTACCCGCGGTAACTGCTGGAAGAGGCGGCGGCACGCCTGCATGCGAAGGCGCATTACGGTGTTCTGCAGGTCGCTTACGCGCAAGTCCATCTCCCGGGCGATGCGGGACATGTTTTCGTCTTCCTTGCTCAGTCCGCCAACGGCGGAGGTCAGGCGATTCCGAAGAAGAACCAGTTCTCCAACCTGGTTCATCACCGCATCCAGGCGGTCGGCATCCACACGGAGCGAATTCTCAACCCTCTCAACCGGCTCCGGGGCTTTGGGTGGAATTCGTGGGGCCGGGACAGAAGCGGGCGGCGCAACCGCGGCCGCAGGCTCCGGAATGACGACTTGTTCCTGGACAGGTCCGGCGGGCTGCTCCGGAGGATCCGCGTGAGCGTGGACGTCCTGTGCGGTGCCCGCGTTCGATAGCGCCGATGCGAGTTGGGCGAGAGGCACAGGTTCCGGTTCGGCACAGGCAGAATCCGGAGAGGCAGACTCTGCCGAGGCGAGCGCCTGAATCGTCTGGCCCAGATCGGCCGGTCCAGGTAAAGGCTCCCTCTCTTCGGCAAGCTCCTGGAACATGGTATTGAGGACGTCCATCCCGCCAAGGATCGCGTCGATGCGGGCGGAGGTCACCGGGAGAGCGTGCGAGCGAAGCTTGTCGAGAAGATCTTCAAGATGGTGAGCCCAGTCCACGAGGTTTGTGGCGCCCACAAAACCGGCGCCACCTTTGATGGTGTGAAAAGCCCGAAAGATCGATGCGAGAGCCTCATCGTCATCGGGCGCCGTCTCCAGCCGCAGGACTTCGGCCTGGGCGTGCTGCGACAGTTCTTTCCACTCGATCAGGCAATCCTGCAGAAACTCAAGTTCCACGGCGATTTTCCGTTAAACGCTCTTCGCTACTGCTTTCTTATCGGCGATCGCATTCTCTTCGTTAGGGGACGGCGACGTGGGGCGTCGGGTTGATTGCCGCAGGCGCGGAAGACTTATTCGGTTTTGGCCTTTTTGCCGACGGGTTCGTAACCGCAACTGGCGGCTTTAGCCATGGCTTCCATTCCCTCGTGCATTGTCAGGAGGGGCGTAGTCTTGACGGCCTTGCAGGCTCCGCCCGCGGAAACCGCCATGGCAAACGCCGCGGCACTGGCGATGTCCGGCATGGAGATGATCCCGACAAGATCGTATTCGCCCAGGGAGGCCCAGAACGTTCCAATTTTGCCGCCCAGCCGTTCCGCCGCATCCCGGACCGCCTGTGCCCGGTCTTGCGGGTTCCGAACCATCTCGGTCCACGCTTCTGGCGTATAGGAGACTTCAAAAAGAAATACGGCCACTCCTGGGACTCCTCGCTTCGGCCGGGGGACTCGAACAATGGTCTGGCACCGGCAAATTCTTCATCACTCTAGTGGGGCCTGACGTGATTGTTCTCAGATTTCAGACAGGAGGACGGCGGGACAATGGCGGGCGGGCACCGCGAGGTCCTGCCATTTCATGCAGCCGGACAAACCGCGGCCGGCGCTGTAGGGGGATTATCGAACGGCGCCCATGCCGCGACATCCATGAGCGCCGGCTCAACCAGGGTGAGCTCCCGGCAAGCTCGCATGACGTCGCCCGGGTGAACGGATGGTCAGTTAGCGCCGGCGGACTGACGATGGCACGACCACGCCTGCCGTCCGGTGATCGAGTATACTCGGTAGAACAATGAAACCCTGTCCGGCATGGCTACCGTTGTTATTGCCCGCCACCGGTCATGGGGAGGGCATGAAATCATCATGAAGAAGAAATGAAAAGGCTGCGCGTCGGGATCCTGGACATCGTATCCCGGGGACCTACGCAAGCGCTGTACGCGAGGGTGATGAACGCCAATCTGGCCAGCATCATGCCGCAGGTGCTGGGCGTGTGGTGCCGCCAGGAAGGTCACGAAGTCACCCTGGTATGTTACACCGGTTTCGAGGATTTGCTTTCCGAACTGCCGACCGGGATCGACATCGTTTTCATTGCGGCGTTCACCGAAGCCGCCCACACGGCCTACGCCCTGAGCAATCTGTTCCGCTCGCGGGGCGCCATCACGGTTCTGGGGGGCTCGCACGGCCGCTGTTATCCCGAGGATGCCGCGCGACATTTCGACTACGTTTGCGGTTTTACCGATCGGGAAGCTCTCCGCGATATTCTGCGGGACTGTTCGCAGCACCGGCCGGCCGGAATACAGATCGCTGCCAAGACTCAACCGCGCAGCCTGCCCGGGGTCCGGGAACGCTGGCCGTTCATCGAGGCCACCCTCAAGAAAGCCCCGCTACTGAAAATGGTGCCCATGCTCAGCAGTCTGGGCTGTCCGTACAGCTGCGGTTTTTGCATCGATGCCGTGGTGCCTTATCAGCCCATGGACGGCGAGGGCATTCGTGACGACCTGCGGTTCCTGCGCACCAAGTTCAAGCAACCCATGGTCGCCTGGCACGATCCCAACTTCGGCGTCAAATTCGACAGCATTATCGACATGATCGAAGAGGCCGCGCCGCCGGGCAGCATCGACTTTCTTGCCGAGAGCAGCCTGGCGCTACTGTCCGAACCCCACCTGAAGCGGCTCAAGAGGAATAATTTCAGAGCGGTGCTGCCGGGAGTGGAATCGTGGTACGACATGGGCGGCAAGTCCAAGACGGGCGGCAACCAGGGAATGGAGAAGGTCCGGCAGGTTTCCGATCATGTCAATCAGATCCTGCGATACATCCCCTACGTGCAGACCAACTTTGTCTTCGGGCTCGATTGCGACGAAGGAGCCGAGCCTTTCGAACTGACCAAGCGCTTTCTTGATATGACCCCCGGGGCATTTCCGGCCTATTCGCTGCTTACGGCGTTCGGCCGCGCCGCCGCCGTCAACCTCGATTATCAGCGGGACGGCCGCGTGGTGCCCTTCCCGTTTCATTTCCTGAATAACAATCAGGCGATGAACGTCCGGCCCAGGAACTACTCATGGCAGCGCTTCTACGAGCACGTCGTCGATCTCAGCCGCTATTCCTTCAGCATGACTGCCATTCTACGGCGGTTGTGGGCCACACCAGGCGTGACGTCGCGGTGGATGAACGTGGTGCGCGCCATCTCGTCGGAGGGTTGGGGCAGGTGCCGGTATCACGAGGATGTTCGGCGCCGGCTGGACACCGACCGAGAGCTGTTGCCCTTCTTTGAGCAGGAGACCGCGCACCTTCCCGCGTTCTATGCGGACCAGGTCCGCCAGGATCTGGGTTCGCTTTGGGAATGGCTACCGGAGGGGGCACTCCATCACGACCCGAACGCTTATCTTAAGTCGGAAGACAGAGTGATCGACATATCGATCGCCTGACGGCATGCGGCGAGGCTTATAGAGCCGCGACCGGCAGCGAGATTCTCCCCGGCGGAAGCCCACGACGGTGGATTGGCCGCCCGGCGGCGGAGTGCTTCCGAGGCGTCCTCGCGGCGCAACTTCGTAATGACGGCAGACGGGACGACTATCTGGCTCAACTGCTGTCGAAGGAGATCGGTTTCATCCACCAGGATCAGGTAGCAGAGCGGCGAGGTGTCCGCGGCCGCGATCATTGCGGGAAGGCGTCGCGAATTGTGGCGATGTTTATCCTCAATGTTTCGCGTCGTCCATAGTCCGAGTGGGGTCAATGATTCTCGGAATTTCCGTCAGTTCGTCAGCGCCAAACCATATCTCCTCAAAAGTCGTGTCCTTTCGGCGAAGATGCGTCCCTCCCGCAGTGAAGGTGACTTGTGGGGTATTTCGTCATTTGTTCGACTCGGGGGAACGTCTTAGACTGCCGAACTGTTATGCATGCGGCGGTTATTGGGAAATCGGTGGCCCAGGGCGCCACCACCATTTGGACTGCGGAGGCGGTGCACCGAAGTGGCCGCATCTTTCTGCGCCCCGGGGGTCCGCCGAGTGGTCCGCAGAATTGCCAAGATGGTTGCAGAGGGTGAAAGTAGTGGATTGGGTATCTGTGGATTCCAGCGTACTGGCCGCGGTTGCGTACTGCCGGGATCGACGGCAGCTCTACTTGAGGTTTCGTAGCGGAGATGTTTACCGCTACTTCAAGTTCCCACCGCACCAGTATGATGAATTGCTTGCGGCCGAATCCAA
>Ga0335078_10008491_pt1 | contig 15281 bp, 15 predicted proteins | sample Lox_Sample_32_FD_206711 | JGI IMG/M metagenome (GOLD analysis project Ga0335078, IMG submission 206711) | Soil microbial communities from Loxahatchee National Wildlife Refuge, Florida, United States - Lox_Sample_3.2 | ecosystem: Environmental > Terrestrial > Soil > Wetlands | place: USA... | reverse complement strand
AACATGGGCGTTCCGCTCACCCCGGCGCCGCCGTAAGGTTCGGTTGAGCAGGGCACTGCGGGAAATTCGCTCTGAAAAAAGACCGCGGACGAAAACTTCGTTTTGTGCCCACCTTCGCCCTTCGGGCTTCGAAGCGGCGGTTGCGGGAGCGACCCCGGTGTTTGTGCGGTTTCAGTCTCTAAAAAGGGGTCTGCCGTGATGGCGGGCTGCCGCCGTTCAAAGATGCTTCTTTAGCGAAGGCCCTGCCAGACGCGGACTTCAGATATCTTTCGAACGCACGACCCTGGTTTTCGTCGCTGAATGCAATGTAGGTTTTGATCATGTCGCTCGAGAGAACATTTCGACCAAGACGGTGGAAACAGCTTGCGCGGTCGCGGCGGATACCTTGCCGATCCTACGGACCAAGCGTTGGCGGTCAACAGCGCGGATTTGATCGAGGGCCACTTGGCCGTGTTTGCCATGGAACGTGAGTGGAACACGAGTTGGATAGGCGCGTTCGACGGTGGTCATCGGGGCGATGAGGACAGTTCGCAGGTGCCGGTTCATCTCGTCGGGCGAAATCACTAGGCAAGGACGTGTTTTTCGCATTTCTGACCCTTGGGTCGGGCCAAGGGATACCAACCAAATCTCGTCCTGGAGGGGCGCGCCAGCTACCACCGCCAGTCCTCACGATCAAACGCGCTGCTGGGCAAAGCCTCAAGCAGTAGTTCGTCATTAAAGAACGGCTTGGCCGCGATGAAGGCCTCTTCCCAGCCCTCACGAGGGCGATGTTCACGGACAAGGACCAGGCGATTTTTTTCGATCCGCAGGTCGGCCGCTTCTTGTAGTCCGCACTGCTCAAGGACGGACTTGGGAATGCGGATGCCGCGCGAGTTGCCAATGCGTACCAGCTTGACTCTCATAACCTCCTCCCGTTGTAATTACATTGTAAACACACACCAGGTTTAAGGCAAGGTGTATTCGGGAGAATTCGGACGATCACACACGCAGGAGAAGGGTGGTGTGTTGCAGAGAGCAACCGCCTAGCGGGCTTACACCGCAATCCGCCGCCACAAAACGTCATCGAGCGCGCCAAACGGGCACTGGTCGAAGGCTGCTGGGCCCTGGTTGACGATCTTAGAACCCTTCCGCTGAGCTAGATCGTCGCAGGGAGCAATACCTTCGGGGAATTTGCCCACCAAGTACAGACCAAGGGGGAGTTTGGGGCGTTTCTTTTCCCAATGCGATGACGAGCCGCGACAACGTCCGGAAGAATCTAGAGTCGGTGCTCCCGGAGCTCAAGAAATATTGGGAACAGTGGCGTCAGAACCCGAAACCATAATGCAAAGCCATCGCCTCACGATGATTGGGTGAAAGGCACCATGTTAGGTCGCGACTGTAAGCTTCAGTTTGAGACTGGCTCCGCGCTTGGTGTCTACCCTTAGACGGAACCGCAGCGGATCAAGTCCCGGTGCGGAAATCTGAAAAAAAGTAGGTTGTCCTGCCCGTGTCAACGCCGGATGAAAATTCCTCATTTCGCCGGTCGAATTTTCCCCACCCCCGAAGATCATGAATGGGCCTCCTTGGCCTCGGACGTAGTGGAGCCCAGCGCCGCCTTTTGGCGCGTTTTGGGCGCAACGGAGGCCGAGGCCAAGGAGTGGGCAGCCGCGGCCCGCTCTTGTTCCCGAGGCGGTACCAGCCCTGCCTTGCGGCGGTCTTTCAACCGATAACTCTTAGCGCCGACCTCGGACAAGTGGATTCTGGTATACCATTTCGGAGGCAGCGCCGGCGGCCCCAAACGGGGCCTAGCGGGCTTATAATAACCGGAGATCGCCCGGGAGGCTGCCTTGACGATTGAACAACAGGTTGTCGAAAAACTCCGCGATTTGCCTCCTGAGAAGCAGAAGGAAGTTTTGGACTTTGTGGACTTCCTGAAAGAGAAGAACGGTGGGCCGAAGAAGCCCCGCCGCAGCCTGCGCGGCTTATGGGCAGACCTGAACATCCACATTACGGAAGAGGATATCGCCGAGGCCCGCCGCGAAATGTGGAGTAACTTTCCGCGTGACATCTCCTGATGCCCGCTGTTCTCGATACGCATGCGGCTATCTGGTACCTGCTCGACACTAAGAACTCTCAGAGGCGATCTTTTCGCTGATTGACGGCGCGGCAGCCAGTGGCGAGCCAACCTATATTTCTGCTGTATCGCTCGTTGAAGTGGTGTACTTGGTCGAGCGAGGGCGCATCGCCGCCGATGCATTCGAGAGGATTGTCCGCGAACTCGGCCAGGACAATCCCGCATTCAAAGTTTTCCCGCTCGATTACAATGTCGCTAGCGTCTTGCGATCCATTCCCCGCGATGTTGTTCCCGACATGCCCGATCGCATCATCGCGGCAACTGCCCTCCATCTTGGCCTCCCGCTCGTAACCCGCGATCGTCGCCTCCAAGCCGCTGGAATCCAAACAATCTGGTAAGACAACTGCGGTCAGAGCGGAAAACCGCGTCGCTATCGATTTTCCTCACGGGTTTCCTTACGGTTTTCCACCCTCCATTCTCCCCCCCCCCGATCAAACAATGCAGTACGAGCCTCAGCTCCCAGAAACAGTGCGCGGGCGAGTACGGCAAAAGGGCGGAGCCGACATGATCTTCAAACGGGCGAAAACTGGGGAATGGTGGGCCTGGGTGGACTTGAACCACCGACCTCACCCTTATCAGGGGTGCGCTCTAGCCACCTGAGCTACAGGCCCGTCCAAACAAGTGAGGAAAACTGCTACAACCCTTTCAGTTTACGACGCCTTAGCTTCGTTTGCAATTGCGTACAGATTTCGAAGCTCAGGTGGCAAAGATTCCTCGTGCACAGATTGGTGATGTCGTGCCTGTCCTTCCCGAAAATTCCGTGCAGCGCCATGTCGGACGATTGTTGTCGGTGATGCGAAGGACGATGGATCGATACCCTGACGGTACGTCGGTGTCCAAGAGTATAGGGTACAAGTGGGTACCATTTGTGTGGTTTTAAAGTCCGACAGACAAGTTCCGCAATAACCTAGCGTCGGGTGAGAATTCAATTGGAACGGAGGCGGCACGTGGGCAAACGCCGGAATCACTTTGGCACTAGTTGTGGCATGGCTGCTGCCCGGATTCAGGATCTCTGATCGCAAACTCCTCCGCGAGGCAGTCCGAGAATACGAGAAATCCACGGCGCCGTCCGAGCGGGTCGTGTTTTGGGACGTGTTCTGCCAGCAAGCGGCACAAGGCTATTACGATGATGCGATGACGACGGTCCAACTCTCGCACAATGACAGGGACACCCAATACGCGCTCGTCACACTCGTGAAGATCCGAGCGACGAATGGAGATGCACCGGGAGCAATCGGTACGGCTCGCTCTTATTCGAATTCAGAAACTCGTATCAAGGCGATCGAGGAAATCGTAACTGCGCAAGCAGAGCTGGGAGACATTCGCGGTGCCCGCGAAACGGCCTCGTTGCTTGCGGACCGGCGCCATGCCCTGGAGTCAATTGCCGTTGTACAAGCCTCGAAGGGCGATTTGCCGGGAGCCCGTGAAACGATCGGCACAGCCGGGCAATCGAACCGCGTGCTCGATGCGGCAGCTAGGTACCAAGTTAAAGCTGGCGACTTCGAAGGTGCGCTCAAAACTGCGCAGGAAATATACCCGGCAAATATTGCCAATCTTCTGCTGGAAATCGACGATGCTTTGCGTGAACGAGGTGAACGGCGTCGTGTTCGAGAACTCGCCGCACACATGACGAAGCCAGAAGTCGTCCATCTTTTCCTTGAGTATGACCAAATCAGACAGTCAGACCTTCAAAATATCCACACAATCGAACCCAACATCTGTGAGCGGTCTTATTTTCTTGTCGAAAAGCACGAGTTCGCGGGTGCGTATGCAATGGTGGAGAAAACCAAGTGCGGATACTCCATCCTCGCCGTAAAGCAATATGCGACCGATCCCGCCGAAGCGGAACAATCCCTGGGGCACAGTTCAGACCCCATGGACGTTTGCTTCGGATGGACTGCGTTTGCGGAGGCCGCAGCCGCAAACGGGAATATTACTGATGCCCTGCGATTCGTCGATACTGCTCAGCATCTTTGCGGTGAGCGGTATGGGTACCTTTTTGGCGCAGTGCAACAGGTTGCTCGACAATGGACGATTCGAGGCAACGCGAGAAAAGTGGTGAAATGGGCTCGGGCACGGCCAAGTTCGGGTCAAAGAGAGCGCGCTTTGTTGGGGGTAGCAGAAGCAGTGGGGCACGCACATCCGTAGACGGCGTTATTCAGTCGGGCTCTGAAAACTGACAACCAGCCAGCCAGCACCGTGCTTCTCGACGTCGAACAGGAAGACCTTGTCATCCCCGATTTCAACTCGCTCTTTGAGAGGGGTAATAAGGGTCACCTTCAGCGCGGCACCGGCAAATACAAAGGGAGGGACATTTCGAACGATCTTCTGGGCGACCTTGGGACTGGCGCAGTACGCGCGGACCGCAGGATAGTCGTGAGCTTGCCCGTATTCGATTGTCTTTGCAATTGGCACGAGGTCCGGTCGGCTGTTCACTCGACCAAGGAAGCGAACGCGGTCTCGGGAAATGTCGTATGAATCGACAGCACAGAGGCTCGGATTATCCCAAGTGTCGATCTGTGAGAACCAACAATAAGGGAGCTTGATAACCGGACCGTTTGTCTCCAGCTTGCCAATCGGAGGAAAGGAGCTTGAGAGATCTTTTTTGGATGGATGAGCTTTGTCAACTGGGTCTTCTTGGCTCACAGCGCCTTCGAGTTTGATGATTTCAGCGAGGTCTCCGAAATTCTCTGGGTTCCATTCGTAGGCGTAGTAGGAAACACCAACGCCACTGCCACATCCTGCGCTGCCGAACTTGGCGAGGAAACGGGCTCTTTTGGATGGGCCCCTTTGCAGTGGAAATAGATCGAGCCAGTCATATCCTGAGCGCGGCTCAAAGCGTCCGTCGTCCGCAGCATAAATGGCCCTCCACCCTGTGTTCGGCTTCTGGCCATCAGAAAACTGGGGAATGCCAAACACGGTGAAGGTGGCTCGATTTCGGTATGTCATTCTCACAAGGAGGATGGGGGGAATATCCAACACCTCGAAATGGAAACGATTCCCCTCTTCCCATTCCTTGTTAATCTCTGCGCTTGAGCGCTCAAGCGCAGTCAAAATCTCGATGGCTCGGTCTTTCGACCCGGACGCAGGCGAATTCGTTAAATCGTCGGGTGGGCCGGTTCTATTGAGGTTTTCCAGCACACCTTGATCAGCCTTCTCAAAAAGGTAGTATTCAAGGCGACTGAAGTCATCCCCTTTCCCGTTGCAGGCATTTCCGGATCCAGAAGACATTTTGCTTAGTAGCTCATCGAAACTCGCTGTTCGGTCGGATTGTTGTGCGCGGACAACCCCACACAGAGCGTTAGCGAATAAGAGTGCAGCAAGCAGAATTGCTAGCCGGGATCGCGAATTTAGAGAGTACCTTTGAGCGCTTAGAACCATAGGGGCGTATTTTTTGTCCACTCACTCTTGGGGTATCGGTCATGCAGTATCTTGAAAGCTATTTTGGAAAAGTTGCGGGACGGCTCGTCGCACCCATAGCGGTAAGCTCGTACGACGTAATGCAGCGCTTCGGGGACTCGCGCGTCATCCGAATGCGACTTTGCCCAAGTCAACACTGGTTCGGCAAGTGCTTCGATTGACGTCCCTGTCGCTTCGATCTGCTGCCATTCTTTCGCCGCCTGGTCTCGGGAATCTTTACCAAGGAATGCAGGTGTTTCCACGAATCCATCCGGATAAAGTATGCCAAGCGGCGCGCTCAGGCCCTGCGCGCGGTAGTAGTTGTATTCAGTCCATTCCTCGTTCTTGGGCTTCTGCCAGGAGCACCACCAGTTGTTTTTGTAGTTGTCGATCTTCGCAAAATCAGTGGTTTCTCGTCCCGCGCCCTGTTCGACATACGGGTGCCATCCCGGGCTCTTCAGTATAGAGAACGCGCCGGCGAAGCGTTGTTGGTCCTCGGAAGCCGCTGCGACGTAGGCATCAAGTTCGGGAGTCCGTTGCGGGAAAAAATCCTTCATAGTTGGGACCAGCTGAAGAGCAAGGTCGCGTCGGTTCAGCAGAAATGCTTTCACCCAAGCGGCCTGAGCTACATTTCGACGCAGCGGCTCAGGGAGTACTTCATTTTGCGCGGCAGATGCCAGGGTTGCGAGTGGCACTGCTTCGGTAAGTGTACTTGCCGCGTCGAAATCAAATTGCACCTCTTTCGAACGCTTCTCGCGCCGGAGAGTGTCCGCCGACTTCGCGCTCAAGTCCCACAGATAGAAGTCGCTTGGTGTCTCTTCCGCAGATTCGTCCGTGGTCACTAGTGTGGGCACGCGAAGAGAATATTTCAGCCATTCATCCAGGTTCTCCGCGAGGGTCATACGCAGAGCCAACACGAGGTTGATCGCTGACCGCGGCAAAGGATTGGCAGCGAGTCCGAGCAGTTCGTCCACTCCAACGCGGGCTTTGTCCGCGTGCCCAGCTTCGGCCTGAAGCCGGCAGCGATGGAATGCGATCCCGAGATAAGCTGGCTCGGTAGCGCCAACTTCGGCGCTCGCTTTGATAAGGGCCTGGACGTCCGGCGAACTTCCGCTTGTTTTGGTGAGAGCCGCGAAGAGCCATGGCAGGGACTTGGTCTCTTTCCATCGAGTTACGGCGTGTCCTTCCGCAGTAGGGCCGGTGCTTTGAAAGGTGGCAATCCAGTCGGTGAGATCGCTTCGTTGTCGATCCTTTCGCAGTTTTGCAAAGCCCCTGTCGAGCAGTTTTTGTCTTTGTTCAGCTTCTACGTCGTCCGTGTCGCCCAAACGCTTATCCAGGAGTAGCGTGTAGTCTCCGATTGCATCACCGAGATTGACAATGTGATCCCGGCTGGTTAATTGCGTAGCAAGCTCTGCATATCGTTGCTCTGGCCGCAACCGATACGCAATGAACCCGAGCAGTCGCTCGGCCACCGGATGAACGGCTCGATAGTGGGCATCTTTCAAAATGCTGTGCAACTTCTCCTCTGCGGCCCGGAGATCCGCGTCAGCCTGTGCGTCAGAGTCCAGCAGCGTTGCTCTTCGAATACGGCTGCGCGCCGAAAGCAGCGCTGCAGTCACATGCCAAGGCGAGTTTCGGTCCTCGGCGATGGCATCAAAATCCTTCTCCGAGGTCGCAAAATCCCCAGAGTAAAAATGAATTGCGGCGATCTGATATTCCCTGTCCGCCCTTAAGAGGCTCGTAGCAGAAGGGGGCAGAGGATCAGGCAGTTTAGCGCCAGCTTCTTCGGACGGGTTACCGCAGTGGGAGAAGACAAGGTCCTGCGCGGCAATCCAGGATTTGAGGTTGCTGCTCTCGGGCCCAAACGTTGTCGCCCGCCGATTCAGCGTCTGCACAGCCGTGTGAAAGGCGTCGGCGGTGCAGTTCTGAAAATAGAAGTAGTTCTCCACCGCGTCAGTCCTACCCCACTTCTGGCGATACTGTTCAATGTACTGGGCATCTTTTCCCTTAGTGTATTTTCGGCGTACTTTTAGCCATTCCGACGCAGGGTCTGGATGAGCTTCGTCGGCAAAAAACGAATGTGCAAAGCGGCGTGACCACAGCCCAACGACGGATTCTTGCTCCGTCTTATTCAGCGTCTTTCCACTCATGTAGCGGTAAGCCACCACAAGATAGGACCGTGCGTAGGTCGGTTGTACGATTCCCAGGTCGCCCGCTGCGAAACGCGTCAGCGGAAAATCGGGGTGCAGACGAAACGAGAAAATCGTCTCGGTGAAAAACGGACCGCACGCCACCGCCGCGGGCTGGGGGACAAGAAGTGCAAGAATCAGAACGCAAGCAATCGAAGCGCGGAACCAGAACGCGCGTCGGAAGCTGCATTGGTTCCATAGGTGGACTGCTCGATCGATTCTTCTCATTTCACGACTCCATCAAAACCAATAGGGCGTTTTCTTGGTCCACTCGCTGCCCGGATACCGGTGATGCAGCAAGTCAAACGCTTGCTTCGAGAAGTTGGCACGTCCCGTAGGGAACTTCGTTACGGACCTCAGGTCAGAGCAACCGTAGCGGTATGCCCGCACTGCCAGGTGCAGCACCTCGGGGGTCCGAGGATCCTCGGGATGGGCTTTCGCCCAAGCAATAGCCCGCGCGTCTAGCCAATCTGGCCCGGACTCGGCGCTCAACAATTGCTTCAACTCTTCTCGGGCGTCTGCGATCTGGTGCTCTGACAAGAAGACAGGCGGTTCTACGTGGCCCGATCTATAGACTGGTTGAAGATGTCGCGTCATATCACGCGACCATTCCTGCGATTCTTCGCCGGATTTACCCAAGAAGGTTCTCTCAAAAGTGAAACACCACCAGTTGTCGCTGTAGGGTTCCAATTTGTCGACAGGGGCGTCACGAGGGGAGCCCGATTCGATAGCTGTAGCTAAGCCCGGATACCTGAGAATGAGAAACACTGCAGCAAATTCACGGGAGGAATCGGAGTCCGCGGTCTGATAGGCGGCCAACTCCTCCTTCATCTCCGGGGCGAGTTGGACCAGAGTTCCAGCAAGCTGAGCGGCTACCGAGGATCTGTGCAAGACGACTGCCCTGACAAAAGCCATCAGAGCGACTTGCTTGCGGAGGTCCGCAGCAAGGGAATTTTCACTGGCAGTTTGAGCGAGAAGACTTAGCGGGAAGTAGCCGTTCAAGATAACGCCGGAATCATTATCAAACATCGGGTGTGAGTACAGGCCCCGCAGAAAGCCATCCTTGCGATACTTGTCATAGCGATCGAGGTTGAATTCGTACTCGTCTGTGTACACGATTCCCGCAGGTCGTCGCGGGAGGAAGTTCAGAAACTCACGGAGATTTTCGGAGAGGTGCATGCGCAGAGCGAGAAAAAGATTTGTTGTCGAAGATTCTGTCCTCAATTCGGGGTCACGAAGCGCGCCGTCGAGTATTTGACGAGCCTCGGCCGTCTTCCCCATATCCAACGACACACGAGCTCGCAAAAAGCTTACGGTCCGAAAGGCAACGGAGGACTTCGGTACGAGATCTGCTTCAGCAAGCAGTCGCGAGGGGTCGCCCTTGGTATTACTTTCGGCTTGCAAAGCAGCGACGAGCCAAGGCAGGGACTTTGTTCTTTGCCATTGCGCTTGTGCGTCGATGTGTAGCGGACCGGCAGCTTCTCTAAAGGAAAGAATCCACAGCGTCATATCGTCTGGGGATTGGAAAGCCTCTCTTGGGCCGCGCTCCAAGAGATAGAAGAAATCCACAAGGTCCTGGCGATTCCCTGCGAGACCACCTGTCTTCGACAGTTCTAGAGCCAGTTCGGCAAGTCGTTCACGGGAGTGCAGGCGGATTCGCACAAAGGCGAGGAGCCTGAGGGAGGCAGCGTGCCATTGGCGGCGCGTTGGATCGCGGAGTACCGCATTAAGTCGCGATTCAGCTTCCGCGAATGCTGCTTTGTCGAATTTGAATTCGCCCCCAGAAAGCGTCCCTTTCCGTAGGGCGGCGCGCGCTGCCAAGTAAGGAGCTATCTTGTTCCACGGCGATGCCCCGTCTTGGGCGATAGCGTCGAATTCGTGAATCGCTTGATCGTAGTCGCCGGAATAGAAGTGAGCGGCCGCAATCTGATAGGAGCGGTCGGCGCGAAGGACCGGAGAATCGCTAGGAGCTGCCGTTTTCGGAATGATCGCGCGCGGTTGAGTGTCCTTCCATTTGCCGCAATTCAGGAACACCTGGTCTTGCGCTTCAGCCCAATCTGTCACCTCGCGATTGGCCGTTCCAAAAGTTCTCTCTCGCTCATCGAGAGTGCGTAGAGCTGTATGGAACGCATCTTCGGGGCAATTTAGGAAGAAAAGTATTTCGCCGCCGATTGTCTTTTGATTCCAGGGGTTGACGGCATAGGGAAATTCCGGCTCCGGCGTCGCCTGGTGTTTCATTGCAGAACGGCGCCTAAACCACTCGTGCATCCAGTCCTTTTGGGAGCTAGGAGCCATGGCTTTCATACGGACATTGATGAGCGGATTCCATAAGCTCTGCAGCACTTTTATTTCGGCAGGTGTAAATGACGCACCGGAGAGGTTTCGGTAGGCTATGAACAAGAAAAGGTCGTCATAGCTCGGCAGTACGATGCCAAGTTTCCCGTTCACATATTCCTCAAATGGAAGGTCGGGATGCGTGCGGAAGACAAAAATTGGTATCGGCGGATACCCATCGTGGGCAGGCGCAGGGAGCGGTATCATTAGGGTCAGAACCAAAGCAAATATCAGTGTGATGACGAGGATTCTTCGTGCCATTTGTAGACCGCTCCAATCGTCTTCTGCACAGTCTCTGCGTTCCAGGTTTTTGGGTGGAACACGTACAGGCGTTTCGTCCGCAAGTCGTCGGAATTGCCAGCTCTTCCATCCCTTAGAATTTCTTGCGAGAAGCTCTCATCCGTCGAAACACCAATGCTTCCGCGACATGCAGCAACTCGAAATTCATTCCCTCCATTGAGAAACGACGCAACGTTAGGTCCGTCCGGGCCCATCCGAAATAGCATCGGTACTGCTTCGTTGATTGTTCCCGGTGGAAGCTTCGCCAGCCACGGATCACCTACACACCAGGAGGCCAATGCAGTGATCGAGACGGGGGTCCCTGAAGGCAGCGCCTTTCGTAGGTCTATCAACAGTGCTTGGTAAAACCCCTGCTCGCTTCGCGCGGCGTCAAAATCAATTTGCACTGCCTGGACTTCCGGAAAGGCAGCTAGCCTGCTGATGGACGATACGACTCGCCTGCGTTGTTCTTCGGTGTATGGGCCGTCTGCCGATAGTGTTGGTTGTGCTGTTTGATAGCTCGATTGAGACCAACCTTGCTGGGTCTCGATCCTCACAACCGCCATCAACGGCACACGTTCTGGCACCCGCAAAGACTGCAACCTGGGGCGCAGGACGACACCCTCATCCGGGGCATCGCCAGCATCTTTTGCTATTGAACGGATGAAGATCGTTCCGGCAAGGAACGCGACGCCCGCGCGGCTCGTGTCCACGTCCTGCAAATCGTCCGGCCGTTCCCAGGCCCACAACACCAAAGGGGGCACACCGATTTGATCTGTGGTAGCTTTTTGGCTATCAGTGACCCACCAGCGGTCCGCGATTGCCATAGGGAAGGGAACACAACGCCTGTTGAACCAGAGTGCTGTGATTGCTGCACACACAACGACCGCAGCAGTAACCACTAGATGCACCCGGACAGACCGTGGCACAACAGCCTCACATGCACTCTTTCCACCAATCTTAAACTATTGAATTCACGGAGGTTCGGTTTGTCGTCACATGGACACTGGGTCTCGGAGCACACAACTGCGTGTCAGAGCTTATTCAGTGGGAACAGATTCTGTGGTGGTCTTCCGAAGCTAGAGCCCATGTTGCGGACCCGCATGTGAGGGCGGCTTCGAGTAACCCGGGTAATAGATTTATTTGCAAGAGGTTAACCTCCTGTACGGAACATTTCCGTACTTCTCGTTGACCTAACCGGCAAATTACCGTACACTCAGCAAGAGCTTGGAAGGAGGCGGATATGGCTACGGCGCTTAGAGGAGAGCGTGTTGAAATCCGAATGACACGCACGCAGAAACGAGATATCGAGCGGGCTGCCAATCTGCGCGGGACTTCGGTGACGGATTTCATTCTCAACGCAGTGCAGCCTGCCGCAACAGAGGCGATCCGAGAGTTCGAGGTGTTGGACCTCCGGAATGAAGATCGGCGAGTGTTTGTCGAAGCCCTGCTGAATCCGCCGGAACCCAACGAAGCATTGAAAGCGGCTGTCGCTCGACACAAACGAATGGGTCTCTAATCTTTGCCCGACAATTTCAAAATCGAGCCGCTTGGCAAAAAACATGACCGGGCGACCTTTTTTTGCGGCAAGGACTCCCTAGACCAGTATTTGAAGAACCAGGCGGGACAGGCAGTCGGAAAGAATCTGACCGCTGTCTTCGTGCTGACTCCTGACGGAAAGACGATTGCTGGCTACTACACGCTTTCGTCCTATGCGGTCAAACTCGACGAAATTCCCGAAGACATCGCCAAGAAGCTGACACGGATGCAAGAAATCCCCGCGACCCTACTGGGTCGATTGGCGAGAAGCGTGGATTTTCGAGGGCAGGGAATAGGAGAAACCCTGCTTGTTGATGCCCTAAAAAAGGCCCTTCAGAACAGTACGCATGTTGCGTCCTGGGCAGTCATTGTTGATGCGAAAGACGAGGAAGCTGCAGAATTTTACCAGCGCTACGGCTTCATTTCGTTCCCGAGTAGACCAAATCGTCTTTTCTTGCCGATGACCTCGATACAAAGGGTGTTCCGGTAAAAAAGAGCATTGATTGCCAAGATTCCAACCAGGCACTCTGAACGGAGGGGTTCAATCTACTTTTTAGCGAGAAAATTTGTGTACAACTTGTGTACAAGAATGCGGTTTTGAAGGGCCTGAAATTGGACCTAAGCAACGCAGAATCAACAACAGACTCGTGAGCTACAGGCCCGTTCAAACTGCTGTGGCAATTGACTATAACTCTTTCAGTTTACGATGGCTTCGCTCCGTTTTGCAATTGCGCTCAGACTGCGAGGCTCAGGTGGCCAAGATTCTTTTGGCGATCTCGTGCCTGTGCTCCCCGGAAATCGCGTGCGGTGCCAGGTCGGACGATCATTGTCGATGAAGTCGATTGGAAGAGCAGGCCCAGGAATCCGTAGCCTCGTTTCCGGGGTCCAAGGGAATGTCTGCATGAGCGGCAGCTAGGAATTGCAGCTTGTTTCGCCACGCGATGTGCTCGAAAAGGTGGCCAAGGCGATCCCTGCAGAGGCGCGCGAGAACATGATTGTCATCGGGAGTGTCGCGGCGGCCTACTATTTCTATGTAAGGAATCCAAACCCTGGTTCGCACGAAAGATAGCCGAAGCAATGAGGCACGTACGGCCGTAAACGGCGTCATTCAGTCGGGGCTGCGAAAACTGACCACCAGCCAGCACCGTGCTTCTCGATGTCGAACTGGAAGACCTGGTCATCCCCGATTTCAACTCGCTCTTTGAGAGGGGTAATACGCGTCACCTTCAGCGCGGCACCGGCAAATACAAAAGGAGGGACATTTCGAACGATCTTCTCGGCTACCTCAGGAGTGTCGCAGTATGCGCGGACCGCGGGATAGTCGTGAGCTTCCCCGTATTCGATTGTCTTTGCAATTGGCACGAGGTCCGGTCGGTTGTTCACTCGACCAAGGAAGCGAACGCGGTCTCGGGAAATGTTGTATGAATCGACAGCACAGAGGCTCGGATTATCCCGAGGGTAGATCTGTGAGAACCAACAAGGGAGCTTGATAACCGGACCGTTTGTCGCCAGCTTGCCAATCGGAGGAATGACTGGATCATTGATGCCTTCAACTGGATTTCGATGTCGTCTATCCCGCTTACTGTTCTCGGTAAGCCTTCTCATCGCAACGTGAGAAATGTCAGCGATCGCTGACTGTCCCATATTGTAAGCGGACGCTTACTTTGATATTACGTAAGCGCTCGCTTACAGGAGGAGCCATAACGCCCAACATGTGCCCTCATAGTCTCCAACGTTGAATTTCGTCTTACCACTTTTGAGTTCTGGGCCGAACGCCCTGATAAAATCTGTTTCGATTCGCCCGCCAGCACTAAGGTGCTACTACACTGCCGGGACACTTCATCATTCGCGTGGAGCGGAACTTATTCCTTCGCGTCCGGCAGCGTCTCGTTCCCGAGCGTTTGTGCCACACCTATCGCTGTCGCGGCTACAGCTTGTTGAGGCCATCGAGAGCGGCGACTTTGTAGGCCTCGGCGAGGGTCGGGTAGTTGAAAACGGTATCGCGGAAGTATTCGATTGAGCCATTGTGGGCAAGGACGGCTTGGCCAATGTGCACGATCTCGGTGGCACGCTGGCCGATGATGTGGACGCCGAGCAGCTTGCGCGTGTTGCGATCGAAGAGCATCTTCAGCATTCCGGTTTCGTCGCCAAGCATCATGCTTTTCGCCAGTTCGGCGTACTTCGAGATGCCTACTTCGTAGGGAACCTTCGCCGCCGTTAGCTTTTCTTCGGTCTGCCCCACCATGGAAATTTCTGGGATGGTGTAGATCCCGTACGGGAAAAGTTCGGGCATGTGCTCAGACGGCGCGCCGAACATGCGGCAACTGGCCAGCCGGCCTTGTTCCATCGAGGTGCTTGCGAGCGCGGGGAAACCGATCACGTCGCCAGCCGCGTAAATGTGGGGTACGCTCGTTTGATACGACGTATTCACACTGATCTTGCCGCGAGGATCGACCTGCAAACCCGCAGCTTCGAGACCAAGCTGATCGCCATTTGCCTGACGCCCGACCGCGTACAGCAGCATATCGGCCTGAACCTTTTTGCCGCTTTCGAGTTCAGCAAAGACGCGATCGCGCTGTTCATCGATGCCGACGCGCGTGACTTTTTCGCCGAGACGGAACGTCGTCCCCATTTGGCGCAGGTGATACGCAAGGGCGTCGACGATTTCGCGATCTACAAAGTCCAGGAGCGCGGGCCGTTGGTCGATCAGCGTGACTTCCACGCCGATCGCGGCCATGAACGATGCATACTCGAGGCCGACGACGCCAGCACCAACGACAATCACTTCCTTCGGCAGCACGGTAGCAAACGTGAATTCGTCCGTGTCGAGGATGCGCTTGCCGTCAAAAGGAATGTCTGCGCTGCGAGCCGGGCGCGTGCCGCAGGCAATCAGGATATTCTCGGCGTTGATGACGTTTTTATCGCCGTCGCCATTGACCTCGATGGTATGCGGATCAAGGAACTTGGCGGTGCCCTGAAACACATTGACGCCATTGCGGCGGAGCTGCGCGCGAATGACGTCGGTCTCGCGCGAGATGATTGAATTGACGCGAAACGCAAGATCGGGCAGAGAAATCTCGCCGTTGCCGCGATAGCTGTTGCCGTAGAAGGTGCGAACGGCGAGACCTGTGAGCTGGAAAATTGCCTCGCGGACGCTCTTGCTCGGAATCGTGCCGGTATGCACGCAAACGCCGCCCATCATCATGCGGCGGTCGATGACGGCGACCTTCTTGCGCAGTTTGGCGGCGCAAATGGCGCCCTTTTGGCCCGCTGGACCGCTGCCGATGACGGCTAAATCGTAGTTCTGGTCAGGCATACGAAAATCTCACTGCTCTCTAAAAAGGGGGTGGTGGGACGATGCCCAAGACACTGTCCACAATGAATTTTACAGGAATATGAATGCCGAGGGCCGGGCAATCTTGAAAACG
>Ga0335078_10008488_pt1 | contig 15285 bp, 11 predicted proteins | sample Lox_Sample_32_FD_206711 | JGI IMG/M metagenome (GOLD analysis project Ga0335078, IMG submission 206711) | Soil microbial communities from Loxahatchee National Wildlife Refuge, Florida, United States - Lox_Sample_3.2 | ecosystem: Environmental > Terrestrial > Soil > Wetlands | place: USA... | reverse complement strand
GGGTCAGAAGGTGCCGGTCCGGCGTCAATGACACCGGTGTGGATCTAGGCTTGTGACCGGGCCGACCCAGGTACGGACGGTCAACGCGTAGCTATTCAGCAAGTGTCAAACGGCATAATTCGAACAAGGAACCTATTTCCAAAGCGGGGCGAAGTATATCAAATCGGGCGCTCACAAACTTAAAATCATCCGGGCCAAGCATGGCGATCGCGTTCTCGCAGGCCACACGACGTGCCACACGAACGAACCACCTGAATAGCTACGTCAACACAATGGCGCTACCGTCAAAAACTACTCCGGCCCTTGCCTGGCCGACAAAGGCGGCGGCACCGCCGATGGTAGCCAGATCCGGGTGTACAATCTGCGACGCTGGCCAGTGCAGCTGTGGCACGTCTCAGCCAACCCGAGAACTGACGAAGCTGCCGCTGAGGTAATCTTGTCCTGCTCAGCAAGGACTGCGCCGGTTTCATGTCCCGCTCGCACATTCGGCGGCCTGCGATCCACCTTCTCGCGGCGGCGCGTCGCTGAGTGGGCAGCCGTCTTCATCGGGTAATCTCGTACCTCTGGCATAGATGGCCTGCAACGTCAATCGCACAGGCGTGCCGACCGCCGGTCAAGCGACAATAGCACCGAACCTTCAATCTGCGCGTATCGAATGGTACATGGTTACGAACCGGTCAGGGCCCCTACTGCCATGATGGCTATATCCGATTGTCCGGCCGATGTCGGGTGCGGGTAGCCGTAATAGGCAGTCAGCTGCAGGAGTGCTCGCGGGTCTGCTGGCGAGCCGAATAGGGAAGCGGGATCACGCAGGTCGAGTTGTATGACAGGTCCTGCTTCTGGATCTTGCTGACTTACCGTAGCAGGGACTTGATCATGGGCGGAATCCAGCATGTTGACGACCGCCGTGGCGCCGTGGCCCCCCAAGATGCTGTTCTCGGCACATGAATCGGCCTGGGGGAGGACATAGGGGTAGTAGAGATCGATCAATCGTGCAGCAGGCGAAACCTGTGCGGCTTGGGCCAGCACTGATGCGAGATCTTTCGTAATGCCGCTTCGCTGAGCGCGTGCCGTGGCATAGACACGCTGCGTGTCGGGGCAGCCGGGTCCCCTGAAGGCCGATGCCGCCCAGACGCCCTGGTGGACGTAGCCACCGAGAATCGCATATGTATACCAGGCTTTTATAGCATTGTAGAATACGAACGAACCGTCGTCCGCTCCGCCGGACACGCTGACCACGTTCCACGAACTCGACCTGGCTTTCAGGTCACCTGTCATTCTCGGGACCTGCCCGGCAGCAAAGGCTGTGGTCGCCGCTCCGGACTGAGCAGTCACGTCAGTTGTCATCTGCCAGTCCGCCGGTACGTTAAAAGCGCTGTTAATTATGGCCGTGGCGCGCGTCTCCCACGCGAAACCGGGATCGTATCCGCCGCCTGGCACCCCGCATCTGGCTGTCAGGTCAAAGCAGGTCCAGTGTGAGCTATCCTGGTGATGACCGCTTGAGTATGAATCGCCGACTCCGACCCAGATGGGCGCCGCTGGCAGCGTCACAGACGTGTGCGCTGCGCCGGAACTGGCAGTAACAGTAGCCAACGGCTGGAGTTCTTGAGTGGTATCCGTTTGGTCCCAGGGCCGGATGAAGACATCCAGAATTGCTGGCACTGAGCCCCCGCTTCCGCATACAGGCTCCGGCACAGCAGGCAATGACCCTAGCTGAACATCAACCGACGAAGGGCAGCTTCCCCCGCTAAGCTGAAGCTGCAGCGGAATCGAATAAAGAGGCGTAGCAGCTGTTATCGGCGGCGCCGTAATTCCGGTTATTGTAGGATTTTGCTCGGGCAAGTCGTAGCTAACCTGTACATCAATGTAGTCGGCGTCCCCCAGGTCAGTTGCGCGAATAGCGAGCAGATTGTCGCTGCCGATGTCCGTGCTAGGCACATCGACATCGATTGCTCCAGCTATGCAGTTTCCACTCTGCACTTGACCTATAAGGTCGCCGTTAAAGTAGATATCTGCATTATTATCGACCGTGCCGGAGATATGTACATTCGTGGCCCCCGCCGGGATTGATAGGCCATGCCGTAGCAGCATGTCGGTGCCTGGATCCCAGGGGGTGCTTACCTGGCTAGCGTTATTCCACGGGCACACGCCGTCAGTGGTACCGAATCCCGCTTGACCTACAGGCCAACTGCTGGCGTCGAAGGTCGGGGCTTGGAAACCTTGATCTGCTCCATATGCGACTTCCTGATAAGACCATCCCGGGCTTTCGTAATTAAGCGCAATCGTGGTAGAATCGCTGGCCAATGACGCCGCAGGTGAAGCCAGCACGGCAAGAAATGAAATGGCTACACTAGATAGTGAAGCGAGCCAAAGCCGCCTTTTGAGTCGCATGTAATACAATCCTTATTTCCGCGAGTAAGTTTGCCTGAATCACCAATTGCCAGCCCGCAAGCGCATCTCTCATTCCTTCATCTCTCTTGGGTGCGCGAGGAACTGCGAAGGCAGATGCGAATTGGGCAGAACATGGGACCGGCAACCAGTTCCGGAACGGCAACCGCGCACCTAACGGACCGTCAGAACCGATGCGCAGGATGTGCCGCAAACACTCCATCGGCCAGCGATGCAAGATCTAAGGATGACGGCACTGATACTCATTAGAGTCACTGATCCCCCCAAACTAATCATGACCAGGCCTACTGTAGCAGCTCTATGCCCGTGACATCCGGTCCGTTACATATTTGTTAGAAATGAGGCCTGCGCTGATCATGGCCGCGCGGATAGTCCCCTCTCTGGATTCTGGTTCTGATTCGGCGGCGATAGTTCGTCCTGGCTATGATATTGCCTCGGCGTAGGCGTATAATTACCATGTGTGACTTGACAAGTGGTCCCGCTGGGGGAACAGGGCCGAGTGCGATTGAACTGATTTTCCTCCAACAGGGTTCCAGCCAACGATAAATCATTCCTAAGCCTCAATCCACCGACCAATAGGGCGTGCTGCTGCTGATGCTGTTCTGGTGTTATTGCCTGCGGCCAGGGCGTGGCGTTCTTGCCGCTCACTTTCCTGCGGCTTGTCCTTGGTCCTGGTCGGGCGGCTGGGTCGGCGGGCCGTTGCGGCGGTGCGGGTGCAGTGACCGGTTCCGGGCTGGTCAGGCCGCTGCCGCGGGCGGGCCGCAGGTCGCGGTGAGCAGGTTCATCCATTCGTGCTGGTGATGCCAGCCCTGGGGCAGGTGCACGGTGAGGTGGCCGCGGCCGTGCCGGGCGGTGCGCGCGGCCACGTGGATCAGGTCACGGCGGATGGTGGCGCCGCGGGCGTTGCCGTGGGCGAGGCTGGCCAGGGCGCCGGCGGCGCGGAGCAGGTTGCAGCTGATGGCGGCGAGCGCGAGCCAGGCGGCGTTGGCTGGGAAGCAGCCAGAGGGCAGATGCGCGAGCGGGCCGTCGGTCCAGTCGGCGAAGACCTGCTCGGCCTGGGCGTGGCCGCGGTGCTGCTCCTCGGCCTGCAGGGTCTCGAACGGCGAGTCGGTGAAGATCGCGTGGTACCGCCAGGCGGTGAACAGCTCGCCCTGCCCGGCGGCTGCCTTCGGGTTGAGGTCCTTGACCCGGCGGACGATGAGCCGGGCGGTGATGGCCTGTCCCTTCTTCGAGGCGAACGCGGTGTATTCCGCTTCCGCGACCTCGGCGTCGGAGACCCAGCGGCCCAGCTGATCGTCCCAGATGGCCCGGGGATAGCGGATCGGCGTCCAGGCATCGCCGGGGATGGCGGCGATCGCGGCGCGGACCTTGGGGTCCATCCGCACGGTGACCGAGAAGCGCGCTCCTGCCCGGCGGGCCGCCCAGACGGCCGGGGACCCGTAGAACGCCGAGTCCATCCGCACCGCCAGCATGCCGGTGCACCCGGCTGCCCGGGCGGTGCCGGCGGCCTCGCTGATCATCGAGGCGGCGCCGCGGGCGGAGCTGGCGTTCCCGCCCCGCAGCCGGGTGCCGGCGATCACCGGGGCGGCCAGCGGCGTGCAGATCGTAGCGGCCAGCACGTTCAGGCCGCGTACCAGCAGGCTCTTGCCCTGGATCTTCGTGTGCCCGAACGCCGCGCCCTGCTTGGCGTGCCCGTAGACCCGCTTCTGCTGCGAGTCGATGTCGATGAAGGCCAGCACGTCCTTGCCGGGCAGCAGCGGGGCGCGGCGGGCCAGCTCCGCCAGGAACTCCCGGTGGACCTTCTGCAGCTGCAGCACGTTTCCCCAGCTGAAAGAGCGCAGGAACGACCCCAGCGTGGACGGCGCGCGGATATCCCCGAACAGCACCGGCATGGCACCGTGACGCAGCAGGCCCATGTCATCGATGCTGTCCGCCCCGGCGGCCATCCCGGCAGCCAGGCAGGCGATCTTCACCGGTGCGTTCACCCCGCACGGCCGGGCGATCCGGACGTGCTCCGCGGCCAGGTCACCCAGGCCCGCCCGCTGCGCCAGGGCCATCACCGGAACCAGGCCAGCGTGCGACACGAGATGCGGGTCATCAAACGTCGCGTGGATCTTCGCGAGCTCATGCAACAATCGCACTTGCGAGGTGTCCTCTCCAGCTCGACGGCGGAAGCGTAAGGAACTCCCATCGTCCCAGCTCAGAGGGCACCTTTCGCGTCGACGCGCCGGAATGGGCACCTATTTACACGGTGGATTGAGGCTAAGTCGGAGGCTCCGGCAGAGAAAAACCTGGCAATCCTCGCTAAGCGAGAAGAGGCTGATCGAAGTTGGTCGCATCGACCTATATTTCCGAGCCAATATGCCATGGCTCCGTGCTTGACTGCTGGCCGGGTGCCGCCGCGCGCCCCCCTTGCGAACTCGGCGAGCGCCTCAAGCTGAACTAATTTACTTCGTCCTGAAGAACTCGGGCGGTGGGTGACGGCCGGGAGCTTGAGAGGGAGGATGGCCTCGACCTCTCGGCTAGAAGTGATCGAGGCCACCGTGTTTCGCACTATAAGCGGTCCTGTGTCGTCGTGGGAGGCGCTGCTGCCTGCTGAGCTGCTGCGGCTTCCGGAGGAGCTGGCGCGGGTGGATGCGCTGCTGGATGACCCGGCGTTCTTCGCGCCGTTCGCGCCGCACTTCCACCCCGTACTCGGGCGGCCGTCCACGCCGATCGAATGCTATCTGCGGCTGATGTTCCTCAAGTTCCGGTACCGGCTGGGTTATGAGTGCCTGTGCGCGGAGGTCAGCGATTCGATCTCGTGGCGGCGGTTCTGCCGGATCGGCCTGGATGTCAAGGTGCCGCATCCGACCACCCTGATGAAGCTGACCACCCGGTGCGGGGAGGCCGCGGTAGCCGGGCTGAACGAGGCGCTGCGGGCCAAGGCCGTCGAAGCCAGGCTGCTGCGCACCGCCCGGGTGCGGGCCGATACCACGGTGATTGCCGCGAATGTGCCCTACCCGACCGATGCCGGGCTGCTGGCCAAGGCGGTAGGCAAGCTGGTCCGGGCGGCACGGCGGGTGAAAGCGGCGGGCGGCGCGGCCGGGACGGTGATGACCGGCCGGCGGCGGGCCGCGACCCGGCGGGCGCGGGAGATGGCCGCCACCATGCGCGCCCGGGCCAAGCTAGGCCGCGACGAGACCAGCCGGGCGATCGGCCGGGCGACCGGGGACCTGGCTGAACTGGCGGAGAAGGCTGCGGTGCAGGCGGCCGCGGTGCTGCGTAACGGCCGCCGCGCGATCCGGCGCGCTCTCAGCGGGCGGATGCGCGGGCGGCTGCGCCGGGCCCTGGGCGAGCTGGCGGTCACCATCGAGCGGACTGCCACGGTGGTGGCCCAGGCCCGGTCCCGGCTGGCCGGGGAGATGCCGGACGGCGCGACCCGGCTGGTCAGCCTGCACGACCCCGGCGCGCGGCCGATCCGCAAGGGCCGCATCGACCGCCCGGTCGAGTTCGGGTACAAAGCCCAGGTGCTAGATAACGACGACGGCGTCGTCGTGGACTACTCCGTGGAACGTGGCGCCGCCCCGGACGGCCCGCAGCTGGTACCGGCCATCGAACGCGTCCGCCGCCGCGCCGGCCGGATGCCCCGTGCGGTCACCGCCGACCGCGGCTACGGCCAGGTCGCCGCCGGACGAGACCTGCGCGCCGCGGGCGTGCGCACCGTGGCGATCCCACGCCAGGCCACCACCTCCCCGGCTCGCAAGGCTCTCGAGCACGGCCGCGGCTTCCGCAAGCTAGTCAAGTGGCGCACCGGCTGCGAAGGCCGGATCAGCTACCTCAAACGCGGCTACGGCTGGGACCGCACCCGGCTGGACGGCCGGCACGGAGCGGCGATCTGGTGCGGGCACGGGGTGCTCGCCCGCAACCTGGTGAAAATCGCGACCCTGGCCAGCTGACCCGTGCCAGTCCGGCAGCCGCCCGTCACTAGAACGGACCCAGACCCGTCACCACGACTTTTTCAGGGGGAAGTAACTTAGGTCCGGCTCTTCCAGGTTGGGGACTATCAGTCCTCGGGTCGCTCCTGCAGCCAGCGGATGGCCGCGTGGACCCGCGGATTCTGATCTGAGGTCCGCGGGATGTCCAGCTTGGTGTAGATGTTCTGGGTTGTGTACTCGACCTTGTCGCTCTTGATCCGTAGCTTGGCGGCGATGGCGGCGTTGGACAGACCGGTCGACAGCAGCCGCAGTACGTCCAGTTCCCGGGGGGTCAGCAATTCCGTGATCGTCGGCTGGCGCCGGTGGAGGCGATCAAGGATAGGTGTGTCGCTGAACGTCTTGCCGCGGCGGACCAGGTTCAGGGCATGGCGGACGTCTTCAATGTCGTTGAACTGCTCTTTGAGGAGATACCCGCGACCGGCCGTGCCGTGAGCAAAGAAGCGCCGGACGAACTCGTCATTAGCGTACGTTGACAGCAGGAGAATGCCCAGGTCAGGGTAGCGTTGAGAGATCATTTCCGCGGTGATGAGCCCATCGTCCGGCCGGCCTCCCATCCGGATGTCGAGGAGGACCGCGTCCGGGATTTCACCGGCGAGGTAGTCCAGGAGCTCCCGGCCGCTGCTGGTCTGGCAGGCGACCGTGACATCGGCCGCGGTCAGCAGTTCGACCAGCCCGGCGCGGTATACAAGATCATCTTCGGCGATGGCTACTTGCATGGGATCCTCATTGTCACTCGTGTCCCTTGCCCCAGTGGGCTGATGACCTGAACGTGACCCTTCAGGGCCATGATCCGGTCGGTGATGCTCACCAGGCCAGTGCCGCTGTTCCGCCTCGCGCCACCTGAGCCGTCGTCAATGACGCTGACGGTGAGCACGCCGTCCTGCAGCAGGCCCGTGATGTGCACCGAGTGCGCCCCCGCGTGTTTCACGACGTTCGTCACGGCCTCGGAGACGGCGAGAAACGCGGTGTACTCGACCGGCTCGGGAAGCGACACTTCAGGCAAGTCGATGGTGATGGCCAAGTCGGGCTGATACGGGCCGCAGATGTCAGTGACGGCCGCCTTGAGACCGAGGCTGAGGACATCCGGACGGATTCCTGCCGCTAGTTCGCGCAGGCCGGTCAGGGTTTGAGCAAGGGCGGCCCGGATGTCGGCAATAGTGTCGGCGGCGCGCTGGTCGGTTGTGGTGGCCTTCACCGCGCCCAGCCGGGGACCTAGTGCGGCCAGCCTGCCCTGGATTCCGTCGTGCAGATCCTGCTGGATCCTGCGGCGCTCCAAGGTGCCTGCCTGGACGATACGGGCGCTGGCTGCTTGCAGGTCAGCGAGCTGTGCCTGCACGGTCTCCAGCAACAGCGCGTTCTCGATGCTGAAGTGGACCGCGACGGCGGCCGCCTCGATGAGGTCGAGGTCGTGTTCCAGGGCGGCGTCGGCGACCATAAGCGCCGGGTTGCCTCCATCGGATGACCTAAGCTCGACAACCAGCTGGTCGGCTGCCCCGCGGGGATCGGCGACGGGCTGCGCGTTTTCGTCGAGGTAAGAAAGCTCGACATTCGACCAGTGCAGGATGCGCAGGCCTGGATCTTGCAGCCCCTCCCGAAGCGCCGCGGTGATCTGCCTCGTCGTCGGCCTGTTACCCAGGCTGATCAGCATCTGGGCCAACGCGGTGCGATCCATGTATCGGCGGATGACCGCGACCAGGAACGCGACCGGGACGGCGAGCATGCTGCACGTCGTGACCACCAAGAGCGCGTTCCTGGCCGGTGCGGGCACGTTAAGCGCGTAACCGATGTAAAGGGAGCTACCGATTGCGATAGCTGCGATTGCTGCTGCTGCCGTGGGGATCTTGACGCGTCGTTCGACGCCCCGTGCCTGGCGTAGCCGCACCACCCACCGGGAGACGTACAGCAGGGCCAAGCCCGCCGTTCCGGCATCGACTGCTCGTGCCGCGGTCCGGTAGACGGTGAGATTGGAGAATAGCGTCGGCCACCAGTAAGGAGGGTACTGGTGCCACTCGGGGCGGGAGAGGAATACCAGCAGCCAGGACGTGGCGACGAACCAGGCCAGCACGCCGGTGAACATCCACCGGTCCCCCCGGGCAAGCCGCCGGTTGGGGTAGCGGTATAGGGCCCACGCGACGCCCAGCAGCCACAAGTTGCCCACGACGATGCTGACCAGCGGCAGCGGGCCGGCGCGCCACTCGTTGGCCCAGCTGATGATCAGCATCGCAGCGGACACGATCATGGCGATCCCCGCGGCAGCCTGACCGGGCTCGGCCATCAGTACCACGCCCGCGGCGAACAAGGCCGCGAATAGCGCCAAGGTCACCAGGGCCACCGGCACCGCGGTGTGCCACATGGGCCACAGGCCAAGGGCCGCGACAGCAGTGGCCGCCGGGACCAGCGTTCCGAGCGTCACCCATAGTGTCCGCCGGCTGATGGCGGCAGCTGGCCGCCGCTCTATCCGCCCGTCGACGACGATCTCAGGCACCTGACCATCGTGCATCCCCCGTAGCCCCCCGTGTCGCGGAAAACCCAGCGTTGTATCACGGCTACCCGTACCACAGGACCGGGCTGGCCCGCTATCGCCGGCCGCCCCTGCCAGGTGACCATCACGGTGGCCCGCGAGTTGCCAGCGTCCTGTACCTGGCTGGAGTGCCGCCGGGGAAGGCCCGGGCCTGTGAGGGAGAGGCCCGGGCCCTCCGGCGACTGGCATTCCGCCCCCGCGTGTCACATTGCCTCATCGAGAGGAAGGAACGCCAATGATACTGAACGGCCGACATCGCCTGCTCAGGCAGCCACTGACAGTGGCCGGCGGGATGGTCGCGCTGATCGCCGCCGCGCTTGCCGCTGGCCCTGCGGCGTGGACGCCGGCGGTCGCGGCGAGTGTGTCCGGGCCGATCACCGGCATCGGCGGCAAGTGCCTGGACAACGCCGGCGGGGTGATCTCCAACGGCAACCCGGTCCAGTTGTGGACCTGTGACGGGCTGTCCCGGCAGCAGTGGACACTGCCCGGTGACGGCACCATCCGCGTGCAGGGCAGCCACTGCCTGGCGGTCAAGGGAGCCGGTGTCACGTCGATGACGCCGGTGTGGCTCTGGGACTGCGACGGCGGTCCGGCGCAGATATGGACTGTCACGGCCAACGGCACCATCGTCAACAACCACTCCGGCCTGTGCCTAGCCGACAAGGGCGGCGGTACCGCCGACGGCAACCCCATCTGGGTCTACACCTGCGACGGCGGCCCGGCCCAGCTCTGGCACGTCCCTGTGTCCTCGGTGGATCCTTCCGGGCAGCCCATGCCCGTGGGCGACCTGCCCGGCTGGCATCAGATCTTCACCGACAACTTCGCAACCCCGGTGCCGCTGGGCAGCTTCCCGTCGGCCGTGGCGAGCAAATGGACCGCCTACAGCGGCTTTGCCGATACTTCGGGCCACGGCGTCTACGACCCGGCCAAGGTCGTCAGCATCGCCAACGGCGTGATGACGCTGCATCTGCACACTGAGAACGGCACCCACTATGTCTCGGCTCCGGTCCCCATCATTCCCGGTCAGGGCACCTACCAGGGACAGATCTACGGGCGGTACGCGATACGTTTCCGCGCCGACCCGGTGCCCGGCTACAAGACGGCCTGGCTGCTCTGGCCCGATGATGACCAGTGGCCGGAAGGCGAAATCGACTTCCCCGAAGGGGATCTAACCGGAACCATCGGCGCCTACGTGCATCACAAAGGAAACCCGCACGTGCAGGAAGCCTACTCGACCGACGTCAACTACGGCGGCTGGCACACCGCCGTCATTGAATGGTCACCAGGTGCGGTGAAGTTCATCCTGGACGGGACCGTCATAGGAAACGACACCAACACCGCCGTTATACCGGATACCCCCATGCACTGGGTTATCCAGACCGAGACCACTCCCGGCGGGCCCGCCGGCACCGCAGCCGGAAACGTCCAGATCGACTGGGTGACCATGTATTCACGCCAGTGAAACCACGAATTCGAGGTCAGTTCTATGGCGGGAAGCCACTGCGGCCGTCTGGTCGTTCTGGCAGTGGACGGGCGCGGTAACGGCGGCAAGACCACGCTGGCGGCACGGATCGGCGAGGCTGTTCCCAGATCAGCGGTGGTTCACACCGACGACAATCGCCTGGGCGCACTCCCGCGTCGGCTGGGCCGACCTGCTCATCGAAGGGATCCTGGTGCCCGTGCACCACGGCCGGGCAGTCAGCTACCGCCTCGCGATGGGCCGAGCACGACCGGGAAGGATCCATCGAGGTTCCTGCTGACTGCCCGCTGCTGGTCATCGAAGGGGACGACGCCGGACGCCGGGAGGTGGCGGACCTGATCGACGCCCTGATCTGGGTGCAATCCGACGAGCGCGAGGCCGAACGGCGGGTGCTTACCCGCATTGGAAAGCCGAACGAGACGCCGACCCTGTGGCACCATCGCGAATGGATGACCGAGGAGGTACCCTTCAATGCCGCCCAGCGAACCCGGGAACGCGCCGTCGGACCTCCGTTCAGCAGATCGCGGTGCTGCTCAAGATGAGGGAGGCGAGGGTTTCCGCCTCCCGTTCCTTTTCGGTGCTGTAGGCGCTGCGGCCGAGGATCAGCCGGATGAGCGCCTGGTCGACGTCGGGTGCCAGGAGGCTGATGAACTGGTCCCAGGATGCGCTGTGCTGGTGGCCGAGCAGCATGTGCGCGAGTTCGTGCAGGGCGATGTGCGTGGCGTGGAACGGGGTGGTCCCGGCCTCGTGGTAGATGTAGTCGGCATCAGCGGTGCCGATCCACAGGCCGCACGGGCATCCTGGCGCGGAGTTGAACGGGCGCAGCCGGATCGGGCGGTTCCGCTGGCGCTCCAGCCCGGCCACGAACTCGCCCAGGTCGAACGGGACCGGCACCTGGAGTTCCCGGATCATGGCGGCATTCCGCCTGTTCGCGCCCATGCGGAGCATTGACTACCTCGACGAACTCGGAGGTCGCCCGGGTTGCGGGCCACATGCCTCATGACGGCCGTCGCACCTCATCGGGACGAGACGTAGTGAGGCTATCACCCATAGTCACGTGCCTCGCCGGGGAACAGTTCAGCCGTCTTCGTTCGGCTCGCTGCGGTGCCTGCGCGCATCCTCGCGCGCTGTTGCCTGGACCAGGTCGATGATGGCCTGCCGGGCTTGCGGGCTCAGCTCGAGGATGGCGCGGAGCTGGGTGCTGCTGATCCGGGCGTCACGCACCAGGGCGAGGAGCTCGACCTGTTCGGCCAGCAGGCTGGCCTGTTCGTCGTAGTCGTCGAAGAAGAAGGCAGGAGGGACGCCGAACGTCCTGGCCAGCGCCTCGATCAGGCGTTTTTGCGGATTCTGCGCCTGGCCGTTGCGCAGCTTCCAGATGGTCGTGTAGCTGACTTCCTCGCCGGTGGCGTCCTTGATCAGGGCGGCTACCTCGCTATTGGAGAACGGGCCGCGCCCGGCGGGGTGCGCGCGGTCGATCAGCCAGTTGACCTTGTCCGCCAGCGTGCGCAGGACGGGCGTGCTCTTTTCGCCAGCCGCCGCTTCACCCGGCATCACCGCACCTCCCCGCTCCGTCCGGTTCATCATCTTATATCAATGGGCATCCGTCGCGCTTCGTCTTCAAGTTGACACTTCCGTGTTTCAGCGCCCTATAGTGACATCAACTTGAGTTGATGAACGTTGTGGAGAAGGTCAACTTGGGAGTTATCCGGTGCTGAGGGCCTGACTCATGACTGGCCAGCATGCGCACGCGCGGGAGAGAGCGGCGTCCGCCGCCCAGTACGTCCTGCTCGGCGGGTTCGCGGCGGTCGCCGCGGGAATCTCCGCGCAGGGCCTGACCGGATTCGCCCGCGCCAATATGGAGCTGACCGGCCCCTGGCCGTACCTGCTGTTCCTGGCGCTGGACGGCGCGGCCGGGGTCTGCGCGGTGCTGCTCGTCCGCCGCGCGGCCCGAGCCGAATCGGGCCTGGCCCCGCGCCTGGCCGTCTGGGGGCTGGTGGCGGCGTCGAGCACCTTCAACTGGACGCACGCGCCGCGCCGCCCGGCCGCTCCGGTGGCGTTCGGGCTGATGCCCGTGGTCGCAGCGCTGCTGTTCGAGTTCTGCCTGCGCGAACTCCGGCTGCGCACGCTGGCGGACCAGGCAGGCCGCAAGCTGAGCGCCCTGGGCTGGCTCCACCCGGCCGAACGGATCCGGATCCAGCTCTGCATGGCTGTCGGCGGGCAGGTGCCGTCGGAGGCGGCCGCCGAGTACGTGCGGGTGCGCCAGGCGGCCAGAAGGCTGTACCAGCTCCGGGCCGCACTTGCTGCCCATGACCAGCCGTCCCGGCCTGGCGCTCTGGCCTCGCGTCGCATCCGGCGAGCCGAGCGCCGCGCCCAGGGCGCGCTGACCCGGGCCGGGTTCGCTGACCCAGCCATAGCCGCCGCGGTGCTCCGCCACGTCCAGGTCCTGACCATGACCACCGTCCTGGCCAGGCTCGACTACCGTACCGCCGATGCCGCGCAGGCAGTCATCACCAACCTGATCGCCTCACCGGACGCGGCGTCGGAGCGTGGGATCGCGACTCAGTTCAATAGTCATCAAACGACCAGTCGGCCAGAGGCTGCCACGGGTGCCAGTGATCGCGATGCCCAGCTCATCGCGGCCGCCACTCGCATCGTCGCCGGGGCCACGCGGGAGGGCGGCCAGCTCAGCCAAGCAGCTCTGGCCGCCAGACTCCGCCGCGAGGGCCACACCATCGCCAACAACCGGCTCCGCTGGCTATCCGCCGCCAGCGGTCTCCAGCCGCGCCACCCCGGACCCGACGGCCGATCACCCGGAGGCCGGTGATGGCCGAGGATCGCGAGCATCGCCTGGCCGTCTTGCGCATCCGCCTGCAGGAGACGGCCCGGGATGTCCGGACGGCCGAGGACTGGGCGCGGTGCCTGCGGGCCGCCGCGCGGCTGCCCGGGGAAAGCTGGGCGAACGTCCTGCTCATCGCGTCCCGCATGCCAGCCGCGACGCTGGTGAAGGGATATGAGGGGTGGCGTGCGGCCAGACGGCAGGTGAGCCGGGATGAAAAAGGCATCGAGATCTTTTCCAGCACACGCCAGCACCAGGGAAACCACGACTCCGATGGCGACGAGCACAGTCACAGCTGGCGCGACGCGCACCGCGTGGCCTACGTCTGGGACCTGTCCCAGACCAGCGGGCAGCCCGTTGCCGGCCAGGCCTCAATCTTCTCGCCTTCAGGGGACGGACCGCCTGGCCTGTGGGACGGCTTGTGCTGGCTCGCCAGAAGAGAAGGCTTCGCGGTCGAGCGCGAGCCCGGCTGCCCAGACGACGGCACCACCTTGTGGGCCGCCCGCCGCATCCGCGTTCCCCCCGGCCTCACCAGCAGCCAGGCCGTCTGGGCGCTGGCCCACCAGCTCGGACACGTGCTCCTGCACAACACCGCGGCCGCTCCGCCCGGCACAACCACGTCGGGCTGCCAAGGAGTCCGGAAAGCCGAGGCAGACTCCGTGGCCTACATCATCTGCGCCCACTACGGCGTCCGGATTGAGCATGCCTTCTCCAGCCCGCAGACCTGGGCAGGCAGCGACCCGCGCGCCCAGCCCGGCGCCGCCATCCTGGCCGCAGGCCAGCGCATCACCCCCGCCACCGCGAGAATCATCCGCCACCTAAACCAGCACCTGCCAGGCAGCACCGCTGGCCCGGCAGTACCGGTCCAAGCCGAAACGGCCACGCCGACTGCAGTCGCTGCTGCGCCCGCCTCATCTCCCGAACCCGACGCCAGGATCGAGAGCATCCTGCTGGACGCCGAACAGTTCTACACCGGCCAGCTCGCCAGCAGCTGGGTGCCCGCCTACCTCCGCAAGCGCGGCATCACCGCCGAGGCGGCAGCGGAGTGGCACTTCGGATACGCCCCCCGCAGTTGGACTACGCTCACCAGCTACCTCCGCGATCGCGGTCACCCGGACGACGCCATCCAGGCCGCCGGGCTAGCGCGCGTCTCCTCCCGAGGGACGCTCATCGATCACTTCCGGGACCGGGTCATGCTGCCGGTCCACGACGAGCACGGCGCCCTCGCCGGGTTCATCGGCCGCGCCCGCCCCGGCACCGGGCCCGGCGTCCCGAAATACCTGAACAGCCCCGCGACCAGCACCTACCACAAAGGCGACCTGCTGTTCGGCCTCCACCATGCGCGCGGTCATCTCGCCCGCGGTGCCACGCCCGTCATCGTGGAAGGGCCCTTCGACGCAATCGCCGTCACCCTGGCCGAACCCGGCCATTACGTCGGACTGGCTCCCTGCGGCACCGCCCTGACCAGCCACCAGGCCGCAGTCCTCGGCCGCGCCGCCGATCTTCACCGGACAGGAGTCCTCGTCGCGTTCGACGACGACCGAGCAGGCCGCAAGGCCGCCGTCCGCGCCTACGACATCCTCCGCGTCATCAGCGACCGCCTCCAATCGGTCGCGCTGTCCGGCCGGGACCCTGCTGAAGTCCTGGAAATCGAAGGTGCCCCGGCCCTGCGGGCGATCCTCGGGAACCGAGCACAGCCGTTGTCCGCCGTGGTCATCGACGCGCACATCGCCCCATGGGAACGACGGCTCCGAGATCCCGACGGGCCCCTGTTGGCGATGCGCAGCGTGGCCACGGTCATCGCCGGCCTGCTGCCACCGGAAACTGCCGAGGCAATCCGCCAGATCACCCAGAACAAGGAACTGATCACGCTCGACGAGCACATGCAGCCAGTGATGAACCCGGAGCTACCCGAAATCGCCCGCGCCCTCCCAGCTGACACCGCCTACCAGATCACGCGGACAGCCGAACGGCTCGGCTTCACCGACTACTCAGCCTCGATCCACCGACGCCGTTTCGGTTTTACCGGTGTTTAAGCAGGTCAGGGCTCTGATCGGCGCTG
>Ga0335078_10008487_pt1 | contig 15285 bp, 14 predicted proteins | sample Lox_Sample_32_FD_206711 | JGI IMG/M metagenome (GOLD analysis project Ga0335078, IMG submission 206711) | Soil microbial communities from Loxahatchee National Wildlife Refuge, Florida, United States - Lox_Sample_3.2 | ecosystem: Environmental > Terrestrial > Soil > Wetlands | place: USA... | reverse complement strand
CCCTGGCTCGGTTGGGGCCTCGATGCCTCGCGGGCAATTCCCGGCGGCAGCGACCGCGTCAACGACCCCGCCATGCCCTGGCTCAGCGCGATGGGGGCGGTCTGGCTGCCGCTTCATCCCCATAGCGCCGCCCTGCAATGGCGGGTCGAGCTGGGCTGGCCCGGCGCGCTGCTGCTCACGTTGCTCGCCTGCTGGCTCCTCGCTAGTGCGAGCGCGGCTGGAACCGCGGCGCGTCGCGCGACCGCGCTCGCGCTCATGGGCTCCGGGCTAGTGGTGGCGATGCTGAGCTACGGGTTCTGGCAGGAGTGGTGGGAGTCGAGCCTCTGGCTCATCGCCGCTGCCTTCCTCGCCGCGCCGCGCGCCGTTCAGGCGGGACCGCGCTGACGGCGCTCCGCCGCAACCTCCCGGTAGATTTCGAGCGTGCGCGCCGGCCGAGCGGCGGCGGTGAGCTCGGCGGCGCGTCGCACGCCGCTCTCGCCGAGCCGCGCTGCAAGCGCCTCGTCCCCGAGAATCCTCTCGATTGCAGCGGAGAGCTCCTCGACGGCTTCCGGGCGCACTGTGATCGCCTCGACGCCGTCGCGCGCGACCCAGCCGACGCCGGTCGGAAGGCTCGTGTTGACGACGGGCCTACCGCACGCCATTGCCTCGAGCTGTACGATGCCGAAGCTCTCGCTGTTGCCGATGGAAGGCAGCACGAACAGTCTTGCGGCGTGGAGGAGGCATTTGAATTCCTCCGGGCGGTATTGCGCGCCGGTGAGCTGCACCCGGTCCTGCAAGCCGAGCGTCGCGATCTGCGCGCGGAGCGTCGCCTCGAGCGGACCCGCGCCGAGTATCACGAGCTGCCCATCGACTTTGGCGAAGCTCGACAGCAGTGTCGCGAAGCCCTTGTAGCGCACCAGTCGCCCCGCCGCGACGACGAGGCGCGGGTGGCGCCGGCGCAGCTCTACCACGCGGTTCCGCTCGTCGTCGGTGAGCTGCGCCCAGAAGGGAATGTCGATCCCGAAGGGAACGACCTCGCATTTTGCGGCAAGCGGACGCAGGAACTCCGATTGCTCGATCATGACCGGGCTCGTCGCGATGATGCGGTCGGCCCTCCGCAGCGCACGGCGGACGATGCCCCGCACCATCGGCAGCACGAGGCGCTGCTCCGTGATATCGCCGTGCCAGTGGACCACCAGGCCGCAATCCCGCGGGAACCAGAGACTCACGGAGAGATCGATCAGCGGGAAGGGATAGTGGTAGGCGACGATATCGGCCTGCCGCGCCGCGGACCAGAATTGCAGCGGATAGAAAGGCGCAATCGGCATTGAGAACAACGTGCCCAGCGAATAGGAGCGGCGGACCGGCACGCCCTCGATCTCGATACGCGCGGGTCCGCTGCGCTCGCGCGTGACGAGCACGCTCGCGCTGCAATCCTCCGCGGTCGCCGCCGCTAGCTGCTGGATCGCGGTCGGAATGCCGCCGCGAATGTCCGGCAAGTAGACCTTGTAGGCGTGGAGGACGCGAAGCGGCTGCGACGCCGCGGCTCGGTCGGGTAGGGGGGCGGCCATGTGCGCGCGAGAATAGGGAGGGGATTTCGCAGCGACAAGCGGCTCGCGCCGCATTCGATTGACCCGCGCGTCCCCGGCCATGGCATGCTGCGGGAGCCGCAGAGCGGGGGCGAAGGATATGAGCCTGGGGCGCAGGCTAGTCGGGGACACAATCGTCTATGGGCTCGCCTTCGCGCTCTCGCGCGCGCTCTCCTTCGCGCTGCTGCCGATCCTCGCGCGCGTCTTCGATGCCGGAGAATACGGGGCCTACGACCTCTCGATCGCAGGAAGTCGTGCCCTGCTCGTGCTCTCCCTCTGGGGCATGGACACCAGTATCGGGCTCGCGCTGCAAGGGCGCGACGAGCGCGGCCAGCGCCAGGCGACGGGATCGTTCCTCCTCGTAGGTGCCGCGTGGAGCGCGCTCGTCGCCCTCGTCGCGGTCCTTGCCGCGCCATGGGTCTCGGAGCGGTTATTCGGCGATCCCTCGCGGCGAGACTTGGTCGCGCTGGGGGCGGGCCTGGCCATGGCGCAGTCGATGAGCCTCGCGACGGTCAGCGTCGTCAAGTGGAAGCGCGCGCCTCGGAAATACCTCCTGCTGACCGTCGGCTCTGTCGGCGCGGCCTCCGCGTTGGGCGCCGCCTCGGCGCTGTTGCGGGGAAGCGACGGAACGGCGGGCGTGCTCGCGGGGCTGCTGTTGGGCACCGCGGCTTTCGTCCCGGTCGGGCTCGCGGTCTGCCGCCCCTTTTTCGGCGGCGGCGTCTCGCTCGCGCAGATGGCTGCGGCGGTGCGCCTCGGCCTGCCCTTTGTTGCCATCGTCGCCTCGGAATACCTGCTGTTCCCAGTCCTCGTGCGCTTGCTGCTGGTGGGATCGACGGGCCTCGCGGGCGTGGGTGTCTTCGGCGCGGCGAATACCATCTGTCTCGCGATCATGATGGTCAACGACAGCTTCGCGAGCGCGTGGTGGCCCTATGCGATCTCCGAGGAAGGTGCCGCGCGCGTTCGCGAGGATACACGCCGCGTGGTGCGCCTATATGCCTTCATGCTGATGCTTCCGGTTGCGGCGGTCACTTTGGCGGCCGAGCCTTTGGTGCGGGTTCTGCTTGGGAACGGTGCTCTCGTTGCGGCGGCGGCATTGATCGGGCCCATGGCGCTCGCCTATTGGATCAAGGGTGTGAGGCAGAACGCCTCTGTAGCACTGCTGGCCTCGGGGCACATCTGGGTCCGCGCCGGCCTCAATTTCACGGCCTTCGCGGCCTCGCTTGCCTTCGCCTATGCGCTGACGCCGCGTGCGGGCGTTGCGGGAGCGGCCTGGGGGTTTGCGGCCGGCGAGGGGCTCGGGCTCCTGATCCAGACGGTAGTGCTGCGCCGGTTTTGGGGCGATCGTCTCGATCTGCCGTCGCTCGCGATTATGCTCGGAGCCTTCATGACGCTGATCTGGCTCTCGGCTGAAGCCGCGCCTGCAGCGGGCTGGCAGCAGATTCTCCTACGCTGCGGCATCGGAGTGGGGTTCCTGGGCCTCCTCTCGGCGTCGCTCCCGCGCGCCGACATCCGCGCGATCGCCGCCGCCCTTCGCGACTTCGTTCGACGGTTGCGACCCTAGCCGCCGGGGTCTTGGATTTCCGAGGGGATCGGAGTATTTAGGCCTCCGATGACCCCTCGCTTCAGCTCACTGGCAATCGTGCTGGCACTGCTTCTTGGCGGCTGCGGGTTCCATCCGCTTTACGGGGACCGCCCCCGAAGCGACTACGACGCCGATCTCGCGAGCATCAAGGTGAACTCCATTCCCGATCGGCTCGGGCAGCAGCTCACGTTGTCATTGCGGGACGGCTTCAATCCCTATGGGGTCAAAGCGCCCGTCCGCTACGTTCTCGAAGTGAAGCTCACCGCCAGCCGGAACGACCTCGGCATCCGCACCGACGGCACGGCCTCGCGGACGCAGATGATGGTGGTCGCGAGCTTCCAACTCAAGGAGGTCGCGACCGACCGCACCGTGCTGCAGGGGATGACGCGAACGGCGGTGTCCTTCGACTCGCTCACCGACGAGTACGCCAACGTGGTCGCGCGCCAGAACGCCCAGGAGCGCTCGCTCCTGGACATCAGCGATGACATCCGCACGCGGGTTCTCGTCTACGTGACGAGGCATCGCAGCACGGCGAGCGCGCAGTAGCGGCGCGCGATTTTCGCCCGCTCGAGTCTCAGAATTCCCTGGTGAGCCGTGCGTCGACGGAGTGTTCGCCGCCGCCGCGGAACATGATTGCGAGGCAAAGCACGAGCCAGAGCAGCGCATACTCGTAGCCCCTATTGGTCCAGAAATATCCGAATTGCCATTGAAAAACCGCGATGATCACGGCCATCTCGATGACGATCACGAGCGCCATAAGCCGCGTGAAAAGGCCGATCGCTAGAAAGGCCGCCGCGATCGTCTCCGCGAAGACCGCCATGCAGGTGAGGAACCAGGCGAACCAACCGAAGGCGAGGCCCGCCGGCAGCTTGCCCGCGATTACGGTCTCGAGGCCGGGGATGCGGCCTTCCACGACTTTCTGGATCCCGTGCGGCAGGAGCACGGCGCCCGTCGCGAAGCGCATCACTGCGTAGCTGTAAGGCGAGAACCGTCCATAAAGCCCGGCGAGGCCGGGAACGTACAGTCGCTTGGCATCGACGCCGTTACTCATAGGCCTTCCCTCCAGTGCTTTCTGGCGGGCCGGTCATGTGGCGCCGCTAGACCGATCCTAGCACGCGACTGGATATCCGGAAGGAAGGGCCGCCGAGCGTCAGAGCACGAAGGCCATGCCGCAAACGCCGCACTTGTAATACTGGACGTGATCGGTGTCGTAGACGAGCCAGGTCATGTGCCCGCCGGGGCACTGCGCGAGCCGCATCGAAGTCTGCTGGCCCTCGACCTCCGCCTGCGGCGGCAGCACGGAGGTGACGCCGATGTTGGCGGCGTCGAGCTTCTTGAGCTTGCTCGCCGGAATCTTCTTCCCGACGATAATCTTGCGCTTAGCCATGGCTATCTCCCCGTGCCGGCCTCGCGCAGCACGATGCTGCCCCGCGATGGTTCCCGACGATTTCCCGCAGTCTAGCACGAGCCTCAGACAGCACCTGTGCCGTTTGAGGCTGGAAGGTGATCCGGTTCACTGCACTTGGCCCCCGTGCAAGTCTTCATTCGCGCGGTTGCTCGTGCTAGCGTGAAGCTCAGGGGTCGCGGATTTCCGAGGGGATGGGGGAATGTGGCGCAGTGCCGTAGTGCTTTTGGCCTGTCTGCTGACGGGCTGCTCATTCGCGCCGCTGATATCATCCGACGCCGTCGACTACGATCAGACCTACGAGGATGTGGCCAATCACCTCCTCGTAACGAACATCTTGCGCGCGCGCGACCGGGCGCCGCTCTATTTCAGCAACATCTCGCTGATCCACGCGTCGATACAAGGGACGGTCACCGGCGGGGTGACCTTTCCCTTCGGCCCGCTCGTCAGGAGCACGACGCGGAGCGGCGCCGCGACCGCGATCTCGCTGCAGACCGCGCCGTCCTTCGACATCGCGCCGCTCAACACGCAGGACTTCACGCAGGGCATCCTGAAGCCCATCGATCCCGTGACGGTCAAATATTATTTCGACCGCGCGCTCTCACAGAAGATGCTGGTCTACCTCTTCTTCTCGCGGATCAGGCGGGCGGTGCCGACGGCGACCTCGACGACCGAGACGACCGATGCCGGCGATCTCCTGAATGACCCCACCAATCCGCAAAAGTTCCGTGAGTTCGTGCAGTTCGTCGACAAGGTATTCGAGGGAACCCGGGACGGGGCGCCGGTGATCCAGGCGAACCAGGTGGAGCCGCTCCATCCGGTCGGCCCGCCCTTCAAAGTCGACATGGTGCACGGCCTACGCGGCATCCTACAGGCGGATCCGCAGAAATATCGCCTGATGTACAGGCGCGAGACCGGCGAAGCGCAGCTTTTCTCGGTGGCGCCGGCGGAGGTGTTCTTCTGCCGCGGTCTCACGCCGCTGCCGATGGTGGGGCTACCCTCGCTTGCGGACATCCCGGTCTCGACTGCAGTCGACTCCAAGGTCGCGAGCGCGCAGATGAAGACCCTGCGCCAGAACCTCGCGCAGATCGCAGACATCGAGAAGCAAGTCTGCACCTCGAGAACCGCCGAATTCCGGGCCGAGACGACGCAAACCTATTTCGGCAGCATCTACATGCGCTCGGCCGAAGGAATCATCGAATACCTAGGCGCTCTCGCGCGCAGCAAGGAATATGAGCAACTCCAGCGCGACCATATCGGTTTCGCGCTGGTCTCCTTCAGCGATAGCCCCGACGGGGCGCGCTTTGGGATTGAGTACGATGGCAAGAGCTATTACGTGCGGAACGCGAGCAGCGCCGACCGCACCCTCGAGGTACTGGCGCTCCTGACGCAGGTGCTGAACCTCTCCAAGGTTGCGAAGGAGATCCCGACCACCAAGGCCGTCGAAATCCTCCCCTGAGTCCGTAGCCGCGGGTCCCGACGATTTTATTAAAATGCCGGAGATGCCCGCGCGGCGTCCGCGCGCCGGGGTGGTCAACGATCCCTTAACCCTGGCGTGCCAGCCTCGCTGCCATGCCAAAGCGCGTGTCCGCCAAGCCTCCTCGCGGCCTCGATCCCGAGGATTGGCAGAGCTTCCGGGCCCAAGGGCACCGGATGCTCGACGACATGCTCGACTACATCGAGTTCATCCGCGAGCGTCCCGTCTGGCAGCCGATCCCCGAGGAGTTGCGCCACCGGCTCCGCAGCGCGCTTCCGACGGCCCCGAGCGACCTCTCGGCGGTGCACGACCAATTCATGCGCGACGTTCTGCCCTACGCGACGGGCAACACGCATCCGGGTTTCATGGGCTGGGTGCACGGCGGGGGGAACCCCGTCGGCATGCTCGCGGAGATGCTCGCCGCCGGGCTCAATGCAAATCTCGGCGGCCGCGATCACGCGCCCATCGAGGTCGAGCGCGAGGTCGTGGGATGGATGCGCGAGCTATTCGGCTTTCCAGAGACCGCGACGGGCCTTTTCGTCACGGGCACCTCGATGGCGAACCTCATGGCGGTGCTGGTCGCGCGGACCTCGGCGCTAGGGACGAGCGTCCGGCGCAGCGGCGTGCAGGGAGAAGGCCCGCGCCTCACTGCCTATACCTCCGCCGCGGCCCATGGCTGCATTGCGCAGGCGATGGACCTTTCGGGCCTCGGCATCGAGGCGCTGCGGGTGATCCCGACCGATGTTTTCCATCGGATCGATCTCGCTGCGCTCGAGGGCGCGGTCGCGATCGATCGCGAGGCTGGATTGACGCCCTTCCTCGTCGTGGGAACCGCCGGAACCGTCGACATCGGTGCGATCGACGATCTCACTGGGCTTGCGAATTTTGCCGCGCGCGAGCGGCTCTGGTTCCACGTCGACGGTGCCTTCGGGGCGCTGGCGATGCTGGCGCCGGAATTGGCGCCGCGTCTTTCCGGCATCGAGCGCGCGGATTCCCTCGCCTTCGACTTCCACAAATGGGGCCAAGTGCCCTATGACGCGGGCTTCCTCCTGGTGCGGGACGGCACTCTCCACCGCAATACCTTCGCCTCGCCCGCTGCCTATCTGCGGCGCGAATGCCGCGGCCTTGCCGCGGGCTCGCCCTGGCCCTGCGATTTCGGTCCCGATCTCTCCCGCGGCTTCCGCGCGCTCAAGACGTGGTTCACCTTCAAGGTGCATGGCGCGGACCGCATCGGCGCCGCGATAGCCCGCACCTGCGAGCTCGCGCTGTATTTGAAGCGCCGGATCGAGGCCGCGCCGGAACTCGAGCTCCTGGCGCCCGTTCAGCTCAACATCGTCTGCTTCGGCTATCGCGGCGCGGGCACCTCCGGCCTCGAGGCCGAGATCGTCGCGGATTTGCAGGAATCCGGCGTCGCCGCGCCCTCGACGACGACGCTCAATGGGCGCACCGCCATCCGCGCGGCTATCGTCAATCACCGCACCGAAGAGCGCGACATCGATGCCATGGTCAAGGCGGTGCTGGCCTCGGGTGCTGCCCGCGTCAAGAGCCGCGCGGCCTAGGCCGCGGGCTTCTCCGCTCCGCCGATCTCGAAGCCGCCGAGGGAATCGCGCTTGAACCGAGTCTTGGTGGCGCGCGCCTCTGCCTTCGCGAGCGCCTTGCGCTCCGCGAGGAAGGACTTGAATTCGTCGTCGAGAATGCCGCGAGCGTCCGCGATCTGCGGGAGGATGAAGTCGGGAGCCTGATTCGACTCCACGAGAAGAGCGCCTGCGTCGACCGGCGCGACGTCCCAGCCGATGAGCGCGAGGTCCGGCAGGATCTTGGCTGCACCAAGCGCGGTTTCCCTGACCGCGCTCCAATTCGGCACGGTTGTGCCCACGATGGCACCGCCGCTCTCGGGATGCTCGGTGATCTCGGTGAGGGCGAGACCGGTGCCGCGCACGGCGGAGAGGACGCGGCCGGTCTCGAGGTCGAGGCGAGCGAGGATGTTTCCGGCGCGCCAGAAATTGTCTGCGGCATTGTCGCCGGCGGGGATCTTCCAACACGCGCGCAGGACCTTGGGAACGCCCCCGCGGACGATGGTGAGGACGCGCACGGTCGAGAGACGCTCGCCGCAGAGGGCACTGATCTCACGATGGGGGCTCACGCGGCGCTGGAAGAGGTAGCCATCGGCGTAGTGCGTGCCGACCTCAGCAATGAAGCCTTCGAGCGGAACGCGCCGCCCGCCATAGGCGAGGAGCTCGCCCGTCGCGGCGTCGAACCCGTCGAAGCTCACGGAGCCCAAGCTCTGCGTGCCGCCGAGCGGCTTGCCGAAGAGCGGGTAATGGCTTTGCTCGCGCAGGAAACCGCGGAGCGCCTCCGCCCCCGCGAGCATCCGCTCGCCGGCTTTGCCCGCGCGGCCGGAATAGAGCGCGAGGATCGGGATCGTCGGGAAGCCGTATGCCCCGAACAAGGCGGTCGACGCGATCTTGTTCGCGGCGATGCCCAGGAGATCAAAACGGAAATTCGCCTGTGTCCAAATCTTGCGCGAGGCGCTAAGGCCCACAAACGCCTTCTTGTCGGTGCCGGCGTAGCGCTTGGAGTCGAAGAGACGGAGCGCCACGTATTCATCAAGGGCAAGTCGTCCCGGACCCATCGCAAGCCGCGCGAAATCCCGGATGAGGCCGCCGTAGCCCGTCCCGGCGTGGGTGGTCATCTGACGCATCACATCGACGAGCGAGGCGGCTTGCTGAGGCCGTGCGACATCGAGCGCGGCGTTGGAGTCCCCGGATTCCAGGGCGACGGACATGCCTCGATCCTCCCTACGATATACGCGCCGGAAGCGACACCGGCGCCCGCGGGGATTGTCCGTTCCGACTGGTTAATGCCGCGTTAGGCTCAGCGCGGCCGGCCAGTGCCGCCGAAGCTATAGGGCGGATTAGCTGGGGAGCCCGGCACCGTCCCCATTCCTCCGGCGCCGTATCCGGTGACTGGCCCCTGGTTGCCGGGTGGCGAGAATTTCCCGGTCGCGGCTGGGGCGGAGGTCGTGGGGTTGGGAGGGCTTGGCGGCTGGTTATAGGGATAAACCCCCGGCTTCACCTTCGGGACGTCCGGCACCGGCGTAGGGAGGACCTTCTCCTGACCCTCCGCGGCACCCGCACCACTCACAGTGCCGGGGATCGTGGAATTGTCGCTGGCTGGACCCTCGGCGCGAGCGGTTCCCCCGATGGCAAACCCCACGAGGGCGACGAGTACGATCAGCGGGGGGATGCGCATGGGGCCTCCGGGGTGTCCGGCTCCAGCAAAGAGATATAGGTCGTCGCCGCCCGGTATGCGAGCCGCCGGACGCGGGAGGCTTGACCGCTCGCGCGGCGGCGGCGGAGGCTAGCGCTTTGGCCCTGGGAGCGCGCTCATGTCCGACCGCATCGACCCCGACGATTTTCTCTTGAGCGGACTCGTCAAGGGCGTCCCTGGCGGGATCGCGCCCTTCAAGCTGCGCGAGGCCGGCGCCCGACGCTGGAACCTTCTGCGGGAAGATTTGCCGCTGCCGGCAGCGGTGCTCAAGGCCTCCGCGGTCGATCACAATGATCGCTGGATGCAATCCTTCCTAGGACTGTCGGGAGCCGCGATCGCTCCCCACGGCAAGACCACCATGAGCCCGGCGCTCTTCCGCCGTCAGCTCGAGCACGGTGCGTGGGCGATGACCGTCGCGACCGTGCAGCAGGTGCAGGTCTGCCGCTCGGTTGGTATTGACCGCGTCGTGCTGGCCAATCAGCTCGTGGGGCGCCAGGCGATGCGCTATATCCTCGACGAGCTCGCTGCGGACGAGACCTTCGAGTTCTATTGCCTCGTCGACAGTGTCGCGGGCGTCAAGCAACTCGCGGAGGCCGCGCGGGGCCGTACCCTCAAGGCGCCCGTCAATCTGCTCCTCGAGGGTGGGACCATGGGCGGCCGCACCGGCTGTCGCGACCTCGCGGGTGCCCTTGAAGTCGCGCGCGCGGCGGCTGCAACCGGATCCGCGCTGCGGCTCCGGGGTGTCGAGGGATTCGAGGGGCTCATCCAGGGCAAGACCTCGGAGGAGGCAGCGGCGCGGGTGCGGGCCTTCCTCGATTTCCTCGCGCGCATCGCCGAGGCCTGTCTTCACGAGAACCTCTTTGCGCCCGGTCCAATCGTCCTCTCCGCGGGGGGATCGGCGTTCTACGATCTCGTCGTCGAGCGCTTCTCGGCCGAGAAGCTCGGACGCGAGACGATCGTGCTGACGCGGAGCGGCTGCTACCTCACGCATGATTCCGCGATGTATCGTCGCTTCTTCGCGGAGCTCCAGGAGAGAAGGCCGGAGCTGCGGAAGCTCGGTGACGGTCTGCGCCCGGCGCTCGAAGTCTGGGCCTATGTGCAGTCGCGGCCGGAGCCGACGAAAGCGATCTGCACGGTGGGCCGCCGCGACATCTCCTCGGACGCGGACATGCCGGTGCCGGAGCTCTGGTACCGGCCGGGCGCGAATGCCACGCCGCAGCCGCTCGGCCCCGGTCACACCGTCACCGGCCTCAACGATCAGCACGCGCATGTGACGATACCCGCGGATAGCGCGCTTCGCGTCGGCGATATGGTCTCCTTTGGCGTTTCGCATCCCTGCACCACCTTCGACAAGTGGCAGGTGCTCTGGCTCGTCGACGACGCCTATACCGTCACGGGTGCGGTGCGGACCTTCTTCTGAATCTCACTGAGCCTCAGCCCACGGGATTGAAATCGTAGCGGCCGATCCCCTGGAGAACACCGAACTTGCAGGGACCCATGTCCTTGCCGGTGACGCGGTGCGCGCGCTTCGACGGGACGACGTGCGTTTCGCCGGGTTTGAGCTCGATGACCTCACGCGGCGCGCGCGTCTCGATCACCATGGGCCCCTGCATGCAGAAGAAGGTGTCGCTGACATTGCTGTGCCAATGCCAGGGCACCTCTTGTCCCGCCGCGAGCGTCAGCACGACCATGCGCAGCTCCGATGTCTCCGCCCAGGTCTCGTAACACGCGACCTCGTATGACCGCTTACTCGGAGTTGCTGACGACGTCATGACGGCCTCCCGACGGCGATGGCGCAGCATTAAAGCACGTCCGCGCGCGATCGAGGAGGGGCGCCACTTGGCTCCGGACGGACCTCCGATATGATGCCCGCGAGAGGGAGGGAACCATGGAGCCCTATCGCTACGGCTATTCGCCGATCGTGGCGCGTCCGCGGATCGTCTGGCCCGGCGGCGCGCGCGTTGCGCTCTGGGTCGTTCCCAACATCGAGCATTACGAATATCTCCCATCCTTCGTGCGCGTGAGGAACCCCTGGCCGCGCTCGCCCTATCCCGACGTGCTCGGCTATGGCACGCGCGACTACGGCAATCGCGTGGGCCTCTGGCGCATGTTCGAGATCATGGACAAGCACGAAATCCGCTGCACCGTGTCGCTGAGCCTCTCCGTCTACGAGCGCTATCCCGAGATCCGCGAGGCGATCGAGGCGCGGCGCTGGTCGATCCTGAGCCACGGCGTCGTCAACACGCGCTATCACTGGGGCCTCAGCGAGGAGGAGGAGCGCGGGCAGATCGCGGAGGCGATGGCGATCTATGAGCGCACGACGGGACGGAAGCTCGCGGGTTGGTTCTCGCCGGCGATATCGCACACACTCAACACGCCTGATCTCGTCGCGGAGGCGGGCATCCGATACATCTCGGACTTCTATCACGACGACCAGCCGACGCCGATCAAGGTGCGCAAGGGGACGCTGGTCTCCGTCCCCTATTCGATGGATCTCAACGACGCCGTGATCTATCGCTGGCCGATCGAGGCCGAGGAATTCGCGCAGATGATCGTCGACCACTTCGACACGGTCTGGCGCGAAGGCGCGACGCAGGGTCGCGTCATGTGCCTGGCGCTCCATCCCTACATGATCACGGCGCCGCACCGCGCGAAGCATCTCGACCGAGCGCTCAAATACATCCTCTCGCATGAGGGCGTCTGGAAGGCGACCGGCGAAGAGATCGCGGATTGGTACATCGCCAACGCGCTCCCGGCCTATCGCGAGCATTTGGGCGCGGAGGCCTGAGATGGAGAAGAAATTCCCGCCCACGGGCGAGGTGCTCGAACCCGGGATGGATCATCCGCACCATCCCTTCTGGCCGCTTCCGAGCCGGCCAAAGCTCCAGTGGCCGAACGGGGCACGGCTTGCGTTCTGGGTGCTTCTGCATCTCGAGTATTGGGAACTTGACCCACCCGAGGGCGCCTTCCGCGATCCCCGCTTCAGCGGCGAGTTCGGGAGCTTTTTCCCGGACTACCGGAGCTGGACCCAGCGCGATTACGGCAACCGCGTCGGCATCTTCCGGGTGCTGGAGGTGCTGGACCGCTACGGGCTGAAGGTTACGGTTGCAGCGAGCTCCTCGGCGCTGGAGCGCTACCCCTTTCTCGTCGAAGAGCTGAAGCGCCGCGGCTACGAATTCGCGGCGCATGGCAGCCACGCCACGCGAATGATCACGAGCCGCATGAGCGAGAGCGAGGAGCGCGCCTTCATTTCGCATTCGATCGACGCGGTGACCCGCGCTGTCGGCACGCGGCCCACGGGCTGGCTCGGCCAGGACTACGGCGAATCCGCGCGTACGCCGGTCCTGCTGGCGGCAGCGGGGCTCGATTACGTCATGGATTGGCCGAACGACGACCAACCCTATCGTATGACCGTGGGAAAACCCTTCATCTCGATCCCCAACCACGCGGAATGGGACGATGTGCAACTCCTGCTGCTGCGGAGGCTCGCCATGGCGGCCTATCCGAAGATCGTCGCGGAGGCCTTCGAGACCTTGCATGAGGAGGGCGCCATATCGGGCCGCATCTTCGGCTTGAGCCTTCACCCCTGGCTCATCGGCATGGCCCACCGCATCCGCTATCTCGACGAGGCGCTGAAGCGCATCGTCTCATACTGCGACGTCTGGCAGGCGACCGCGGGCGAGATCGCGGCGTGGTATCTGCGCGAGGGACCGCGCTACGCAGAGAAAGGTGAGAGTGGGCGATGACAGACTTCACCGACGAGCAGCTACACATCAAGCCCCTGACCTTCATGGGCGCGCCCCACACCTTCGATCTCTCGAGGGCGAAGGCGGCGGTGCTCGGTGTGCCCTTCGATTGCGGTACGCATCGCCATCGCATCGGCTCGCGCCAAGGGCCGCAGTCGATCCGCGAGCAGTCCGTTCTGGTGCGGCCCTATCATTCCGATCTCGCGGATTTCGATCCCGTGGAGCGCCTCGGGCTCGTCGATCGCGGGAACGTCTCGCTCACGCCGAGCCGCATCCTCGACGCCTTCGAGCGGATCGAGGCCGCCGCCTCGCGCATCCATGAGGCCGGCGTCATCCCCGTCACGATGGGTGGCGACGGCAGCATCTCGGTGCCGCTGCTGCGGGCGGCGGCGCGCCGGTATCCCGGCCTCGTCGCCGTGCACATCGACGCGCACACCGACAGCTATCCCTACGATCCCAACGACAAGTACACGGCGGCAACGCAATTCACGCATGCCGCCGAGGAACAGCTCGTCGTGGCATCGCTCTCCTATCACATCGGCGTCCGCGGCCCGACCTACGTGCAAGGCGCCTACCGCTTCACGCGCTCGCTCGGCTACAACGTCATCACCATGCGCGAGGTTTTCGAGCGCGGCCCCGCGGACGTGCTCGCGGAGCTGCAGGAGCGATTGAAAGGGAGGCCGGTCTATCTCTGCTTCGACATGGACGTCTTCGACCCCTCCTGCGCGCCGGGCGTGGCGACGCCGAGCTGGGGCGGCTTCACCTCGCGCGAGGGCCTCGACTTCCTCCGTGGCCTCTCCGGTCTCGACATCGTGGCTGTCGACGTCAACACCGTGAGTCCGCCGCATGACGTCCAGGGCATGACCGCGCATCTCGCGGCCTATGTAATCTACGAAAGCCTAATCCTGCTCTGCCGAAAGCTCGGGCTCGCGCGCTGAGCGCTCAGCGGGCGAGGCGGACCACGCCGTCGACGGCGACCACACTCGTGGTCTTGACGATCAGCGGATTGATCTCCGCCTCGAGCACGGGGCTTCCCGGCAGCGCCGCCAGCTGGGAGAGCTGCGCCACCGCGCGGGCGAGCGCCGTGAGATCGCCGGCGGGCGCCCCGCGATAGCCGCGGAGGGTCGCGAATCCGCGGACCTCGCTCAGCATCTCCTCGGCCTCCGCGACCGAGACCGGCGCGAGCCGAACGGAGAAATCGCGATAGATCTCGGCGAGCGTTCCGCCCATGCCGACGGTGACGACCGGCCCGACCTGGGGGTCGCTGCGATAGCCGAGAAGGACCTCGCCGAGCCCGCGCTCCATCGGCTGCACGAGGACGCCCGAGATCGAGGCATCGGGGTGCTTCGCGCGGACGCTCGCGAGCATCGCGCGCGACCGCGCCGAGAGCTCCTCGCGAGAGCCGATCCCCAGCGCCACGCCGCCGGCATCGGTCTTGTGCGTGATGTCTGCGGAAAGCACCTTGGCGACGACCGGAAACGCGAAGGGCAGCGGTGGCAACCGCTCGGGATCGACGACTTCGCAAGGTGCGGCGGAGATGCCGAGGGCCTCGAAGAGGGCGAGGGATTGACGCTCGTCGAGGAGGGCGCCGGATGTGGCGGAGAGCGCGGCTATGGCGGTGTCGAGCGCTGCATCGGAGATCGGCTCGGCGGGCGGCGCCCTGTGCCAACCGAAATAGGCGGCAATCGCGTCAGCACAGGCCTCAGGCGTGCGGAAACCCGCGACACCGCTATCGGCGAGGGCGCGCAGGCTCACCTCTGCATGCGGCACGAGGAAAACCGCGATTGGCTTTCTCGAGTGCGCGCGGTCGATGATGGGCTTTACCGCGAGCTCGCCGTGGAACTGCGCCGAGGACCCCACCACCGCCAGCACGAGATCGAACTCCGGCGCCTCGATCAGGATATCGAGCGCGGCGAGCATAAGGTCGGGACGAGCTCCCGCGAGCGTCATGTCGATCATGCGCCCCGGGAGCGCCGGCGCCTTCGCAGCCTTGAGCCTCCTGTAGGTCTCGGCACTGGGCGGCGTGACCTCGACGCTCCGCAGCCCCAGGCGATCCGCGACCATGGCGGCGCCGCCTCCCGTAGTGGTGATGACGCCGACGCTGCGCCGAGCGGTCTCCGGCGGCTTCCGGCCGATCGCCAACGCCGGTGCCTCCAGCACCGTCTCCAGATGATCGACGCGCAGGATGCCGAGCCGGCGCAGGAAGGCGTCGACCGCGGCATCGGAGCCGACCATGG
>Ga0335078_10008486_pt1 | contig 15285 bp, 12 predicted proteins | sample Lox_Sample_32_FD_206711 | JGI IMG/M metagenome (GOLD analysis project Ga0335078, IMG submission 206711) | Soil microbial communities from Loxahatchee National Wildlife Refuge, Florida, United States - Lox_Sample_3.2 | ecosystem: Environmental > Terrestrial > Soil > Wetlands | place: USA... | reverse complement strand
TCCCGCCGCCCGCCACCAGCCGCGAAACTTATAACACGCAGACGCACCAGTACGCCAACAGCAATCCTGCCGGCGGCGATCCGACCGGCAATTATCCGGACGGTCCCCCGCCGGGCATGAAGACAAAGCTCGGCCCGTTTGCGCAGGTCGCGATGAAGGCGATCGATCAGGCCAAACAGACACCCGATGGTACCCAGTGGGATGACCAATATTTCCGCAACATTCTTAAGCCATACAATACGCCCGCGTCAAACCCGCGGTGATTGCGGGTGAGACTGTCTCCCAAAGTGGAGAGGATACGGTCCATCTCACAGCCAAGTGCTTGCCTTGTACCGCCGATACTCGTCCCCAAAGGCATTTTCGAGGACCTGCGACTCCTTGCGCGCCCGCAGGAATTGGTAAACCGGGTAGAGGAGAACGAAGGCAATCAACGGACGAGGTTTGCCCCAGGCGATGAACAGCCCGCCGTACGCCAGGCCGCCGAACAGGTAGATGGGATTGCGAAACTTCGAATAGAGTCCTCGGGTCACCAGCGCCTTGGCTTCAGGACCAATGGCAAAGGACTTGCCAAGCTGGAGCCGCGCCGTAAACCACAGTGCGGTCCCGATGGCGGCGATGGTCATGCCGATCACGTGCCACGCGTCCCAAGTCCAGGCGTACAGCACGATAGCGGCCGCAAATCCCAGAATCAACGGCAGGTCAAACCAGAGCAGCCACTTCACAAGTCCCTCCCTGGCTCGGCCGATTATGCCACAAGATGCGAGGCGAAAAGCCGGGGCAGCAGCCGTAGTACTGGCGAGGCGTCCTTTTATAATATAACCACTAGTGTATTATATGATAGTGCTATATAAAAGCAGTTTTTTTACCAAACAAAACCGTCAGGTTATTGAAAACAAGTCACTTATTTTTTAGGACTACAGCGAAGCCGTCAGGTTGCTCAAAATAAGAGACTTATGTGTATTCAATAGTCAAGTCGCTCATTTAGAATGGTTTAGATCGATTCTTAAGTAGTCGTAGTCGCTAGTCCTCTCCGGTCTGGAGCGCGTTCAGCCGTGTTAACGCGTCCCATGTTTCGACCGTCTACCTTGCTGAAATCCAATTCGACGGTTGAACGTGGCAAGCATTGACTTCTCCGCCGCAATCATGGAACGTCGGACGGTGAGCGAGAGGGCTGAGGATTCCGGCGACCTGGACCTAGCCGAGGCTGGGCTGCGCGAGGACGCGCTGGCCGATGCTGCACTGGCCGATTCCGCGCGCCAGGGCGATCGTGCCGCATTCGGGCAGCTTTACGATCGCTACGCGCGCATGGTGCATGGCCTCCTCCTGGCGCGCGTCCCCTACGGCGCTGTCGATGACCTGGCGCAGGACGTATTCCTGCAGGCGCTCGGCCGTCTGCGCTCTCTCCGCGATGCGGCATCCTTCGGCGCCTGGATCGCAGCCATCGCGCGCAATCGCTCCCATGATTACCACCGGCGGTCGCGCGGCGAGGTCGAACTGAGGGACGAGTTGTGCGCAGAGGGTGCCGCCGGCGGCCGAGCGGCCGGCGCGCCATCAGCAGCCCATCCCGCGCCTGACAGCGAAGCCGCCATGGCTCTCGCGGCCATCCGCAGCTTGCCCGAAACCTATCGCGAGACGCTGGTCCTGCGCCTGGTGGAAGGCATGACGGGTCCTGAGATCGCCGCGCGCACCGGTCTGACGCCGGGTTCGGTACGCGTGAATCTGCATCGAGGAATGCAGATGCTAAGACAGAAGCTTGGCGGGCTGTAGCGGCGCTGTCCTCAGCGCCGAATGGTCGCCGGTGAGGACACCGGCGCTACAGCGAAAGGCCGCGGTAGGACCAAGAAAGCGGAGTAACACGATGGACAGGAAAGACAATTCGGATTACCTGTGGGACGGGTCGGGGGAGCCCGATCCGGAGATCCAGCGGCTGGAATCGGTGCTGGGCAAGTTCGCGCATCGTGGCGCGCGGCCGGTGTTTCCGGACGTTGTGCCGGCTCGGCCCTGGTGGACTGCCCTCGGTATCGGCTGGCCGATGAGGCTCGCGACCCTATCTGCAGCGATGGCGGCCGTGGCACTGGTTGCGGCTGCGACCTGGATCGTGATCCACCGAAGCAAGCGGAATCCGGCGCCCATGGCAGCATCGGACTCTGCGTCCGGTTGGCAGGTGGCGCGGATCGCAGGCGCGCCGCGGGTCGGCAATACGGCAATCGAAGATCAGGCTGGCAGACTTGCGCCCGGCCAGACCCTTGTCACCGACAGCGGGTCCCGCGCCAAGGTCACCGCCGAAGAGATCGGCGAGATCGAGGTCGATCCTGACACGCGCCTGCGCGTGGTGCGGTCGGGCGGCGACCGGAAGCGGCTCGCGCTCGATCGTGGAACAATCCATGCCTTCATCTGGTCGCCGCCCGGCGAGTTTATGGTGGATACGCCTTCGGCGACGGCGGTCGACATGGGCTGCGCTTACACCCTGCAGGTGGACGACACGGGTGCGGGCCTGCTCCGCACCACGCTCGGCTGGGTAGGATTCAGGCTGGATGGGCACGACGCCTTCATTCCTGCAGGCGCAGTCTGCACTACGCGGCCCGGCACCGGACCGGGCACGCCCTGCTTCGAAGACGCCCCGCCGGCGCTGCGAGCGGCGCTCACCACGTTCGATTTTGGACCTCCGGACCGGCGCGCGTCCGCGCTCGCGACGATTCTCGCGCAAGCCCGCAAACGCGATGCCCTCACGTTATGGCATCTGCTGGCGCGGGTGGGCACGAAAGATGATCGCGGGCGCGTCTATGACCGTCTGGCGAAGCTCGTCCCGCCGCCGCCCGCCGTCACTCGCGAGGGCGTGCTACGCCTCGATCCGACCATGCTCGACATGTGGTGGAATCAGCTTGGCCTGGGAGACGTCTCGCTGTGGCGCACCTTCGAGCGCTCGTGGCCGGAGACGAATCACAAGGGTTAATCTCCAGACGACCGCATCCTCCACTAGTGCAAGCTACTCGCGTCTGCCGATCGCGGCACGGACTCGCCAGAGAGAACACAGAGCGCATGAGAGAGTCGCCTCTGCGGTCTCTGTGACCTCTGTGGTGAACCTCGTTCTTTCGCTATAACGCTGTTCAGAACACGATTCGAGGTTCGCGTTAACACTCCGTACTCACCCGCGTCTTGATAGTGCGAAGGGCAACTCACAAACAAGGAGACGCAAAAACATGCAACAACTTGCAGCACGTTCATCGCGATTTTGGCTGGTTTTGCTCACGGCGATGTTGGGCATCGCCGGTTCCGCGCAGGCCGGTCCGCCGCTCATCTGCCACGTGATCTCCATTGGCAATGCCAAATCGTTGCCGTGGACCGATAGCAACAGCAACTTGGCGCTGGACCCGAAGTACGACGTTAAGAATCTCGCCTCCGACACGCTCGCTATTCTCACGCCAGATACGCCGGTCCTGGTGCGCATGGAAACGCTTCGCCGCGCCACGCTCTACGCGCGTCAGGATCCGCGAGTCGCCAAGGAATTGCTCACGCGGCTCTACGCTCGCGCCACCGATTCCGATCACGCGGGAGATCCGGATGCACTGGCGTGGTTCGATGCTGGGTATCTCGTGGAGTGCTGCAAGCAATGGATCGGCCGGAATCTGCCGCACATGACCGACGGCATGCGCATGGATCCGAATCCGGCCGCCAGTCTGGACGGTTACGCCTGGGTGACCCGCGCAATCGGACTCCGCCGCAGTAACGCGGAGATGGAGTTCGCTGCCGCGCTCATCGCGCTCGACGGTCCGCACCGAAACGAGCTTCGCAGCCACGCGGAGCGCGCCCAGGCGGGCGCCTCCTCTGATCCGCTGCTGGCCGAGAATCTCGGCAGCCACTTCATCGGCAGTCGCGGTCAAACCATCGCCGAGCTGATCTCGAGCGTCACGACGGCGAAGAACTGAGCACGATTCCTCCCGCTCGTCGGGGGCGGTCCGCTCGCGGCGTCCGCCCCTGCCCTCCCGAATCGCGCCGGAAACCCGCTAATCACACCGCGATCTGCCGGTCGCGCGCAGGCGACGGGCTTGCCCGTAACGGTGCAGGGCGATATGACCCTCGTTGTGCTGCGCGTGCTCAATCGACTTGCGTAGGAGGGGCGCTCGCGGTCCCCGTCAGTGGGTAGGCTGCTTAGGGCTGCCAGTCTTGACGGAGCTGTGCGTGGAGCCTCTTCGCTCAGGCGTTGACGGACTTGCTGCCGGCTGCTCGGGTTTTTCAGTTTCGAGCCCTCGCCAAACGCTCACTACTTTCCAATCCCCCAATTGCTTCTGCAAGACCATGTCGTAATCGGCGCTGGCCTCGGAATCTTCGAAGGTCGCGTGAGCGAGCACGCGCGTCTGGTCCGGCGAGAAGACCGTCCGCTTCAGGGTGAAGCTGGCAACGGGAGGCTCGTGTCTGGTGGACGGCGCGGCGGGTCTCGCGCTGGGGGCGGGCTCTTTGGGAAGCGCGCCGATGAAATACGCGCGGACCGCCCGGTCGAGCGATCCTCCGGCGTTCTGGCCCGCCGGAGAGGCCAGATACGCAAGCCGGGCCTCGATCACCTGTCGCGCGTTATCGAGTTCCTCGCGAATCGCCACATCCTGGATGCCAGCTTCGGCGCGCTTGATCTCGGCCGGCAGGTCCGGCTCCGAGCGGACCGTCAGGGCCCAAATAGCAGCCTCGACGACGGTCCTGTCCGGCTCGGCATCGGATTTGGCGACGGCGTTCAATAGCAAACGCTCGACATCCGCCGCCGGGTACTCGCCGAGGCTCCCCAGGTAGAATCGCCGCAAATCCAGATCGCGCGGATCGCTGATCAGGCTTTGGAGAATCTGTTCCGCCTTCTCGCCTCCGGTGAACGCCAGCGCTTGGGCGGCAAATTCAGCCGTGCGATCGTCTTTGAGTGCGGCCTGGAGCTGCGGAACCAGGCTGGGTCCCACGGCGAATGCCGCGTCGTAGAGGGATTCGCCGGCGGCGGGATTCTCCGCGCTAAGAATACCGTCAAGCAATTCCGGCGCCCAGTCCCCGGGCGGAGGAGCATCGGCGTCTGCTGGGGAGTCCCCGGGTGGCGGGGAAACCGGAGCCGGCGCCTTAGCGTCGGCTTGACGCGTCTTCTGTGGTTGTGCGCTCTGCGCCGGCGGCCGCCCCGATGCGAACGAACAGGGCAACAGGGCTGCCGCGAGCACCAGGGCTGCTGTCAAATACTTCAGATCTGTGAGGAACTCCATCCTGCTATTGGATGCCGGCTTTTGCCGGCGCGTCACGAGTAAGAGGGCTGGTTCCTTTTCCGTGGAGCATGCGTGAAGACCGGCGGCAAAGCCGCGCACACGGAATTCGATAGTCTTCAATCCCTTCGGGCATTCCCCTCGGGGAGGGGTTGGCCCGCTAGCGGCTTCAGCCTGAAGGCGCCTCTGTCAGCCGGAGCGGGTCCCCGGTGAGGGGCTAAGCCGTCCGTGTATCGGGCAGCACTGTGTCGGAATCAATCCTCTAACGAATCTGCCATAATCGACTCGTAATCCCATGAAATCCACCGCCGACCTCCGCGCCTGGCTTCTTTGGGTCATCAAGATCCGCTTCGTGATCATCACCCTGGTCTTTGCCATTGACTTCGCCACCCGCGAGTTTGCCCCGGGCTCGGGCGCCGTGGGCTCGATCGAACGCCTCGGCGTAGTTACGGTCTTGTGGTACGTGATCGGCCTTTTCTTTCTGATCTACCATCAGCTCGGGCACGATTACTTCCTGCAGGCGAGGCTTCAAATCTACGTGGATATCGCCATCATCACCGCGGTCGTCCACGTGACGGGCGATCTCGCGAGCGATTACCTCTCGCTCTACCTGGTGGTGATCATCCTGGCGAGCATCCTCTTCCCGCGAGCGCAGGCGTATCTTGTCGCGGGCGTGAGCTTCGCGTGCCTGGGCGCCATGGTCGAGATCGCCAATCTGCCCGGACTATACCCGGAGCTGGTCGCCGCGCACCCAGGCCTCGCGTTCCTGGCTTCGTCGTCTGCGCCCATGGACCCGCGCGCGCTCGGGGTGCGGATCGCGGCCAGTCTCTTCGGGTTCTTCGCCGTTGCCTACCTTGCGAGCTTCCTCGCCGAGACCCTGCGCCGCACCGACGTGGAGCTGCGCGACAAAGCGGGCCAGGTGGAGAGCCTCGCCGCCATCAACGAGAACATCATCCAGAGCATGCGCGGCGGACTGATTCACGCGGGGCTCGACGGAGTCATCTACGAGCTCAATCCCGCCGGCGCGCGCATCCTGGGCAGGACAGCGGAGGAGATGAAGGGACGGCAGATCCAGACGGCGCTGCCGGAACTGGAGTTGCCCCCGCTCGAGGCGAACGTGCCTGAGCCCGCTGTGCCCCAGCCCGGCTTGCCCAAGACCCCCGCGCCCGTCTCCGACCAGGCTGTCATTCCCGCGGAAGCGGGAATCCACTCCTGGAGTCCGCCCGGCGCGTACGCGCGGCGCGAGGTCGCCTATCGCCGGCCTGACGGCGCGGCGCGCATTCTGGGCTACTCGGTTTCGCCGCTACGGCTGCCCGAGAAAGGCGTCTCAGGCTACATTTACACTTTTCAGGACCTCACTGATGAAAAGCGCCGTGAGTCGGAATACCAGGCTCGCGACCGCATGGCGACGCTCGGCCGGGTGGCGGCGGCGATCGCACACGAGATTCGCAATCCGCTGGCATCGATTGCGGGTTCGGTACAGGTGCTGCAAAGCCTGGGTGGGCTGGAAAACGATCAAGCCAAGCTGATCGAGATCGTGAGTCGCGAGTCGGCTCGGCTCGAAAAGCTCGTCTCTGAATTCCTGGCCTACTCGAGGGAGCAACGGCTGGAATTCCGCCTGGTCGATCTGGCCGCATTGCTCGACGAAACCCTGCTGCTCGTCGAACACCATCCGCTTGTCCTGCCCGGAGGCTGCAAGGTCGAGCGGAGATTCCCTTCGAAACCCGTGATGGCGGCCGTCGATCCCGATCGCATGCGCCAGGTACTCTGGAACATTTGCGACAATTCGCTGAAAGCCATGCCGTCAGGCGGCGTGTTAAGCGTGGTGCTGGAGGACAATGGCGGATCGTCGGTGCGCGTGATTCTCGCGGACACCGGCATCGGTCTCACGGCCGAGCAACTCGATCGCTTGTTCGAGCCATTCCGCCCGGGTTTTGCCCAGGGCACAGGCCTCGGCCTCGCGATCACGCGTCAGATCGTGGAAGCTCACGGCGGCGCCATCCGCGTGGAATCGGAGCCGGGAAAGGGCGCGCGCTGCGTCATTGATTTGCCCCGCGAGCGCGAGCTTAGTCAGGAAGCGCCGCTGCCCGAAGCGGTGGCGCAATCACATCGGGATTAGCAAGATTCACTACAGAGACCACAGAGAACACGAGTTCTGCCTCTGTGTTCTCCGTGCTCTTTGTGGTGAATTTTTTTGAATCGCCAGGAGGACGGATGTCCGATTCAAATCGCGATAGGCCGCACGACAAGACCCTGGGCATGGACGCCCGCATCTGCCGGCGCGATTTCCTGAATTCCACGCTGCTCGCCTCCGGCGGGTTGCTGCTCAGTCCTGTGTTCCCGCGGCAACTGCTGGGCGAAGGTCCTGACGACGATTGGACGGGACCGGGCGGGGTGGGCGACTATCGCACTGCGAACGGCAACACCGCCCCGGTGATGAACGCCGCGCATCGCATTCGCGATCACGCCTTCGACTCAGCGCCGGCCGACGCCATCGACACCGGCGAGGTCTTCGACTGCGTCATCGTGGGCGGCGGCGTGAGCGGTCTGGGCGCGGCGCTCGCCTTCAAGACGCAGGGTGGCGAGGGGCTGAAGTGCCTGGTGCTCGAAAATCATCCCATGTTCGGCGGCGAAGCGCGGCGCAACGAATTCATGGTGGACGGCCAGCGCCTGATGGCCCCGCAAGGCGCCGATCACTTCCAGATTCCCTATCCGCACAGCTTCATCGCGCGCTTCTACGAGATGATCGGACTCGATATCGCCGAGTTCAAGTATCAGACGTGGGGAAGTTCGCTCCCTGAGATCACGCTCGGACGCACCTTCGAGCAAATGCCGGGACCGAACGGCACGTGGTTTGGCTCGAAGTTCGGGCAGAATCCCAGCATCTGGCTTACCGGCGCGAGCGCGCACAATCCCGACAATCTGCCCGTGCCGCCCGCCATGCGCGACGAATTGCGGCGCCGCCGCGGGCGCGCGCATGAATCGGCCAAGCCTTACGACTACCCCGGCGACGCCAGGTCGCGGCGGCTCGACAGCATGACCATCGAGCAGCATCTCATCGAGGATCGCGGTCTCACCCAGGACGTGATCCGCACCTTCATGACGCCCGGCGAAGGCGGCGGATACGGACTCGGTCCCGACGTGCTCTCCGCCTACTGCGAATACGCCTTCGACGACCTGCACTGTCTGGACGACAGCGCCGAGACCGGCTGGCAGGCGTTTCCGGGGGGAAACGAAGGGATCGCGCGGCATATGGTGAAAACGCTGATCCCCGATTCTATTCCGGGCCCGAAGACGCTCGAAGCCGTCTGCCGCAACAACGTGGATTTCACCGCGCTCGATCCGCCCAATGCGGATCGTCCCGCGCGCCTGCGCCTGGGCGCGACGGTGGTGCGCGTGGAACACGAGCTTCCCGGGCAGCCGGAGAAGTCCGGCTTCGTTTGGATCACGTACACGCGAGAAGGCAAAGTGTACCGCCTGAAAGCGCGCTCGGCGGTGATGGCGGGAGGATGCTGGACCACCAAGCGCATCGTGCGCGACCTGCCGGCGAGCCACCTTGAAGCGTACCGCCAGTTCTATCGCTCGCCTTGCATGGTGGTGAACGTCGCCGTGCGCAACTGGATGTTCCTTTACAAGCTGGGAATCTCAGGCGCGAATTGGTACGAAGGTCTGGGCAGCTTCACCTGCGTCCACAAGGTGCCGCTCTTCTCGACCGATCAGAAGACGATCGGGCCGGAATCACCCACCGTGCTCACGTTCAAGGTGCTTTATTGCTACCCCGGACTCGGAATCGAAGAGCAGGGCAATCGCGGACGCGCCGAGTTGCTGGCCACTTCGTTTCAGGAATACGAGCGGCAGATTCGCGAGCAGATGACCGATATGTTCGCGCGCACGGGATTCGATGCCAGGCGCGACATCGCGGGAATCATCCTGAATCGCTGGGGCCACGCTTACCTGAGTCCGCAGCCCGGATTCTTTTTCGGCAAAGACGGCCAGCCCGCGCCGCGCGAAGTCCTGCGCAACGTTCCTTTCGGACGAATCACCTTCGCCAACACCGATCTCGGCGGCGCCGCGGACCACAAGGTTGCGATTATCGAAGGCTATCGCGCGGTAGGACAGATTCTGGACCGCGTGCTGACGTAGACAATTAGAGAGCCGCCTAAGCCGTGGCAGGGCACGCCTCCAGTTCGAAAGTCACGACAATCGTCGGCGAGGGCGCCAGACCCCACTGCGAGAGGTCTTCGTCCTCCAGGTGCAGCTCGACTGCTTCGCGAAGATTAGCGGTCACTTCATCGAGCGTCTTGCCCTGAGTGACGACAGGAATCTCAACGCACTCGGCCACATAACCTGACTGATCGCCGGGGTGGATGACTGCCTTAATCGTGTGCTGCATGGGTTCTTCTCACGTAGCCAGTATACGGTCACGGCACCGGAAAACCGATTCATCCGCACCTTTCGGGGCCGGAGCTTGCCAGGCTGCTTCGCCCCGTTCGGCTACGAAATCACCTGCCAGACAGGGAGTGTTCCGCGACGGGATTCTAGGCCGGCGGTCCTTTCCCTGAGCGTCACCAGCGCAGCGTAATGGCCCAGGAGTACGGAGACCTTCGGTCGGTCGGGTGGCACGGTCAGGAGACCGTGCCACAACGAGGGCGTTGTGACGGGGGTCACCGCACCGAGGAGTGAACCCCCCGCGGGGCGGAAATCGCGAGCATTGTTCCTGACGATCATGCTTGCGGCTCCGGCCACGGCCAATTCCACAATATGATTGTCCGCTTCGTCCGGCAGATTCGGCCGCCATCCGAAGTAGACCTGCACCCATTCGCACACGCTCAGAAAGGCTGCCACCAACTCTTCGCGTTCCGGTTGCGAGAGCGGCGATGACCGATACAAGCTGCTGCGGTTCAGCACGTCCTCATACTCCAGAAACAGCGTCTCCGGCAGTCATCCGCGCTTGAATGCTATGATGCGATAATGCTGTATCAGTGGGGACCCGGCGAAGGCCGCGTCGAACCTCCGCCGCCACCGTGTGCCGTTCAGCGAAGCGACCACGGTGTTTCTTGATCCGGCGGCACTGACGTTCGATGACCCGGACCATTCCATTGAGGAGAAGCGCGAGGTCACGATTGGGTATTCAAGCTTCGACCGAATACTCTTTGTATCTCACTGCGCACGCGAAGATCGCATCAGAATTATAAGCGCGCGTGAGGCCACTCGCGGGGAGAAACGGCAATATGCGGAAGGAATCGGCGGGAGTCGTTGAGGACGAACTGCGTCCTGAGTACGATTTGGCGCAACTCAAGGGCGGAGCCCGGGGAAAGTATTACCGGCAGGCGATCGCCGGCACCAACCTGGTGGTGATCGAGCCCGACCTGTTTGAAACTTTCCCGGATGAGGCGTCGGTGAATCGGGCGCTGCGGCTCCTGGCTTCCACAGCGAACGCCGCCACTCGCAAGAGGCGACCGCGCCGAGCAGCGTCCAGCACTCGGCCCAAAGGGAAACGGCAGGTGCCACGGGCCAGGTAGCCAAGGCTGGATGGCGCACACGTTCTGATATGTCGGTCGAAACTCGGTAGCGAATCCACGCAAGGTGTGCGCCAGCCCCGATGTGGTCGCCACCTGCGAGCGCATTTCACACAGGTAATGGGCGGCAGCAAGCAGAGGAAGCACCCACAGGTTGAGTCAAAATATTGTGTGGTTGCGCGCTTGGGTTACGCCCCCCCTTGCGTATCCCCACCGCGACACGAGGGAAACCGCGGAAACAATGCGACACGCAGGATACGCGGACACCCGGGACACCAGAAAACCCCCACCTGCTGCCCAGCCCAACGCCTCTCGAAATGGACTTCTGAAGCTGCCAGAGCTGACTGATAGCGCGATTAATCGCGGTTTGGTACCGGCAAAATGCACGTGCGCGCTCAGTGGCTCACAGTGGGTGCGCCTTGGTGCAAATAATGGCGCATGCGTTGGCAAATCTAAGTCGTTGATGTGTTTGACGATGTGCCTGATAATGGCGTCATCGTCGTGGCGGACTCCCTTAGTATGGGCTGCCGGCTGGCGAAGGTCAAAGCCGCGAACGCGCGCTTCGCGGCATGGCCGGGCTTGGTGGGAGCATAAATTATGGCGGAGAAATCGGGTGTGGCTGCACGCCGGGAAGAAATCAGGAAGCAGTATTGGCCCAAAGAGGACTTGTGGACGGGCGAGAAGGAAGTAGGCTGGTTTCCGGCGCCTCGCACGCTCCCGCTGATTCTGAGTCTCCTCTCGTCAAAGGAAATCAGCGCCAAGAAAGATCCATCTTCCGTTTACCTCGACCTGATCAGCCGTCAACGGGGCGAAGGCGTCATTGAGATGGGACATGAAGCAGAGCATGCGTTCGCTGCAGGCTATGAGGGCCGCCGTGCCGTGCGGACGTGGCAGGAACGCATGAAGATTCTGGAGGATAACGGCTTCATCAAGACTGTGGAAATCGGCAATCAGCGATTCAAGTACGTTGCCATTGTCCACCCGACAACAGCTGTACAGCGGCTGCGCGATAGCAGAAGGGTTCCGGATAGGTGGTGGAACGCCTACGTTGCCCGCAAGCTCGAAACCAAGGAGGCGACGCACGAGCAGCGTGAGAAAAAGAAAGCGAACGCGCGAAAGGTCGTTCCGCTGGTTCCGCCTGCGAAAACGCAAGGACAAAAGAGAGCGCGCAGAAAATGAAAGAACCATCGGTCACGACATCGCAAACGGTCACGGCTAGGTCGCTGTTGGTTGGCTGGGCAAACGAACAGGACGCTTGGGTTCGGCATCTCGTTGCCGAGGTCGTGGTCAGCCGTAGAGCGATGACGGACGGCCAGTTCGACGCCATCTACCAAACGTTCTTGCGGGAGAAGGCGCTCGTTTCGGGCGACCCGGTGAGCGTGCCCAAGCTGAGCGATGACGCTTCATTACTGGATGTCAGCTCTGGCCTGTTTCTGACGCAACTCCACAATCTGAAAAATGTGAACGCGTTGGTCGGAGGCCAAGCCATTGAGTTCAATGCCAAGCTGACTGTTATCTTCGGTGAGAATGCATGCGGGAAAACCGGATACGTCCGCGTACTGAAGAAGGCAGCGGCCGTGCGAACCACGGAGGCGGTGCTTCCCGATGTCTCGCAGGCACAGCGCACCAAGCAGCCTCCGAGCGCGCACATTGGGTTCCGGCTGGGACTGGAAAAGCCGCAGGAAGTCGAATGGAAAGATGAGGCAGGTCTGGCTCCGTTCAACCGCATTGACGTCTTTGACTCACGCGCGACGGCGCTGCATGTCGATGGCGATCTGAATTACATGTACACGCCGGGGGAATTGGCGCGTTTTCCGTTGGTCCAGCAGGGCATCGACGGCGTGCGTAGCCGCCTGGAGCGGGATGTCGGCGACAGGACGCCAACAACCAATCCCTTCCTTCCACAATTCGACCGCCAGAGTCGGATATATCCGCTGATCGATTCTCTCGGAGCCGCCACCGATCTTGCTCACCTGAAAGCCTTGGCCGAACTAAGCGAACCGGAAAAGCAGGAAATCCCGACGCTGAAGGCGGAGGTCGAAGCACTACAGACGACGAACCCGACCGCGCAATTGAAGCTTGCGGAGACCGTGAAGCAGCACCTCGAGGCACTCATAAAATCCCTCTCGGTCGTCGGACGCTTTGACGTTCCAAAGTACGCAAAGAGCCTTGGGCGCTTGCAAACGGCCGAGCAGCAATACGAACGGGCAACGCAGGAATCGTTTGCCGGCCTGCCAATACCGGGGCTGTTGAAAGAAGAGTGGCGGCGTTTCATCCAGGCGGGCGAGGAGTACCTCGAGACGCTGGATGAGGCCGGCAAGTATCCGGCCAGGGGCCGAGAGTGCCTTTACTGCGGACAGCCGCTTTCGCCAGAAGCCGTTGCTCTCCTCAAGAAATACCGGGACTATTGCAACAACGCTTTGCGCGTCGAGCTCGACGGCGCCGGCCAGGACATCGACGCCATACGGCGCTCGTTTCAGCAGGGCCTTGATTTCACCGATGTCGAGCGTCGTGTCGGTGACGTGGCGGGAAACGGTGCAGGCATCACCGCAGAACAGCTCGCCGAGGTTCGTGAATTCGTTGGGAAGGGCGAATCAATCCGGGATGCCATCGAGTCGCGCAAGCCGGTCGAATGGACGGCTCAGGCCGCGGATACCGCGCGTGTGCTGAAGCATTTTGAAGACGCGCAGACGCACAACAAGGCGCTGCTCAAGGACTTGGCGGAGCGGCGGGACAGGCGTGAGGAAGCCCTGCGTGAAAGGCAAGGGAAGCTTCTGGACATCGAGTCGCGTCTGAAACTTGCGGGATTGATGCCGCAGATCGAGAAGGCGGTCGAGCAGGCGAAATGGGTAGACAAGGCCAAGATTCAGGAGCGGAAGTTTCAGGGGCTGCTGCGCTCGCTAACGGAGACCTCCAAGATCGCAAGCGAGCAACTCCTCAATCGTGATTTTGAACGGCATTTTACCGAGGAGTGCAAAACCCTGAGAGCCCCGACCGTTACGTTGCAGTTTCCTGGTAGGCAGGGTCGGGTCACACGGAAAAAAGCGGTCGCCAGCGGCGAATACCGTCCCAGCGACGTGCTGTCGGAGGGGGAGCAGAAAGTCATCGCTCTCGCTGATTTCCTTGCCGAAGCCTCGCTAAAGCCGCCTGCCCCCGTCATTTTTGACGACCCGATCAACAGCTTGGACTACAAACGGATGGCTGAAGTTGTCGACCGCATCGTGGCGTTGAGCGGCACGCGGCAAGTGATCGTATTCACCCACAATATCTGGTTCACGACAGAGCTGCTCGCGCGGTTTGAGAAGCGACCGCAAGATTGCTCCTACTACGACGTGTCGCGCGACGGCGCGAAAATCGGAATTGTGACTAAAGGCACGCACCCTCGCTCCGATACCGTTGCCAATCTGCGCGGGAGAATCAACGTCTTGATTCAGTCGGCAGAGAGATCGTCGGGAGAACCGCAGGCAGCGCTCATCGAGAAAGCGTACGAGCTAATCCGCAACATCTGCGAGGTCATCGTGGAACAGGAACTGCTTCAAGGAGTGACGCAGCGCTACCAGCCGAATGTCATGATGACCAGGCTCCCTCAGATCAATTTCAGTTGCCTGGAAGGGGCAGTGGCGGCAATCAACCCCATATACGAAGACTGCTGCCGTTACATCGGATCGCACTCGCAACCGCTTGAAACCTTGAATGTACGCCCGACACTCACAACCCTCAACTCTGACTGGAGGAAGGTCCAGGACGCGCGGGACGCGTGCCTGAAGAAAAAAAGCTGAATTGTCTTGAACGCTTAACGGCTACGACCCACAAGTTCCGTAAGCTCGGCCTCTTCCTGCGGGCTTAGGAAACCCTTGTCGCGACCGGCCGCTCTACTCTTATGAGCAGCCACCGAGTTGGCGGCAAGCCGCCGATGATGCGCGTTCTCTTGCTGGAGTTTTGGGGGGCTGGCGCAGGCCTTCGTTAAGGATTTCACGTCAGGCTTAGGCCGGGATACAAGGCCTGCGACACCCGTCCAGGCACTCAGAGGCAACTCCAGCGAGATGGACTGAGATGGCACTTCGGGCCGGATACGTCCGCGTTGGCCGCGATGCAGGCGCACGAAGCCGTAATGCTCCATAGCAAGCGTAGCGCGGACCTGCTTTCGAAGGTCCGCGGTAATTCCGGGCCCCTAAAGAAAAGCCGCGGACCTACAAAACAGGTCTGATGGTATAAGGCCATCGGCTCCTCGATCCGCAGAGTAAACTGGCGTTGCGAAGCACCAGAAAACTCTCAACGAAGGAGGAGCCGAGCCATGTTGATTATAGGGTGTGATTTTCACTCTCGCTTCCAGCAAATCGCCATGCTGGACACGGAGACGGGGGAAGTGATCGAGCGACGGCTGGAGCATGAGAGCGACGAGGCCCGAAAGTTCTACGAAGAGTTGCCGCAGCCGGCGCTGGTAGGGATCGAGAGCACAGGCTATACGCTGTGGTTTGCCGAGATGCTGCGGGAGTTGGGACACGAGCTGGCGGTGGGGGAAGCGGGCAAGATCCGGCGGATGG
>Ga0335078_10008484_pt1 | contig 15287 bp, 9 predicted proteins | sample Lox_Sample_32_FD_206711 | JGI IMG/M metagenome (GOLD analysis project Ga0335078, IMG submission 206711) | Soil microbial communities from Loxahatchee National Wildlife Refuge, Florida, United States - Lox_Sample_3.2 | ecosystem: Environmental > Terrestrial > Soil > Wetlands | place: USA: Florida... | reverse complement strand
TCCTGATGGCCGACCCGCCCCAGGACGAGCCGAACGTTGCGGGGAACGCCCCCACCAGCCAGCAGGTTCCAAGATGGCCGTCCAGCCGGTGGACCAGCGTAACCGCATTCAGGATGATGCTCGGCCCACGGGAGAGCGAGCAGAGACGTGAGCTCTGTCGCCGAGACGTCCCGGGCGCCCTTCCGGCTCGTGAAGGCGCGCAGGTCATGGGTCGCGAACGCGGTGTGGAACGGCTGAATCCGATTCCGCGGGACGATCTGCCAGGACCTCCAGGGAGTCCCGCCGAGCGTCGACCATTGTTGCAGCCAGGACGAGAGCGTGACCAGCGCGTTCTCGGGGTGGGGACCGCGGACGTGGGCCCGCAACTCCACATGGAAGGCGGGCTCGGCGCGTCGCGTCTCCATCGCACCGCGAACCTCGCGGCTCCGTCGATGCGCGTATCCTTCGAAATTCGGAGAGAGGAATCCAGATTCCCATCCCCAGACCCGCTGGACCAGCAACTGGATCGTCACTTCGTGATTCGCGAGAGTCGGCGATCCGAACATTCGGAGCAGGAACCCCGCCAAGTCGCGCCCTGGGTCGATCTGAAGCGGCAGGTGGTGGTGTTTCAGGAGGGGGACCGCCCTTGCGAACAGACCGCGCTGGGTTAGGTCGGCGAGCGGGCATGGCACGACGCGTCCCGCGGCGAGCCGCAGCTGCCGGCTCTCGAGATAGGTCAGCATCGAGTCCACGTCGGGCGCGGTTGGGCCACCGAGGAGGAATCGGACCCGTCCGTCCCGGTCACGATGGACTTCCATCCAGAAGGGAGTCGGAGATGTCCAGGTGAACGGCATCAGCTCTTGCGCATCCTGGGTCGGCGACGGCAGCAGCAACTCTCGGTGGACGGGATCCGGTTCCACGGAGGAGAGTTCCGGTCCGCCCAGGTAGAGGCGATCCCGCTGGCGGAAGGTGAACGCCGCCGCGTTTCAACTTCCACGGGGCAAGTTCCGGAGATAGACCCCCTCCCGTCTCCCCAGGTCCGGTGGCGTCGGGGATGGCCTACGGAGCTGTTGATGCACGGGCGGGAGCCCACACTACTTCCTCCCCGGCGCCATCTCGGCCGCGCGTCGCGGTCGTCGAGTTCTGGTCGAACGGAGAGTCCTTCAACCGGGAGCCCCCTCGGGTCGGATTGGAGGACACCGTGCCGAACTCGGCGCGGTGGTGGACCGACCAGGCCGAGGAGTACGTGGAATGGTTGAGACAGGAGAGCGAGCTGAGCCAGGGGTATCTCACGCGGAACCGGCGGTACCTGATCGCGTTCCGGCGAGACTGTTCGAGGGCAGGCGTTGCGCCGCCCGAGGGGCCGACCGACGTCGGGCGGGAGCACATCCGCGCCGTGAAGGGGTGCGGCCTGTGGGGCCCACGGACGCTGAAGACGAAGTTCAGCGTCCTGCGCGGGTTCCTGCGGTGGTCCGAGAACCCGCTGTCGGACGGGAAGAATCCGGTCTGGCGGCTGCCGTCGGGGTTCGCCGACCGCCGGAACTGGGTCGACCGGAACGAGATGGTCGCCCTCTATCGACACGCCACCGGCCGCGCCCGGGTTCGACTGGTCCTGCAGGGGTTCAACGGGCTCCGCGAATGCGAGGTCCGCCGCCTGAGGGTCCGCGACTTGAGCCTCGGACTTCCGCGTCCGACCCTGACGATCCACGGCAAGGGTCGGTTCGGCGGGAAGTACCGCACGATCCCGATGGACCCGATGACCCGGGCGGTTCTGCTGGAATGGGCCACAGGGAGGGGCCCGGACGAGTTCCTCTACCCGGTGGGACACACCGTCGCCGACTCGGAGTTGGCCGACCTCGGGAGCCGAGCGGGGGCTTCGGTACGGGTCACAGGCCACGTGCTGCGGAGGTCGTTCGGACGCCTCGCCTACCAGGCCGGGGTGCCGGTGCCGACGATCCAACGGATCTTCGGCCACGTCTCGATCGACCAGACCCTGCACTACATCGGGGTCGGGCAGGAGGAGATGACCGAAGGATTCGCCGTCTTCGACACCCACATCCGGGCCGCGATGGAACCCCCGATTTTGACCCCCCAACGGCAAACGGCGTTTTGAAAGTGGCGCGATTCTCTGACGTGGAATGGGCCCAGTCGGATTTGAACCGACGACCTCCCGGTTATCAGCCGGGTGCTCCAGCCAAACTAAGCTATGGGCCCACGGGGGCGGGATGGAGAACAGCACATGAGGATTTCCGCACCGATTGACTCCTCGTAACGAAGAGGCTCCGCGACCTCATTGTTCGCTCACCGCTTGACATGTGGCGGTTCGAATGGCCGTTCGACTCGCCCGTGGGTCGAAGCTGCGAGATCCGCGTGAAGGCTCGAATCTGCATAGAAGACTTCGTCCCAGACCGGAAGATTCGAGCAACACGCAAGCCTCCGAAGCGCTATCGTCGTTTAATGGAAGAAGGCCTACACAGGCCCCCTCGAAGAACAGATATTGCTACTACCTGTCACTTGGTCCGGCCCAATGAACCTTCCGGTCGTGGTCCGGATCACCATCGCAGTGACAATCGCATTTATCATGCTCCTTGCTGGGCAAACCAGTGTCTTTGGGTCCCCCGCGCCTCCTTTGTCACACCAGGGCATTTACTACGGGTCGGGCGCCCAGCGAGTTCTCTCGCCAGCTCCAGGACACCTGACGACTTCGAGTCGTTCAGCCAGGGTGGGTGGTTCGTCGCAAACGCCCTCGAATCCACCGAGTCGGCTGAGCCCTATTCCACTGGGAAGTCTCTCCGGCGGCATGCCACATGTGGTGAACACTCTCGTTCTCTACAACAACACGTTGATGCCGGGTAACTTTTTGGCAGAGAACGGTGTCGAAGCCGCGTATGCAGCATACGATCCAGGGCTCGGAGAGGTGTTCGTTACCGACGCCTTTTCGAACCTTGTCAGTGTGATCTCAGACTCGACGGACGAAGTAGTAGCCACCGTACCAGTCGGTAGCCTTCCCTTGGGAATCGCGTATGACAGTGGGAAGGGAGAGGTATTTGTCGCGGACCAAGGTGGGGCAAATGTCACCGTGATTTCGGCTTCGAATGACAGTGTGGTGGCCACGATCTCAGTTGGGTCCATCCCGACAGGTCTGGCATACGACAGCGCGCTGGGGGAGGTGTTTGTTACAAACCATGGGGCGAACACCGTTAGCGTCATCTCCGACTCGAATAACACGGTCATCGCTACCATCAACGTGGGGAGCCTCCCCGTTGCAGCCGCCTACGACAACCATACGAGCGAAATCTTCGTAGTCAACGAAGGCGCGGACACCGGATTGAGCAGCTTGAGCGTGATCTCAGCTGCGAACAACAGCGTGGTGGCGACCCTGCCCACCGGGCTTTACCCAAGGGATGTGGCGTACGACAGTGGGAGGGGCGAGATCTTCGTAACTGACGGAGTCGGCAATGTAAGCGTGTATTCGGACTCAAACCGAACGCTTGTTGCCACGATCAACGCCGGGGTGAATTCCGAGGGAATTGCCTACGATAACCTGACAGGCGAGGTGTTCGTTGCTGCAGGAGCTCTGCAGGTCATCTCAGATTCGAACAACTCTGTCGTCGCCTCCATTTCATTGGTGGGCGACCCGCTAGGAGTCGCTTACGACGGTGCAATGGGGGACGCATGGGTCGTGAACTCCGGTCCGGACGCAGTCAGCGTCGTCTCGGCTTCGAACTTCTCCACCGTCGCTACCGTCGATGTGGGGAGTCTACCGGAGGGAGTTGCGTTCGACAATAACACGGGGCAGATGTTTGTCACCGAGTACGGTCAAAGCAACATTGCTGGTGAGTTTCCAGGGTATGTGAGAGTGATTTCGGCGCAGACCAATCGGCAGGTTGGCCTCGTACGGGTTGGATCGGCACCTTGGGGGGTGACATACGATAGTGCGAGACAGGAAGTCTTCGTCACAAACTTGGGATCAAGTACCGTGAGCGTGATCGCGGACTCGAACGACTCAGTGATTGGTACAATTCCTGTCGATTGGTATCCCACCGGCATCGCTTACGACAGCGGAAAGGGAGAAGTGTTCGTCTCGGAGTACGAAACCGACCGAGTGTACGTAATCTCGGACGAGAACGACACTGTCGTCGCCACGATCCCTGTGGGCGAGTGGCCTGTTGACCTGACCTATGATCAATCAAACGGCGAGATCTTCGTTGCGAATAAGGATTCGAACACCGTCAGCGTCATTTCCGATTCCAACAACACGGTTCTGGCTTCCGTTCACGTAGGATCCGCGCCATGGGGGGTGACCTATGACCGTGCGACCAACGAGGTTTTTGTTACAAACACCGGCTCAAGTAACATTTCAGTCATCTCTGGCTCGAACAACACGGTCGTCGCCACGATCCCTATCGGAGGTCGCGGCGAAGGTTTGGTTTACGACAATCAGACCTCGGAAATCTATGTCACCAGACCGGGGCTGAACTCGGTGAACGTCATCGCGGACTCCAACGATACGGTGGTCGCCACGGTTGGAGTGGGAGATTTTCCCGAGAACGTCGGGGTCGATACGACGAACGGCGCGGTCTTCGTTAGCAACTACGATCAAGGGACCCTCTCGATGCTCTCTTCGGGAACGGACGCGGGCCCGTTCAACATCTCGTTCACTGAGCGCGGCTTGCCGGACGGGACAAACTGGTCCGTCACGCTGGATCAAACCTCGCTGAGTTCAACGAGTAACAACCTAACCTTCCAAGAGCCTAACGGGACCGACTACCGTTACACCGTGAGTCCGGTGGCCGGATTCCTGGCCGCCCCGGCGAGTGGCGTCTTGCGGGTTTCGGGCGACTCTGTCAACCAGACGATTACTTTCACCGCACGAACTTACGCAGTCTCGTTCATCGAGAAGGGTCTTCCGAACGGGACACTCTGGTCGGTGACCTTGAACGGCACCACGAATCTGTCGAACGCATTGATTATCAGCTTCGACGAACCCAATGGCACTTTTCCCTACTATGTCGGGTCTGAGCCGGGCTACTTCGTGAACCAGAGTTCGGGCGAAGTCCGAGTGGGGGGGAGTGCAGTGACAGTGGACCTTACATGGAGTCCATCGAAGTACGAAGTGAGTTTCACCGCTACCGGTCTTCCCGTCGGCACCACCTGGTCTGTCACGTTGGATGGAGTCACTCAGCCTTCCGCTTCCGCCACAAAGGAGTTCCTCGAGCCAAATGGAACCTACAACTACTCGATCGCTAACATCTCGGGTTGGCAACAGAAGACGATACCTTACTCGGGATCGATCACGGTGAATGGAAGCGCGGTGACCGCACCTGCCCTCGTCTTCGTCGAGGTCACGTACGCCGTGATGATCACCGAAACGGGACTGCCGGCCAATAACCTGTGGTACGTCAACATTACTGGGGGCGCGACGCTTGTCTCGACCGGCGCGAATGCCACCCTCTCAACTAGCCTTTCGAACGGCAGCTACACCTATCGGGTGGCGACCAACGACAAGACCTATGCCCCGGCTTTCACACCGACCTTGACGGTGAACGGAACTCAGGTCACGACCACCGTGAACTTCATTCCTGTCACCTATACGGTGACCTTCATCGAGAGTGGGCTTCCATCGGGCACGAATTGGAGCGTCGCGTGCGCTGGAGCCTCCCGCTGGCTGACGACGGTAACGATCGCGTTCATCGAGCCGAACGGATCCTACGCGTTCACGGTGACTGCAGTCTCAGGATACACGCCCTCTCCGTCCGCCGGCTCCGTTGCCGTACGAGGATCCAACACTACACAGACCGTGACATTCTCCTGGGCGTCGACCGGGTCGAAGTTTCTGGGGCTCCCGGCGGTCGAAGGTTACGCGGCGTTAGGCGCCATACTTCTCCTAGCTATCGTCGTTGGGGTGGGTGGGGGATGGTATCGACACCGACGAAAGCTCGCCAAGGCTCTCCGACCCAACCCGCCCCCTCAGGACTCCCCACCGGCATCCCCCTAGAAGGAGGAAATTCGCGTTGGGCCCAGGTTCTGGCCCATTTCGTTCAAGGTTGCTTCTGGATGTCGGTCTCGTGAGGCAGGAATCTTCGATGTTCTAAAGGACCCGAACTGGTCGTGTTTCGGCGCTTGGTTCTGATGTTCCCCTAAGGCGCTTTGTCGGACGTCAGACTGCGGGGCGGCCTAGTCTCCAGGAGTCCGAGTCGATCTCAACCGACCGAGCGTACGTACCCTGGAGGTGCTACCTAGTCAAGTTGAATGCCACCCCGTCGTTCGCGAATCCCTTCGGATTGGCCCTCGGATTGGATACGGTGTCGTCCAGCACCGGTGGTCCGTACCGCGAGTCCTCGAGCCGAGGAGCGGTCAGGTCAGTTCACGACTCGTACGGGAGTTCGCCTCGGAAGCGCCCAGCGGCAGAACGGGCCGAGAGCCGCAGGCCATCGCTCGCGTCCTCCCCTGGTCCGAGTTGCGTTGATCGCCAGTGAGCAGGGCCCCGCCGGACCCCGACTCGCGCGCGACCGCGCCCGACTGGGTGAACACCACCGTGATGGTAAGGTTCTGACCGGAGATCGTGAAGTTCCCCGAGGGGGCGGTGAAGTTGCCCGCCGTGGTCGTCGCCGTGTAGGCGTAGGTACCGTCCGTCACGAGGAAGGTCATGCGGGTCCCGGTGGAGACGTGACTCATCGTCCCGAACGCTACCTGCCAGCTCCGGGGAGCGGCGAGCCCCTCTTCCACGACCGTGAGCGTGTAGCGGATCGCGTGGAAGGAGACCGCCTCGGTCAGGGGGGCACCGCTCACGGTAACGGACCCGGCGAGCGTGGTCGTGTACCCTGCCGGGGCCCCGACAGTGAACGCGTACGTTCCGTTCGTGAGATGGAAGACGACCGTGTTCGTGGTTGAGTAGACCGTATCGGCCCCGACCGTCACGCTCCAGTTCTTCACAGCCGGGAGGCCGGTCTCCTTGAACGTGAGCGCATAGCGCACGGGGGTGAACGGCACGGTCACCGTGAACCCGGTTCCGTTGACCGTGATCGAACCGGTCCCGTTGGACCGGGTGTACCCCGCGATGTTCGGCACCGAGTAGGAGTAGGTTCCGTCCAGCAGGGTGAAGTGGAGCAGGTTGGAGGTCCCGGACTGCGTGACCGTTCCCACCGTGGCGCTCCAGTTGGTGCCCGCGGTGAGCCCCGTCTCCTGGAAGGTGACGAAGTACCCGCCCGGGACGAACGACTTCGCCACGATCTTGGGTCCGCCGAGCACCCGGACCTGACCGGACTGGGACGTCTGCCAGCCCGAGATCGCGCCCACCTCGAACGTGTAACTTCCGTTCGGCTCGTAGAATTGGATCGTATCGGTCGTGGACGACATCGTCGTGGTATCGAGGGTCACGTTCCACAGAGTGCCGGCCGGAAGTCCATGCTCGACGAACTGCACGGAATAGACGGTTACGAACTCGACCGTTTCGCTGGTCCCGCTACCGTGCAGATGGATCTTCCCTTTCATCGGAGCGGCGAAGAATCCGGGCACCGGGGGGACGGTGAACGGATACAGGCCGTCGGTCGCGGAGAAGGAGATGACCGAGGTGGTGGAGCTCACCGTCGACCCGTCAAAGGTGATCGACCAGAGATCTCCGGGCGCGAGGCCCACCTCGTTGAAGTCCACCGAGTAGTTGACCAGTTGGAAATTGATCCCGACGGTCACATTGGTCGAGTTGACCGTCACCGACCCCGCGGAAGGGGTCGCGTTGTAGCCAGCCACGGGGTCCAGCGAGTAGTTGTACGCTCCCGCGAGCGCGTAGAACGTCGTGGTCGTCCCCGAGACGGCTGCGTGTACTCCGTTGAATCGGAGGGACCAGTTCGTCCCTAGAGCGAGTCCCGACTCAACGAATTGAACGGCGATGCCCGGTTCGAACGTCACATTCACCTCGAGGGGTGCCCCCTGGACATGGATCGTGCCCGTCGGCATCACCGGGGCGTACGCGACGGGGCCCGAGATCCGGAACGTGTGCGTCCCGTTCGAGGCGTTCAATGAGATCGAGCCTCCGGTCGAGGAGACGGAGTTCCGGTCGAACTCAACCGACCAGGGCGCCCCGCTCGGCAGGCCACTCTCCACGAACGTGACGTTCGACCATGGTCCGACCGAGACGGTCTCGTTCGTGACCGACGAGTTCCCTCCGAGGTCGGAGACCGTGACGCTCACGTTGTAGCTGCCCGGCTGGAGGAACGTGTGCGTCGGGGTCGCGCCCGTGGCCGTGCCACCGTCCCCGAAGTTCCAGGAGTAGCTGTACGGCGGCAGCCCCCCCGACACGGAGACGTTGAACGTCTGAGTCTGACTGGAGATCCCGACCGGCGCGTTGTCGACGTCCGTGGCGTTGAGGGTCGTGTCGAAGGCGTACACCATCCCGCTGGATGAGGAGGCGTACAGCTCTCCCCGGGCGATCGAGGGGGCGGCCTGGATGACCCCGCTGACGTTCGTCTCCCACATCAGGGATCCCGTGGTCGCGTTCAGGACCATCAGCGAGCCTTCGTCGGCGACGACCAGCATGTGGTTGACGTAGAGCGGCGCGGCGTAGCCGTAGTAGGAGGTCTGCGGGAAACCCACCTGCCAGTCGTAGGCGCCCGTCAACGGGTCGATCGCGATGACGGAGCTGTTGTACATCGTCCCGTTGATTGTCGTGAGCGAACCGACCGCGTAGACCTCTCCGTCGCCGTAGGCCGTGGAGATGTGCTCGTCCTGCGAGCCCACCTCACAGCAGATCGGTTGTTCCCAGGCGATGGACATGTTCGACTGGTAGAGGGCGTAGAGGATCCCGTTCTTGTTCGCCGCGGTGACCATGGGGTAGCCGCCGGGCGGCGTAAACTGGGTAGGCGTGACGCCGAAGTCCCCGTCCCCGCGTTGCTCCGAGACCGGGATCTGCCAGAAGCTGTCGACCTTGAGGGTGGTCGCGTTGAGCGCGATCACCGAGTCGCTATACTTCGTCTCGACGAGCTTGTACTGGTTGCCCGTCGCCACGAACACCTGGTTCGTCGCTGGATCGAGCGACGGCGAGCCCCAGATGCTCGACCCGTTCGGCTTCGGGACGCTCGTGTCGAAGTACCCGATCAGGGAGCGATTCGCGAGCGAGTACATGTCCACTCCGGCTTGGACGAGCGGCTGGTCACAGTCGCTGGCGATGCCGACGTACGCGCGTCCGTCATAGATCAGCGGACTCGACCACTGGTAGAATCCCTGGGCACTCCCGCCGGTGCCGATCGGGAGCTGCCACTCGAGCGCCCCGGTGGACGTGTTGAGCGCGTCGAAGTACGGGTACCCCCCCTCGACGTAGAGCGTGGAGCCGGAGACCGTGGCGGTGGAGGTGACCCCGAGGACGTTACCGCAGACCGTGTCGTTGCGGGATTGCCCGAGGAACGTCCTCCAGCGCAAGGTGCCGTTGGTCGCCCAGACGGCGTACTCGTAGCCGTTCTTCGCGCCGAAGTAGACCGTGCCGTTCTGCTCCACCGGCTGCGATTGGACGGGCTGGCGGGCGTTGAAGCTCCAGAGTAGGTGGAGAGAAGAAACCGTCGACGGCACGATCATCTGCTCAGAATTGACGGACGAGGTGCGCTCGGCGTTTCCCAGGTAGGTCGAAAAATCTGCGCCCGGGGCCAGCGGCACCTGGGCGGCGGTGAATGAGGACTCCCCGGTGACGGGGGGGGTCGAATTCGACGGCGGAGCCGCCGCTACGACCAATGCTGAGAAGAGGAACAGCCCCGTGACGGCAATCGCGAGCCCCCAAGCGCGCCGGGGTACCAGCGCTCCCGGGTCCCGAGCCGACATCCGGCGAGCCTTCCGCGCCATCGCCCGGGGTCGCCCGGCCTGCAATATAACAGTACGCCGACCCGAGGGCGTGATGGGCTCGCGCGAGGGGCCACGTTCTGAGGAGGGCTCCTCCCGCCCGGCGCTCGCTGGCTCGTGAGGGGCCACGCGGGAGCGGCTCCCAGTCTGGAGGAAACCGTATGGACCCCCAGTCAAGTCGGTCGGCTCGAGGGAAGACTCCGTGACCCGGAACTTACGCATTGCGCTCACCATTCTTTCGGTTGGCTTTGCTCTCGAAGGGGTTGGGGAGCTCTACAGTCGGATCGTCACCGGGTCGGTCGTCCCCGGCGGAAACCTGCTCTTCATCCTGCCGGAGGCGATCGCCCTGATTGGTCTCATCTTCGTCTGGGTCGGGCGGGATGAATGGAATGACGTCCACCGCGTGCGGGCGCACACGGCGAGCCGGGTGTTCTTCCTGAGCCTTCTCGGGGGGTTTGTCGCCGCCGGGGTGCTCGCGCTTCTGGTGTGGCAGCCGAGCCTCGGCGTGCCGCTGTGGGCTGAGGTGCTGTTCGGGGCCGCCGTAGCGAGCCTCGTCTTTGGAACGTTCGTGACGTACGCGTACCTGGTCTACCATCTCGTCTCCCCGCTCGCCCGGGTCGCGGTGTTCGCGTCCCTCGTTTGGGCGTTCCTCGTCTCCGCGTTCGCCGCCGTGATCCTCGGGCAGAACCTAGGGACGGTGCTGTCGCTCATCCAGGCCAGGACCGTCGAAATCCCAAAGTTTGTCGCACCTGTCGACTTCCTGATCTCGTACCTGTTCCTGTCGTACTTCCTGCTGCTCGCGGCGTACGTCGACGCGCACGTCGCGGTCGCCCGCGGTCTCGTCATCGTGCCGAACCAGCCCGGGGTACCGGTGACCCGGATCGCCGCACCGCAGCGTCCCGTGGAGCCGCCGCAACCCCCCCACTGAACCCGCACGTTTGCTTCCTCAACCGGAGGGGCCGAACTCCTGAGTTATTCTGGAAAAAGAGGGAAGGAAAGGGTTAGTCGGAGGAGGAGCGCAGTATCCTGAACCCACCCGATCAGAGGAGACGACCCGGGGTCACCGACTCTACCCCGCTTCGCGATGCCCAGCCGTGGCACCCGTGACCGCCGCGGCCGTGGTGTCCGCCGTGGTGCCCGTGACCGCCCTGGCCGCCGCCCCCGCCACCGCCACCCTGGCAGGAGCAGGAGAGGTGCTGGCCGTGCCCCCAACCCCAGCCGGTCGAGTTGACGACCGTGACCGAGATCGTGTGAACAATGGCGCCCACCGAGTCATGGATGTGGACGATGTAGTTGCCTGCCGCGAGCGGGGTCGAGTTCACCGTCGTCAAGGGGACGTTGACCACGTAGCAGGAGCCGGGCTGGGGGTTCGTCTGCTCCTTGCAGACGACCTCCGTACCGTTCGGGTACTCCACTGAGACCCCGAACGAGGTGCGTCCGACCGCGCCCGTGATCACCGCCTCGAACTCCGAACCGGCTGGGGCCGCGGTTGTGTTGGTCGTTTCACCGAGCCCGACGTACGGGGCCGCGACAAAGATGCTCGGGAGCGCCGGCGAGGTGGCCGTGGCGCTCGGGACGCTCCAGAGGGAGGTCGTGTTGGACCCGACGCTCAACGTCCAGCCCCAGCGAACGCCGATCGTGAGGTTGCCGACCGTGTCCTTCTCCATGACCGCGATGCTCACGGTCGAACCGGTGGCCGCCGAACCGGAACCCCCCGCGAAGTTAGTGGCGGAGGTGAGGTTACCCGACTTCGAGCCGGCCGTGGACCAGCCCGCGGACGAGATCGTGACGTTCGTCGGCGCGAAGTAGAACGAGAACTTCGAGGTCGCGTTCAGCGGGATCTTGATGTACACGCTGGGGAAGTGGACCATCGACCCGGCGTCCGCCGAGGTATAGTTTACGATCTCGACCTGGTAAGTGACCGCCAGGACCGAGCCCGCGGTCGCGGGCGTCGACGGCGCGGCGAGAGGGATCTGGAGCGCGTCCACGGGGCCGCGGGAGCTGCACGTGTTCGTGAGGCCGTTGCCCCCCCCGCCCCCGCTGCCATGGCCGCCCCCGCCACCGCAGGCCGCCGCGAGGCCCGAAACGGCAAGGAGCGCGACCACGCCGAGCCCAAAGGTCGTGACCCCGAGGCGGTGCCGCATCCACGCTTTCGTTCGAGAAGACGTCGTTGACTGCCTTGCCCAGTTCCCCATCGACCCACCCCGTGAATCTTGGGGGTGCAGTATAACCCACCAAATAAACCTACGCATAGGTGCGTATCTGTCCCTATACGCTCTGGGGAGAGCCCATTCGAGATGGGCACCGTTCCTCTACGGGTGGTATGTCTCGCTGCTAAGTCCCGGGACCTCGCCGCCCCCCCAGTGGGACCGACCCCACCCCGAACGCTCCGTCGTGGCTCGCTCGATGGCAAGTCGGGAGAGCTCACTGATCCAGAGGGATCCGGGGACCTCCGTGAGAGCGACCCATCGGACCTCCGCGATCTCCGGGGGGCGGGCCAGGGGTTCACCACCCAGGTCCTTCAGTCGGAAGGCGAAGTAGATGTCACTCTCGTCCGAGCGCACTACCTTGTGTCGTACCAGGACGAGGGCCCCGACCTCGACCGTCAGCCCGGTCTCCTCGAGGAACTCTCGTCGGAGGGCGACCTCGAGCGGCTCGCCGACGTCGACGAACCCGCTCGGGATAGTGAAGCGTTCGCGGTACACGGCCCGATTGACCAACGCCCTGCCGTCCCGAACGAGGACTCCCCCGACCCCGACGCGCGTGTGAGGCGGGGGCAGGGGCGGGAAGTCGGGGGTCATCGGATGCAGGAGGTCCGACCGCCGCTATTACGCCCCGGGGGACGGCGCGAGCGAGGGGTCATTTCGAGTAGGCCTTCCCCTGGGGTATCCAGGCGGGTGCGGGGCCGGCAGAGGCTGACTTCCGTCGGGACTCATCGATCCAGTGGGCTAAGACCGAAACCTGCTGGAAGCTGTCGGGTACGACGGCGACCTGTTCCCACCGGCGGACCCAGCGGGCGACCACGGACGACCATCGTTCTCCCGGTGGCGTGGAGTATGCGCGGTAACGTGGATGCCGGTCAAGCCACGTGGTCACGCCCCGGGCGAGCGATTCGAGGGGACGGTCGAACAGCACATTGTGCTGGGACCGCGGCGGGGCGCGCTCTTCGACCCCCCGAAGGAAGACGAGCAGCTCGAGCCGGGCCCGTTCGGAGAGTTCGCTCGGGGTGAGCTCGCCCTCGACCCGCGAGAGTGCTGCTCCGAGGCGCTCCGCGACCGGGCCGATGGCGGGCGAGGCCCGGGCTGCAGGGTTCGGGCTCGGCGGTTCGGGGTCGACGCGAAACACGATCGCGGCCGCGGGAGGGTGAAGATACAGTCCTTCCACGTCGACCCGGGGGGGCTGGCGTCGGAGCGAGACCTCGGAAACGGGCGCATACGGAGCAACGCCGTACGCCGTCCAGACCCGATGGACCAGCATGTGGTTCGTCCCCATCACGCGCGCGAGGGAGCGGGTGCTCCATCGGGCCCTACCACCGGGAGTCGCGTCCAGGGCGGTCGACAGGATCCGCTCGACCATCTCCGGCCGAGGGTCCGTGGGGCTCCCAACCCGGGGCGCCCCCCGGTTGAGCCCGAGGAGCCCGTCCATGGAGTATCGGCGCCGCCAGCGGGTGACGGTCTCCGAATGGACCCCGAGAAGGCGCGCAATATCGGAATTGGGGCGTCCGTTCGCGGATTCGAGGACGATGCGGGCCCGGAGGGCCGTCCGCGGGTCGTCGTCCGCTCGGAGCGAGAGACGGTTCAGGACCGCACGGTCCCGGGACGTGAGGCGGATCGACGGAGCACGTCGCACGACGGGGCCAGCCCCTCGGGCTACTTGACCCCGGGAGCCGGTCCTAGAACCGGGCGATGCTGCCGGTCTGGATCGCTCGGCGCTCGAAGAACTTCCACAGACCGATCGCGAGACCGAAGGAGAGGGCCGCCGCGAGCCCGACCGCTCCCCAGAGGACCGAGAGGGTCGCGAGGGAGTCTCCCGAGATCGCCCCGCGGACGGCGAGCAGCCCCCAGGTGAGGGGCAGCGCGTCCCCCGCCCACTGGAGCGGCAGGGGGAGGGACGACAGGGGGAAGTTGACGCCCGAGAGGAGGAGCCCGACGAACAGGAAGATGTTCCCGAGGATGATCGAGGTGCGCAGGTAGAGCGCGACCCCGCCGAGCAGCAGGCCGAATCCGACCATCGCGAACGCGGTGAGGATCACCGAGACCGCAAGGGACGGCATCACCGCGAGCGGGATCGACACCCCGAAGAAGACGTCCGCGTAGGTTAGGCCGACGGCGACCGTCGCGAGCGAGATGAGGATCGGGATCAGGCCCCGCCCGATGTACATCGCGAACCGGCCCGCCGGGGTGACGAGGAGATGCTCCATCGTCCCCTGCTGTTTCTCCGAGTCGGTCGTCTGGCAGACCGAGAAGACGCTCGAGTACGTCACGGTCGCGACCGCGTTCCCGATCGCGGTGAACGCGATCTCGGACGAGGAGCCTCCGCCCAGCTGGACGACGAAGGCAAAGAACACCATCTGGGTGAGCGGGATGACGAAGACCGTACCGACGACAAAGTCGACCCGCATGAAGCCGAGGCTCGTCCGCGGGGCGAACACCGCGTTCGACCAGAAGACCCGCCAGAATCCCGGGGTACGGATGGTGGGCGCCGCCATCGACCGACCTCGCCCCCTTCAGTAGTCGGAGAGGTTCCCGACCTCGAGGACGTGCCGCTCGACGCGGACGAAAACGAGCCCAGCGACCGAGAGATAGATCCCGGTCGTCGCCACTGCTCCGAGCAGGTCGATCCAGAACCCCCAGCCGAACCCGACGTACCCCGGGATCGCGAGGTATCTCAGGGCATCGAGGGCCCAGGTGGGCGGGAAGATCAGCGAGACCGGATTGGTCCAGAACGGGAGGAGCACGACCGGGAACATGCATCCCGTGCCGACGTAGAACGCGAACTCGCCGATGTTCTGGATGAAACCGGCGTAGCGGGTGTAGACGTAGAACGCCGCGAACACCACACCGACCGCCGCGAGGGTGACCATCACGAACACGAACAGCAGGACGAACCCGACCGGGTTCGGGACGGTCGGCGGCGAGCCGGCGGCCGCGACCACGACGAGGTACACGATGGCGCCGCCGATCAGTCCGGAGACCACGTTCCAAAGGACGCGCCCGAGCACGATGTAGAGATAAGGGGTGGGCGACTGGATCGTCGGCTCCAGCGTGCCGAACTCCCGGTCCTGGCCGGTCGCCCATCCACTGCCGTAGAGGGTCTGGCCCCACATCGACATCATCCCAGCGCCCAAGATCGCGTAGGTGAGGTAGTACTGGCCGTATCCGCGGAACAACTCGAATGAAACGAGCCCGAAGATGACCGGGGCGATCATCGACGGGATCAGCCACTGCGGGTCGGCCAGAAACATCAGCACCGCAAGGCGGAGG
>Ga0335078_10008483_pt1 | contig 15287 bp, 14 predicted proteins | sample Lox_Sample_32_FD_206711 | JGI IMG/M metagenome (GOLD analysis project Ga0335078, IMG submission 206711) | Soil microbial communities from Loxahatchee National Wildlife Refuge, Florida, United States - Lox_Sample_3.2 | ecosystem: Environmental > Terrestrial > Soil > Wetlands | place: USA... | reverse complement strand
ATATCCGACAGGCCGCCCGCTGCCCGCGGCGGCGGCACTCTCGCTCTCCAGAAAGGGATACGTGCGCGGCCGCGATCGGGATTTCCTCTGCGGCGAGATTTCGGGATGTTCCGGGGGCTAGCCGGGTGTCCGCCAGTCCGGCGCGAGCCACGGCGCATGGCTCACCGTGCGGTAGGACTGCCTGCTTAGCGCCTCGGGCAGGTGCATCCGCAGCATCACCTGACCGACGTTGGCGGGGACGGTCCGCTGGGTGAGCAGCGACGCGACGATCATCACAACGAACGCCAGCGGGACCGTCCATATCGCCGGCTGGCCGAGCAGCACGGCGCCCCAGCCGCTCGACGCAGCGCCGAGCATCGTCAACACGATGGCCGCGAGGCAGGACCCGCCGCCGATGGCGATGCCCGCCGTGGCGCCGGCCCTGGTGAGCCGCCGCCACCATATCCCGAGCACCATCAGCGGGCAGAACGACGACGCGGCGATGGCGAAGGCCCAGCCCACGAGGAGGGCCAGCGAGAAGCGTTCGATCAGCAGGGCGGCGATGGTCGCGATCGCGCCCGCGGTGATCGCGCACCAGCGGAACGTGGTGACCCCGCCCTTCATGAAGTCGTGCGACAGCGCGCCTGCCACGCTGACGAGCAGACCGGAGGAGGTGGACAGGAAGGCGGCGAACGCACCCGCGGCGACGAGCGCCGCCAGCAGTTCGCCCGGCAGGCCTGGCAGCAACTGTCCTGGCAGTGCCAGGACGACGCTGTCGGAGTCACTGGAGAGGTAGAGCTGTGGCGCGTGCAATCGGGTCAGCACCGCGAGCACCGTCGGGAACAGGTAGAAGCTGCTCAGCAGCAAGACCACGATCAGCGTCGTCCGCCTGGCCGCCTCGCCGTCCGGGTTGGTGTAGAACCGCACCAGGATGTGCGGTAGCCCGATCGCGCCGAAGAACGTGGCGATGATGACGCCGTACGTCGCGGCCAGGGGGTGCGCGCCGCTTGTGCTCGACGTCAGGAACGGGGAGTCCCAGGACTCGCTCGATGACGGTGCCATGGCCAGGCTGACCGGGACGGGAGCGCCTGCGGCGAAGCCGATCCGCGTGCCCGCGCCTGCGACGTGACGGCATGCGCACAGGCCCACGGCCTGGTCCCGGTACGTGCGCTGATCGAGAAGGCCGGTGACCGTGGCCCGCGCGGTGTGCTTCAGTGTGAAACTGGTCGCCTGCGTCATGTTGACGACGGTGGCGCGGGTGAACACCGGGGCGCGATCCGGTGTCAGGTTGGGACTGGAGCTATGCCCGGCCGCGATCAGCAGCACCAGCGCAGGTATGCCGATCGCGCACAGCTTCAGCCAGTACTGAAAGCACTGAACGAAGGTGATCCCCTTCATGCCGCCCATCGCGATGTTGCAGCTCACGACCACGCCGAGGGTCGCCGCGCCAACCCAGTACGGCGCGCCGAGCACCCATTGCAGTGTGATGCCCGCGCCCTCCATCTGCGGCAGCAGGTAGAACCAGCCGATGACAAGCACGAGCGCGGTCGCCGTCTGGCGCAAGCCGCGGGACCCCAGCCGGCCGACCGCGAAATCGGGGATGGTGTACGCGCCGAAACGCCGCAGCGGCGCCGCCACGAGCAGCAGCAGGACCAGGTAGCCCGCGGTGTAGCCAACCGAGTACCACAGTGCGCCGAGGCCTTGCGCCACGACCAGCCCGGCAATACCGAGGAAGGACGCGGCCGACAGGTACTCACCCGAGATGGCGGCGGCATTGAGCGCTGGCGGAACCTGACGGGCGGCGACCATGAAGTCATCCGGTGTCCTGGCCACCCGGATTCCGCGCGCGCCGACCATGATCGTCAGCAGCGTGACGAACGCGATGGCACCGACGGCCGCGTCAGGCATCGGGCCGTCGGCTCACCGGGTCGACCAGGTGCGTGAACCTGGCCTCTAGCTGCCGCGCGTGACGGTTGTAGAACCAGCCGACCGCGAGAAAGACGGGGTAGAACGCGAAACCGAGCACGATCAGCGTGAGCGGTACGCCGGCCACGGTGGTCCTGGTGACCGCCGGCACCATGGCCGCGATCACCGGGAACGAGGCGGTCACCGTGAGTGCGAACGTCAGGCACACGAGGGACAGGCCAAGCTGCGCGCGCACGAGCGACCTGACGAGCAGGCGGCCGGCGCTTGTATCGTCGCGCAGGTCGCTGAGTCCGGGAATGTCGTGCTGGATGAGTACCTGATCGGACCGCCAGACAACGCGCTGCCTGCCCGGCGCGGGATCGCCGGGATCGCCGGGATCACGCGCGGGCACGGTAAGCCACGCCTTCCAGCCCGGAGGATCCGGTCCCGGACATCCCGCACGTGACGGCGACTCACCGGCAGGGAATGACCGGCGACCGTCACGGCATGAACGCCATTGGTCACCGAGAATTCGCTGATGTGCTTAACCTGCACGAGAAAGCCACGGTGTATCCGGATGAAGCCGTAGGCCGACCAACGTTCCTCCAGGTGAGAGATGGGCATGCGCAGCAGGTAAGCGCTGCCGTCGGTTGTGTGCAGCCGCACGTAATCCCCCTCGGCCTCAACCCAGCGCACCTGCTCACGGGGGATGAGCCTGGTGCGCCCCGCCGTCTCGACCGGGATCGTGGCGAACGGGTCGTCGTCCGGCGAATCCGGGTGATCGGGCGAGCGCCCGAGCGCGCGCCCGAGTGCGGTGCTCAGCCGTGCCCGGGACACCGGCTTGAGCAGGTAGTCGCACGCTCCGATCTCGAAGGCGCGAACCGCGTATTCCTCAAAGGCCGTGACGAAGACGATGGCCGGGGGCGCGGCGAACCTGCACAGAACGTTGCTCAGCTCGATGCCGTTGAGCGCGGGCATCCTGACATCAAGGAAAACGACATCATAGGAACGCTCCTGAAGGCAGCGGAACGCATCGCTTGAATTCTGCGCCGTATCGACAGGCGCGATCGAGAATGCCGTGCGCAGGAGGTAGGCCAGCTCGTCCCTGGCTGGCGCCTCATCGTCGATGACCAGCGCCGACGCGGCGGGTGCCGGGGTGGCGGGCGGTGAGGCCGGCAGCGGGGTCATGGCCCGCTCACCGCCGGGGCGAACTTGGGCAGCCGCATCGTGACCTTCGTCCCCGCGCCCACCCCGGTTTCTATCGTCAGCCCGTGGTCGTTGCCGAAGGTAGCGCGAAGCCGCTCATCGACGTTACGCAGCCCGACGGACTGGCCGCCGGCCCGCCCGGCGAGCACGTCCGCGAGGTGCCCGGGGTCAACGCCGATGCCGTGATCCTCGACCGTGACGATGGCCTCGTGACCGCCGTCTTCGGCGGAAATCCGCAGCCGGGCGGTTCCGGTGAGCCGCTCGAGCCCATGCCGGACGGCGTTTTCCACCAGTGGCTGCAGCACAAGCGACGGTACCCGCACGGGAAGCACCTCCGGGGCTACTCGCAGGCTGACCGCGAGGCGGTCGCCAAAACGTGCCCGCTCTAGCTCCAGGTAGGTATCAACAAACCGCAATTCCTCGGCCAACGTAGCGTACTGGCTGTGCTCTCGGAAAGACCAGCGGATGAACTCCGCGAAGCCGACGAGAAGGTCCCTCGCCCGCTCCGGGTCAGACCGGACGAACGACTCGATCGCGGTGAGCGCGTTGTAGACGAAGTGCGGGCTTATCTGGGCCCGCAGAAAGTTCAGCTGTGCCTGCACGGTGCGGGTGCGGGAGGCGTCAAGTTCGGCAAGCGCGAGATGGGTGGACACGAACCTCGCGACCTCGGTCGCGGTCCGCATCAGGGCCGCGTCCGCGGACGGGCCCATCGCCGCGAGTGCTCCGATAACCGCACCGTCGACGGCGATCGGCACGGCGACGCCTGCCCGCATCAGGCAGTCGCCACCATGTCCGCAGCCGAGGTCCGAGGCAGATAGCAACTGCGAGTGGCCGGACGTCATGACGCCGCGCAAGTGGCGGGCGAGTGCCTCGGCGTGCTGGTCGGATCCGTGGCAGGCAAGCACCCCGCCCTGGTCCGCGATGGCGACCGTCGGGGTTCCGAGAAGCTGGCGCAGGCTCGGTGCGGCCTTGACCGCCGTTACTTGTGTCAAGCCGTCGCGCAGCACGGAGACGGCCTGGCTGGCCGTGTGCAGCACCTCGTAGGTCGCCCGCTGCGGCGGTGCGCCCACCCGGCGCGAGCTTCGCCGCCAGAACAGGACAGCGCAGCACAACGCCGCAGCAACGGACACGAACATGATGATGAGGACCACCACCGCCATCGCCGCACTATAAACCCGTCGGCGCCGCCGCGGGTACCTCCGCGAATTGCCGGCGTTGCATTTCGATAAAATCGCCGCCTTCGCAGCGAGATACGGCACGGGTAAAAACCCGCATCCCGCGCTTCAGGAATGACCGCTTGCCGGCGGGAAGCGACCGTTCCTCGCCCCGGCAGGCCCGTTCCGCGCATCATCCGCGGCGTTCATCGCACGGCTAGCCTGCGATGGCGGCTAGCGCCGTATTTTCCGCCTTAGCACATCGGGCCTCGACGCAACGGAGCAAGCTATGGCCGAGGAAGTACGTACTGTCCCCCCTGTCGCCGACCCGGCCCCCCTCGGGCTGGCGGCATTCGCGCTGACCACCTTCCTGTTGTCCGCAGCCAACGCCAACTGGATGACCGCCGCCACCGGCAATGCGTGGCTCGGGTACGCGTTCGCCTACGGCGGTCTCGCCCAGCTGCTCGCCGGCATGTGGGAGTTCCGGAACAGGAACGTCTTCGGTGCCACCGCGTTCTCCACGTACGGCGGATTCTGGATCGGCCTGTTCCTCTGGGTCCAGTTCGTTGCACCGCACGCCACGAGCGCCGCGGCGGCAGACCACGACCTGGGCTGGATCCTGCTCGCGTTCGCGATATTCAACACCTACATGCTCATCATGTCGACGGCGCTCAACATCGCTGTGTTCACCGTGTTCCTGACCCTGGAGGCCACCGAGATCGTCCTGTTCATCGGGAAATTCGCGGGGAACACGACAGTCGTGCACATCGGCGGTGTCATCGGCGTCATCACCGCGGTCGCGGCCTGGTACACCTCCGCCGCCGGCGTCTCGGCCGGCATCGCGGGCAACAGGCTCAGGCTGCCGGTCGGGCCCCCGCTCCTGGCACCCAGGGCCGTCAGCGCCTGAGCCATGGGACGCGGCAGCCGCCGCGCCGGACTTGACAAACCGAGCCCCGCCAGCCACCCGTCCCCACCCCCTTGGGGGACGGGTGGCTGGCGGTTTCCGCATGCCGCGGCCCGCGTTGCCTGCGGTCATGAGGCATCCTTAGCAGCGTGCCCGAATCATCCGCTGGCCCGCTGCCGCCGCCGCGTAACCCGGACGGCCCCTACCGCGTCTGCTGCGTCTGCCTCGGCAACATCTGCCGCTCACCGATGGCCGAGGTCGTGCTGCGCGATCAGCTCGGCAAGGCCGGCCTGGCCGGCGCGGTGCTCGTGGACAGCGCGGGCACCGGCGACTGGCACCTCGGCGCGCGCATGCACCCCGGCTCACGACGGCAGCTTGCCCGCAACGGCTACCACGGCGAGTCACACCGCGCCCGCCAGTTCGTCCCGTCCTGGCTGCAGGAACGCGACCTGGTCCTCGCCATGGACGCCGCCAACCTGCGCGACCTGCGCGCCATGGCCGCCCAGCAGGACCAGGGCAGGATCAGGCTCTTCGGCGAGATCGGCGGCCTCGGCGGCCAGGACGTCCCCGACCCGTACTTCGGCTCCGATGCCGACTTCGCCCGCGTCCTCGCACTCCTGGAAACCGGCATGTCACGCCTGGCCGTCAAGCTCCGGGCCATGGTGTCGGGCGAGCAAATCCAAGACCGCTAACACAGGCCGCTCAGGACCGCCGGATCATTTGACCGCCACCATCTTGTCCCACTCCGCCTCACTGATGTCGAGGAATGGGCTGAGAGCGGCGATGCCGGCATTGGCCATCAGGACGTCAGGGCCGCCAAGGCGCTCGCATTCGGCGACGGCATCGCGAACGTCGGCTCGCCGTGCGATGCTGCCGACCTTCGCGGTAAGCTCGCCCCTGCCGTGCAGGTCGGCCGCGGCGGCGTCCCCGAGCTAATCGAGCATGCCTCCAGGCACCTCACGCTGGAAAGCGGGGACATCATCACGACAGGGACCCCCGCGGGTTGCGGCACCTTCCGGAATCCGCCGCTCTGGCTGGCGCCCGGTGACGTGGTCACAGTCGCCGCCGACATCGTCGGCGAACTGCGCAACCAGGTCATAGCCGAGTGGGGAACCACGGTCCGAGACTAGCCGGGCAGGTCGTCCTCGGCTTCCTCGGCAGGCAGCGCGTCGGGTGAGAGCGGCAGCTTGACCTGGAAGTCGGCGCCCTGCCCGGGCGCGGTGCGCACCGACACCGTGCCGCCGTGCGCCGCGACGAGCCCGGCCACGATCGCCAGCCCGAGCCCGGTGCCGCCGGAAGCCCGGTTACGCGCCGCGTCGGCCCGGTAAAACCGCTCGAAGACGCGCTGCGCCTGGGCGGCGCTCATCCCCGGCCCGTCATCCTCCACGTCAAGCACCACGGCGGGAACCACGCCGCCCGGCGCCGGCCGTGCCGCCGCCACGCTCAGGTCCTCGTCCTCGCTGGCCCAGCCGCCGTGCGCGCCCGGCTCCGCTCTCCTGGCCATGGCGGCGGCGTCGGCCTCCAGCGTGCCGCGGCCGATCTTCAGCCGCACCGGCGTCCCTGCGGGGGTGTGGGTAAGCGCGTTGTTCACCAGGTTGCCGATCACCTGCCGCAGCCGGGGCTCGTCGCCCTCCACGATGAACGCCGTCCCCGGTGCTACCACCAGGTCGACCGGCCGTCCCGGCGCGACGATCCGCGCGTCCTGCACCGCGTCGGCGGCCAGCGTGAGCAGGTCCACCGGGGCCTTGGCGAGCGGGCGCTGCTGGTCGATCCTGGCCAGTGTGAGCAGGTCCTCGACGAGCAGGCCCATCCGTGCCGCTTCTGCCTCTACCCGGCCCATGAGGTGGTCGAGTTCCTCGGGTGACAGCCCGTCCGCGGCCGGCCAGGTGCCCGCACCGCCGCGCTGGCGGTAGTGCGCGGCGAAGCCACGGATCGTGGTCAGCGGGGTGCGCAGCTCGTGCGCCGCGTCGGCGGTGAACCGGCGCATCCGTTCCTCTGACTCGTGCGCCGCCTGCTCCGATGCCTCCTGCGCGCGGAACGCCCGCTCGATCTGTGCGAGCATCGCGTTCAGCGAGCGGCCGAGCGAGCCGATCTCGGTGCGCGAGTCGCCCTCCGGCACGCGGTGGTCCAGATGGCCCTTGGCGATCTGGCCGGCGGTCATCTCGATGTCGTTCAGCGGCCGCAGGTTCGTCTGCACGACCGCGATGCCGACGGCGGCCAGCACCACCACGATCGCGCCGCCCACGATCAGGTCGAAGACCACCAGCCGCGCCGTCATCGCGTCGATGTTGCCGAGATCCACCGCGAGGACCACGTTGACGGTCACAAGCTGGGTACCCGCGCTGCTGTCGACGGGGAAGTTGTCCGCCTCCGCGGCGATGACCCGCCAGGTGTCCGGGCCGGTCTGCGACGGCACGGTCAGCTGCGCCGGGCTGTCGCCGCTGGCCCAGGTGGCGCTCGTCGGCAGCGAGGGGAGCGGCCCGGGTCCCGCGCCGCCGTTGATGTACTGGTTGTTACTCGTGGTCGGCCAGCTGACCTGGTGGCCGGGGAGCTGGACGGCGAGCACCATGCCGGTGTTGGTCGGCGCCGCGGTTCCCGCGGCCACCCTGTGCAGCCAGTAGGAGGTGATGCTCTGAAAGTCCTGTGTCAGCTGGGTGTCACGTTGCGTGGTGACGTAGCCGCGCAGCATGTACACGCTGGCTATGCTGATCGCGGCGAGCGCCATGATCACCAGGCCAAGCACCGCCGTGATCAGCTTGGTGCGCAGCGGCGTGCGGTCGGAGAGCCGCCGGGCCGTGGCAAGCGGGGACCGCCCGGGCTTCCCGCGGCTACCGGCGCCCAGTTCCGCTACGTCGGCTTGCGGCTTCACACCCCCCATGAGCAAGGGCCGTTCCTACGAGGACGGGAGCCGCAGCACGTACCCGACACCGCGCAAGGTGTGGATCAGCCGTGGCTCCCTGGTGTCGATCTTCCGGCGCAGCACGGACACGTACGACTCAACGATCCCGGTGTCGCCGCGGAAGTCGTAGTCCCAGACGTGGTCAAGGATCTGCATCTTCGACAGCACCCGGTTGGCGTTGGACATGAAGTACCGCAGCAGCTTGAACTCGGTCGGGGACAGCTGCACCTGCCCGCCGCCCCGCCACACCTCGTGGCTTTCCTCATCGAGCTCGAGGTCGGCGAACTTGAGCCGCGGCGTCGGCTCAACGCCGTCACCGCGGGTCCGGCGCAGCACCGCCTTGATCCTCGCGATGACCTCTTCGAGCGAGAACGGCTTGGTGACGTAGTCGTCACCGCCGAGGGTGAGCCCGCGGATCTTGTCGTCGGTGGCGTCCCGCGCGGTCAGGAAGACCACGGGGATCCGCGCGCCGCCGCCGCGCAGCCGCCGGATCACGTCGAACCCGTCCATGTCGGGCAGCATCACGTCGAGCACGATCAGGTCCGGCCGGTGCCGCTGCGCGGCCTGGACCGCCTCCGTGCCGCCGGACGCGGTGATCACGTCGAACCCCGCGTAGCGCAGCGATGCGGACAGGAGCTCAAGAATGTTCGGCTCGTCCTCGACGACGAGCAGCCGCGCGTCGGCTTGTGCCCCCGGCTCGGTGATCGACGTGTTCATGATCTTTATCTTCGCTCCCTTTACTGAGGAAAACCTGAACGTTTCCTCGGGGACGGCTGTCGCCTCTCCAGCCTACGCCGACCATGCCCGCTGAGGCAGCCGTCAGCCCCCGCGCCGTCCCCGCGTCCCCGCGCCCCCTGCACCACCTGCGCCGTCCCCGCGCCTCCTGTGCCTCCTGTGCCTCCCGTGCCTCCCGCGCCGCAATCGCCAACGGTCGCGCCGCCTCGGCGCCGCAACATCCTCCTCGCCTGACCCAAATTCCCCGAGATCACCCGATTCAGCCAGGTCGATACATGATCACGAAGACTTTTTCGCGTCATCACGCTAAAAACCCTTCCTAACCATAAAAACATTCATGATCATGACTCTGCCTGTCCACCGGCCGATGTCACTGGCACCTCACGGCCCGCGTGGGTCCCGCTGTCCCCAGGACTCACGCGGCACCGATCACGTGGACGGCCGGCACCGATCACGTGGACGGCCGGCACCGATCACGTGGACGGCCGGCACCGATCACGTGGACGGCCGGCACCGATCACGTGGACGGCCGGCGGAGGAGCGTGGACGGCCGGCGGAGGAGCGTGGAGCGTGGGGTGTGGACGGGGCGGGAGCGGGGCTACGTCGTGCGGGGGGAGCGAGGTTAAGAGGAGCGGGGCTACGTCGTGCGGGGGGAGCGGGCGGAGAGCCAGTGGGCGATGGCGGCGGGGCGGTTGTGCACGCCGAGCTTGGAGTAGATGCGCCTGACGTGGTTCTTGACCGTCTTCTCCGCGAGGAACAGGTGCGCTGCTATCTCGCCGTTGGTATGGCCCCCGGCGATCAGAGACATGACCTCACTCTCGCGTGCCGACAGGCCGAGGCTGGTTTGCTCATCAACCTGTACACGGGTCATGAGACCTCCGGTTAAGCCAGTCCGCGAAGCGCAAGCACCGGCGCCCCGCGATGTCAAGACCTACCTTTACAGGTACAGATACACCAAAACGATCCGGCTCAAACCGTCAGAAACGGAGCAGCGGGCATCGTCTGCCGCAACTGGCGCGAACTGGTGTGCCGCGTGGGACCGGCTCAGCCGACCTTCGTCCCGCTCAGCAGGCCCGCGGGGACGGGCTTGCCCTGCTGCAGCGCGTTGAAGAGCTCGATCGCTTGTGACTTGTTCCACAGCACGGCTTCGCCGGCGTTGGGTGTCTCGTAGGCCGCGTTCGCGATCGGCACGGTGCCCGTCTCCGGTGCGCGCAGCGCCTGCGCCACCTGGAGCAGGTCGTAAAGGCTGGTGCCCTTGTCGACGGAGATGGAACTCGCCGCGCTTGAGCCGAACGGCAGCGCGGTGAACGGGTTCAGGTACACGCTCGGGCTTGTCGCCTTGGACAGCAGGGCAGAAAGGAATGCCCGCTGGTCTTGGATCCGCTGCAGGTCAGAGGTGGCGAACGAGTGCCGGTCACGGACGAACGCGACCGCCTGCGTGCCGTTGAGGTTCTGGCACCCGGCCTTGAGGTTCACGCCGGAGTCGGTGTCGTGGATCGCGCTTGGCAGGCAGATCCGCACGCCGCCGACCGTGTTCACGACGTCGGCGAGGCCGCCGAACCCGATCCCCATGTAGTGATCGATGCGCAGGCCGGTGACCTCCTCGACGGTCTGCACGAGGAGCGTGGGCCCGCCGAACGCCAGCGCGGCGTTGATCTTGTTCTCCCCGTACCCGGGGATCGGCACGTAGGAGTCGCGCGGGATGCTGATGAGCACCGGCTTGCCGGTGCCCATGTGCAGCAGCATGAGCGAGTCGGAGTCGCCGCCGCCCTGCGAGCCCAGGTGTAGCAAGGCCCGCTCGCTCCGGCTGATCCCGTTGCGCGAGTCATCCCCCGCGATCAGCCAGTTCGTCCCGGCCGACGTGCCGCTGAACGCGGGCAGCGAAACGGTGCGGTTCAGCTTCCCGTTGAGCCAGAAGTAGGTGCCGCCCACCCCGGCCAGGATCACCACGACGACGATGAAGATGACCAGTGCGATCCGCCGGCCGTGCCGCCCCGGCTGGCCCCAGAACCGCCAGCGCCGCCCGCCGCGCACCGGCCGGGCGCCGGGCGGCGCGCCGCCGTAGCCGGCCGCGCCACCGTAGCCGCCTGCGCCGCCGTAGCCAGGCCCCGCGTAGCCCGAGCCCGCGGAGCCGCCCCGGTAGCCCGGCCCGTCGTACCGCGACCCGCCGCCCCCGTACGGCGCCCCCGGCGCGCCGGAGGAGACCGGCGGAGGCTGCGCCGGCCAGGCGCTGCCGCCCGCGCCGCCCGCGCCGCCCGCGCCGCCCGCGCCGCTGCTCGCGCCGCTACCCGGCGGCGGGAGCTGTGAGAACGACGTCATGTCCCGCGTCGCGTCTGACCCGGCATCGCCGGCAGGCGGCCGCTCCGCCTGGTACCAGTTCTTCCACGGGTCCTCGTCGCTCATCGGGTTCCCTTCACCAGCCATCGCCCCGTCGCCGAACGCCTCAGGCCGTCGGCGTTCCTTACCAGACAACGCTCCGGACGGGGGCTAAGGTTCAAACTCGGCGAATAATGCAGTGCCCACCGGGATCGCGGATCGTGCGCGCGCTACGCGTCAGTGTACTTGCGGTGGGCAAGGCAGCCTCGTCTCCTCGGTCCCGGCGTGCCGCGGTTCGTCGCGTCCCCGCCGGCCGGCCTCGCTGGTTAACTGGCTGGCCGCGCGGGAACATGCTCCCGACGCACGCGCAACGCGCAACGCAAGACGCTGCACAAGCGCAAGCACGACCCGCTGCCCGAGCACGTCCACCCGGAGGACGAGCCGGCCGAACTGTAGCAGCGGTACGGAACGCCCCCGGGCCCTTCCGGAGGGTCCGGGCTCGCCGCCGCGAACTCGCCCGCTGATCCAGAACGATGGCGGCCTACTCTCCCACGCCCCGTTCCTCTCCCCAGGAAAGCCGGTCCCCGGGAGAGCCGGTCCCCGGGAAAGCCGGCCGCACAAGCCGCAGGACGCCCGCCGCCCCTGGCTGGCAACGTTACGGCGAGATGTCGGATTGATCATCTTCGCGTGGGTTCCTGGTTCTGCTGCCTGCGGGCCTCTAACGTGAAAGGGTGGGCATCCGGCGTCACCTGATGCCGTGTAGTGGGAGGCGTCAATGCGGTGTCCGGGATGAGCGGGGCCCCGGGCCCCGGCGGGACTGAGGCGGCTGGCGCGATGACGCGGCGGCTTGCCCCGGGCGGGCGGCTTGGCCGGGTGCTGCGCTGGATGCGGTCGTCGTGGGTGGACATCGTCTGGGTGGTGTTCGTCGGGGTCAACCTGCTGGGCATGCACGAGATGGGGGCCTGGTCGACGATTCCCTTCCTGGTCATCTGGGTGAGCCTGACACTCGTTTACGGGTGGCGGATGTGGCGGCTGCAGCCCGCCATCCTGACGGTGGCCGTGGTGACCCTGGCAACCGGGGGAATCATCGTGGCACAGGTGGTGGACGGCCAGCAGCAAGCGGACTACCTGGTCGAGGTTCCGCTTGTCGCGCTGATGTTCCTGGCCATGGTCTGGCACGGGCGGCGGCGGCAGGCGGCACTCATGCAGCAGCTCGCGGCGATGGGCGAAGTGCAGCGCGTGTCACGGGAGAACCTGCGCCTGCTCGAGCAGCAGAAGATGTTCCTGCTCGACGCCTCGCACGAGCTCGGTACGCCGATCACCGTAGCGCTCGGCCACGCGGAGCTCATTGAGCAGTCGGTCAGTGACGAGACGGTCGCCGAGGACGCCCGCGTGGTCATCGGCGAGCTGGCGCGGTTGCGCAGGCTGTCGAGCCGCCTGCTGCTGCTCGCCGCGGCCGGCAGCCCTGGCTTCCTTGACCTGGCGCCGGTCTCGGCCGGCTCGGTCGTGATCGAGGCCCTTGACCGCTGGGGTTACACGCCGCGCAGGTGGCGGCTTGGGGAAGTGGCGGAGGCGACCATACAGGGTGACCGTGACCGGCTGGCGGTGGCGCTTGACGCGCTGCTGGAAAACGCCATCGCGCACACGGACAAGGACGACCGCATCGAGCTCAGTGCCCGCGTCGAGGACGGGCACGTCATCTTGGCGGTGGCGGACTCCGGCTGCGGCATCCCGGCGGCCGACCTGGAGCGGGTCTTCGGCCGGTTCTCTCGCGCGGCTCCCTACCGGAGCCGGGAGTCCGGCGGGTTCGGCCTCGGGCTGCCGACCGTCGCCGCGATCGCCGAGGCCCACCATGGTTCGGTCCTTGTGAACAGCACCGTGGGCAAGGGCTCGACGTTCGAGATCCTGATACCCATGGAGCTGGCGGCGGCGGTGAACGGGAACTCCGGAGCCAGCGGGGCGTCAGCTGCCTCGCTGTGATTTAGCGAGGGAAGGCCGTCATGCTGGCTCGTCCTTGATCTCGCAGATTGCGGCACCGCTGGTCAGCGTGCCGCCCGGCTGCGCGGTCAGTGCGGTGATGGTGCCGGACTTGTGGGCGTTCACCGGCTGCTCCATCTTCATCGCCTCGAGGACGAGGACCAGGTCGCCGGCGGTGACCTGCTGTCCGTCGGAGACGGCCACCTTGATGACCGTTCCCTGCATGGGGGCGGCCAGGACATCGCAGGAAACCGGGCCCGCGCCGGGCTGCCTGGCCGTGCGCGAGCGGCGTGGCTGGCCGGCGGGGGCCGCCGGAGCGGCGGTACCCGTGGCGAGAGAGGAGGGCAGGGTGACTTCCAGGCGCTTGCCGTCCACCTCGACGACCACGGTCTGCCTGTCCTGCGGGCCGCCCGGCTCGCTTCCCGTGACGCCGCCGGGGTTCCACGGGGCGAGGTCGTTGCGGAACTCGGTCTCGATCCACCGGGTGTGCACGGTGAACGGTCCCTGGTCGCCGTGCAGCTCGGGAGCGAACGCGGGCTCGGTGATGACTGCCCGGTGGAACGGCAGGGCGGTGGCGAGGCCGCCGGCCTCGAACTCGGCCAGGGCCCTGGCGGCGCGCTGCAGTGCCTGCCGGCGGGTGGCGCCGGTGACGATGAGCTTGCCGAGCAGCGAGTCCCAGGCGGGGCCGATCACCGAGCCGGCCGTGACGCCGGCGTCCAGCCGGACGCCGGGCCCGGCGGGGGGCCGCCAGCTGGTGACGGTGCCCGGTGCGGGCAGGAAGCCGCGGCCGGGATCCTCGGCGTTGATCCGGAACTCGATCGAGTGGCCGCGGGGCGCCGGGTCGTCATAGCCAAGCGCCTCGCCGTCGGCGATGCGGAACATCTCACGGACCAGGTCGATGCCGGTGACCTCCTCGGTGACCGGGTGCTCGACCTGCAGGCGGGTGTTGACCTCGAGGAAGGAGACGGTGCCGTCCTGGCCGATGAGGAACTCGCAGGTGCCGGCGCCGGCGTAGCCGGCCTCGCGCAGGATCGCCTTGGACGCGGTGCGCAGCTGCTCGTCCTGTCCGGCCGACAGGTACGGGGCGGGGGCCTCCTCGACCAGCTTCTGGTGGCGGCGCTGCAGGGAGCAGTCCCTGGTGGAGACGACGACCACGGTGCCGTGCGCGTCGGCCAGGCACTGGGTCTCCACGTGCCGCGGCCGGTCCAGGTAGCGCTCGACGAAGCACTCGCCGCGGCCGAACGCGCCGACGGCCTCACGGACCGCCGACTCGTACAGCTCCGGGATCTCGGCCAGGGTGCGGGCGACCCTAAGGCCACGCCCGCCGCCGCCGAACGCCGCCTTGATCGCGACCGGCAGCCCGTGCTCCCCGGCGAACGCGATGACCTCAGCGGCGCCAGAGACGGGATCGGCGGTGCCCGCGACCAGCGGGGCGCCGGCCCGCTTGGCGATCTTCCTGGCGGCGACCTTGTCGCCGAGGTCGCGGATGGCCTGCGGCGGCGGCCCGATCCAGGTCAGCCCGGCGTCAAGGACGGCCTGGGCGAAGTCCGCGTTCTCCGAAAGGAAGCCGTAGCCGGGGTGCACCGCGTCCGCGCCTGACTTCGCCGCCGCCGCGAGGATCTTGCCGATGTCGAGGTAGCTGGCGGCGGGGGTGTCGCCGCCTAGCGCGTACGCCTCGTCGGCGGCCCGGACATGCGGCGCGTCGCGGTCGGGGTCGGCGTAGACCGCGACGCTGGCCAGGCCCGCGTCCCGGCAGGCCCGGACGATGCGCACCGCGATCTCGCCCCGGTTGGCGATGAGGACCTTCGCGATCGTCATGTGGCTTCTCCTGGTAACTATCAGTACGGCAGGGCGGAGGCACGCCAGGCGTGCGGGCCCGGATGGGGGAAGGCGGCCCGGGCGCGCGAGCGCTCCGCCCACCGGGAACCCCGCTTGTGTTCCGCAGGGAGCACGGCAGGGACGGCGGACCTGGCCGCCAACAGGACGGCCAGCACCGCGGCGAGCTCGACGGGCGTTGCCTCACCCCGCGTCACGGTGATCACGGGCACCGCGGGCGTCCGGCCTGGCACGCTGCCGACCGTGCTCACAGCGGGATGTTGCCGTGTTTTTTGGGTGGGAGGGTGTCGCGTTTGGTGCGCAGGGAGATGAGGGCGCGGGTGACGGCGGCGCGGGTTTCGGCGGGGCGGATGACGGCGTCGACGTAGCCGCGCTC